>Ga0105248_10001133_pt1 | contig 29667 bp, 30 predicted proteins | sample KBSS34metaG_FD_81524 | JGI IMG/M metagenome (GOLD analysis project Ga0105248, IMG submission 81524) | Switchgrass rhizosphere microbial communities from Kellogg Biological Station, Michigan, USA - KBS S3-4 metaG | ecosystem: Host-associated > Plants > Roots > Rhizosphere > Soil | place... | reverse complement strand
GCCGGCCCGGTAGTCGTCGAGATGCTTGCACGTCCGTTTGAACTGCCATCGCTTGCACGTGCAGTACTCGACCCCGTCGGCGCCGCGCCGGATCTCGTATTCCTTGCCGCTGTCGCGCGAGATCAACCGGAGGAGGACGACCGGCGCCGGACCCGACCGGCGCCTCGATGCGCCGGCCACGATCCCCGCTGCCGCCATGACCGCCCGGTCCGCCCGCGTCCGCGCCATTACAGACCCCTTTCCGACCGCAACCACGCGCGTTCCGCCGCCAACCCCTCCGACCGCGTCGGGAATGGACCCAGGACGACCCCAGGTTCGACCGGACTCATGTCGGCAGTCCATCCCCGCCCGTCCGCCGTCGGCTCAACGTGGCTTGCGCGGGACACCGTCCGCCGGCCGTGTAGTTCGCCGGCGAGATCGAGCAACCCATCCGAATAGACGAACCGCGCGACCCCTCCCGAGAAGACGATCCGTTCCGCCGGTGATTTGTCCGCCATGTTGTCCCCCTGAACCCTTTCCGTTGACTCGACTTGCCTGTTCCACGTGGAACAATTTGTCACCGCCGGTTGACCGCGTCCGCCTCGACCTCCGCCGTCTGTCGGAACTCCGCCGTCTTGATGTCGCCCGTCACCTTGCCGAGTGCCTTTTCGAGATCCCGCGTCGCGTCGAGGCAAGCGGACCCCTGAAACCCGAAGGTCTTGACCTCCGCCTTGCCGTCCTTGAACGTCGCTCGAATCCGTTTCATTGCTGACCCCTTTCGACCTATGTCAACCCGGTCCAACCCACTCCAACCCGGTCCACTTCAGTCCACGTAAACGTCGACCGCGACCGTGCCGTCCGCCAGGATTTCCTTCCGCGCCCGCTGTCCCTTGCGCGCCGCGTGACGCATCGCGAGTTCGGCGCCGAGATGATCCTTGATGCGCGTGCCGCCGACGCCGAACGCGCGGTCGAGGTTCACGCCGGTCGCGTAGCTGTCCCACACCAACCGGAACGTGCCGTCCGTCGCCTCGACGACGCCGCCCTCGTAGTCGCCATGTTTCCATCCCGCCGGCCGAATCGCGTGCGCGCACACACCCGGCGCCGTCTTGAGGTTGTCGAACTCCGCGCCGCGCGACCCGCCGCCGACGAGTTGGCCGTACCACTTGTACGACTTCTGGTTCCGGACCAACGTCCCGCCGAGTTCGGTGATCGCCGCTTCGAGTGCGTCGAGTTGGGTCGGTGCGATTTCGAGATCGATTGCTGCAACGTGGCTCATTGGTTTCTCCGTTTGCTGAGTTGAGAGTTGAGAGACCCGGTCAGTCGTGACCGGGTCTCTCCCGTCAGGACTCTTTCATCCCCGACAACGCGCGCTTGATGATCGGCGGCACCGCGCGCACGTCGACCTCGGTCAAGCGGTACTCGCCGGGAATCGCCGCCGAGACGTACGCGCCGTCCGCCTCCGCGCGCAACTTCGCGATCCGCTCCGGCATCGCGCGCGAGACCGGCACGACGTACGCCGCCCCTTCGAGCAACGTGCCGTTGATCCTCCACGCGTTCTCGCACGCCTTTCGGACCTCGGCGCCCGTCCAACCGGTATCGTCCGGCCGGGTCTTGATCTGTGCCGCCGTCAACGGTCCGGTCGCGTCCGGGTGCGGCGCGTTGATGTACTGGTCCCACATCCCCGCCAGTTCGGACTTCGCCGGGAGGTCAAAGAAAAACGTCGCCGAGAACCGCCGGCGGATTTCCGGTGAGAGGTTCGCCGCCGCGTTGCATGTCGCGATGACCAACACGCGCCCCTGACCGATCGCCTCGGTGACCGCGATGCCGGTCCGGATGTTCTCCTCGGACTCGCCGACGTGCTTCCGTTTCATCCCGCCCATGTCGAACACGACCGTCGGAATGCCGGCGTCGTTGCCGAGTGCCGTCGCGGTCATCGTCTTCGCCGTGCCAGGGTGCCCGACGAGCATGACGCCCATGACGCCGGGTTGGTCCATGAACGTCAAGAGGTTCTGATGGAAGTCTTGCGCGACGCCGGTGTTGTCGCCGGACCATCCGGAGAGACCCTTGTCGATCTCGTCGATGAACAGGATGACGTTGAACTTGTCGACGACCTTCGTCAGATACGCTTTCACGTTCGCGCACCCGATGACCGACGCCAACTTGGGACCGCGCCGGCGAATCTTGAGACCGGGCGTTTGCTGAACGGTCTCGACCTTGCGATCCCACAACGCATCGAGGTCCACGCCGGTCTTCGTCAGGGACATCGAGAAATTCTGTTCCGCCGTGAAGTGCGTCAGACCCGCGCACGCATCGACCGCGCGCTTGCGCGTGACCGCGTCGAGCGCCGGCACTTCCGCCGATTCGAGCAACGACCCGATGATGCGGTCGAGTTCGGTCGCCGTCGGCAACGCTGCCGTGAGTGTGACCGCGTCGCCGGCGATCTCGACCGGCACGTCCGCGCCGGGAATGGTGAGGAACACGACGGTCCGGAAGTTCGACTTGAACAGATCGCGGAGGTTCCACGCCGCCTGAACCGTCGCCGCGTCCTTGAAAAACCGGTGCGCCATGTGGACGAACAAGACGGTGTGAGGCGGGAACTTCGCCGCCAGGGTCAACGCGTCCGAGGCGTTGAGGACTTGCGCGCCGTTGTTGCCGACGCTGTCGCGGAGTGCGACAAGACCCTCGTTGTTGATCGGCGCGAGACCGCGCACGGTGTCCCAACCGATCAACGCGGCCGGGTGTTTCTTGCCGCTAATCGGCACGGCGGCATGGTCGGAGAGGAGCGCGATCGCCGCCGCCGGATCCGGTGTGCGGACGATGACGATTGGCGCCGAGACTTTGCGGGATTGATAGAACTGTTCGCCGAGTGATTGTGACATTTTAGGAACCCCTTGTCTGTGGCTTGGTTGTCCGACCCGAGAACCAATTATAGCATTTCCTAATAGCTATGTCTATTTGACGTGTTTCCACGTCATTCTATGGATGATTCTGTGGATCGGACAATTGGTTATTCCGAACGCGCGACCCAACGCGTACGGGTCCGCTGCCGCGCGTATCGCCCTGACTTGCGCCTCGGTCAGTTTTGCCGTCGGATGCCGTTCGCCTTTTGCCGTCCGGCCTTTCCGGTTCGCGTCCGCCATGTTGTCTCGATGCGTACCAAGAAACAAATGCGACCATCGCACGCATGGCGGATTGTCGCACCGATGGAGAACCCACTTACCGCGTTGAATGCGGCCGTACTTTAGAATCCACGCGACGCGATGCGCCTTTTCTAATCGGCCACGGAACCACAACACGCCGTAACCCCAAGTAGTCGCCCGCGTCCAGATCCAACACCGCGTCTTGACGACCGGGTGAACCGGACCGCACTTGTCGACGTGCAACCAAAACCAATCGCGGACGCTGACGCCGGCGGGTCGATGCGCTTGCTTCAAAACTCCATCTCGTCGACGCGCTTCATCGCCGCCTGACAATCGGGACACGTCGGCTCGTTGGTGTGCGACCGGTTGACGATCAAGAGACCACACGCCGCTTTCCGCGTCGCCGACGGACGCGTCAACCCCGGTTGATCGTAGGGGATGAAATGCGTCACCGCTGCCGGCCGCGTCTCGACGTGGAGTTCGAGCGCCCACTCGCACTCGGAACACGCCGACATATCGCCGATGTGCTCGACGCCGTTCTCGACGATGGTCGTGTCTTGGACGAGGTCGAGGACGCCGCCGCACTCCGGACACCGGAAGACTTCGCCGCGAAACGGGTTCGCGAGATCCGCCTGACGCCCGCGCGTGATGTACGTTCTCATTTCGACACCGCCGATCCGAGACGAACCTCGACGACGCCGCGATTGCAGAATGCCCGCCGGACCTCGTCGACGGTCGACGGTCCGTCGGCGGGTCGTCCTTCGAGATGCGCGACCGCGTTCATCAACACGACGTCCGCCAGGGACGGCGCCAACGACAACCCGTTGATACCGAGACGGAGGAGGATGATCGCGTCGCCGGTTGCCTTATCCATTGGACACCCCTTTCAATTCGTGTTCGCGAATCCAGTCGTCCGCCATTTGATCGACCGCGTAGATCCCCGCCCCGACCGCCATGACGTTCTGTTCGTTGTCGCCGTACGACCAACCGCGCGAGTACTTCGTCGCCGGCCGGACGAACGCGTCAGCCTTGATCGCCGTCGCGACGCGCGCGAGGTACTGACCGAACGTCGCCGGGTGTCCGAATTTCTCGACCAACTTCGCCATGCGCCGATTGATGGTTGTGAGCGTGCGCGCCATCCGGCCCGCCGTGTGCGCGTCGATCGCGTACACGTCGTGATAGCGCAACTCGAACCCGTACAGCCGACGCGGCGTGCTGTCGTTGTCGCCTTGCGACGTCGCGCGGAGGTTGTTCAGATACAACCCGCCGAGGTCTTCGTCGCTCGCGTTGCGGATCGTTTGAAACGTGGCGTCGGGTCGGTAGTTGACCATGTTGTCGTCGTCGATGCACCGCTTCTCGTACGCGTTGAGACCAATCGTCACGACGGACGCGTCGATGTGGTACCAATCGCCGTCGCGCTTGTCGGTGACGTACAGGCCGAGACGAACGAGCGGGTCTTTCTTTCGTGCCATGTGGGACCGTCCTTTTCTGTGGCGTGGTTGACGTCGAGAACGAGACACAAGTATAGCACGTTACCTAATAGGTAAGGATCCGCCGGCGAACCGACGAATCCAGGCGGGAATTGAGGGATTTAGGCGGAGACTACGGCCACACCAACCACGGGATCCCGGTGCGAATCGTGTCGATATTCGCGCCCGGTTTCGCGCCGTCGCTGCCGGGTTCGGTCCCCAGGTACCGCCCACTCGGATCCAACTTCGCCGCAAGGGTGCCGGGTGCGAGCGTCGTCGTTGTCGCCGGGTACGCGATGAACCGCGCCGCTGTCCCTTCGATGATGTTGTTCTTGAATGCGTACGCCGTGAACACCGAGTCGAGCGCCGGCGTTCCCAACCCGACCGCGTCGCCGGCGATCCCGTACTCGCCGCCCGCCGAGACGTTGTCGTGAATGTTCACGCCGGTCGCTTTGACGAGCGGCAACTTCGCCGCCGCGACGGTCATGAACGAATACAACACGCCGACGAACGTGTTGTGTCCGATCTCGAACCCGGTCATCGGCGTCAGGACTTGCGCGCCGCGCGAGGCGGCGAATAGGTTGTTCAGGATCTTGACGTTCGACATCACGCCGGACGGATAGTTGTTGTCCGTGCCGGCGACGTTGAGCGCAAACGTCCCGCCGTTCTTCAGGACGTTGTTTTGAAAGACGACGTCTTGGAGCACACACCATGTACACGTACCGTCTTGATTGCGCGCCGAGAACAGGATCGCGTTCCCGCTTTGACTGTCCGCCCAATTGTTCTCGAACACGTTGTTCTCGACCAACACCCGCCGCGCGTTCTTCAACTCGAACAGGTTTTTCACGGTGCCCGGTCGTGCTTTCCATGCGAGCGGCTTGAAGACCCAATTACCTCGGAACGTGATGTCCGACGGTATCGCCCCGATGATCTTGGGATCCGCGCCGCCGGACAGAAAGTTCTCGCCCGACGCTTCGAGGTAATTGTTCTCGATCAAGACCGGTCCTTGCGCTTGGACGAGGAGGACCGCTTGCGAATCGCGACCGACCTCCCAAAATCCGCTGACGATGCTATTCGTCAACTTCATGTTGCGCCCGTCGAGCATCAACCCGCGATGTCCGCCGGCAACCGGATCCGCGTGAACGTACACGCGGTCGAACGTGATGTTCGCCGGTTGGTCCGCATACGTGCCGACGTACGCCGACGCGATGACGCCCAACTGAATCACGTCGCGGTCCGGATGGACGTTGCTCCCGACGAACTCGACGCCGACGAACGCGTAGTCGTGCGCGCCCGCCTCCGCCGCGACCGCCGGCGAGAAACAATCGGCGCATGTGATCTTTGCCATCTTGACCGCGCCGCCGACGTCGACGCGAACCCCGACCGGCAACACGCTGTCGTCCAACCCGACCGTGCGGATCGTGATCGTGCCGGCGCCGGTCTTGTTCCGCAAGACGAGATTCGTCGTGTACGTCGCCCCTTGCGCGAGGAGGAGCGTCGACCCAGGCGCCGCCGCGTCGAGCACGGATTGGAGGTTCGCGCCGGCTGGCACAACCGTACCAACTGGCGGGACCGGCGTCGTCGCGCGGAGGCTCGCGATCTCTTTGAGGAGACCGTCGAGAATCGGGGTCGGACTTTGCAGGACGAGCGCCAACGCGAGCGCGAGGAATTTCATTGATGTCTCCCAGGAATATTTTTTATTCCCGCCACGCGCGGCCGGACGGGAACGGAGAAACGAGACCACGACTCAGTCGAGGATGACGACGGTCGATTGATCCGTCGTGAACCATCCCAAGACCCACGCTATGAATGCCATGTGCGCCCCCTCCTTGGAGGCGCGGCACATGGCAACGCGCGGGTCTTTACTGAATCGTGACGACGGTGTGCAACACCGGCGACGCGCTCGACGAGTACGCGCCGGTGCCGGTATAACTCGCCTCCCAATCGTGCGGCCCGAGAGACACGTTCATCACGGTCCATGTGACCGTTCCGGCGGGACTCAACGGCATTGCCAACAGCGGTTGACCGTTGTCCTTGAAGACCACACTTCCGGTCGGTGTGCCGGCGCCGCTCGTCACGGTTGCGGTAAACGTCGCCGCCGTTGTGATGCCGGTCATCACAACCACGGTTGCCGTCATGATCGGCTCAACCGTTGCGACGACCACGTTCGACGCCGGCGATTCGATCCCGTTGAAGGTCGCCGTGACGAACACGTTGTGCGTTCCGACGACGAGGCTTGCCAACGGGACCGGCGCCGTACACGAAAATTGCGTCGCCGAGACGACCGCGCACGTCGACGGCAACGTCGGTCCCTTGATGTTGTCGACGTACGCGGTGTAGATATACGTCCCGAGGGTCGTGACGTCGGCGCCCATCTCGTCCCACACCAACTGAGAACTTGCCGTGATGATGACGCCCGTCGGCGGTGTCGGCGCGACCGTAAAGAGTCGGCCCGCTGTCGCGATGCCGCCCACGGTGACAACGACGTTCCCGGTCGAGGCGCCCGCCGGCACCGTGACCGCGATCCCCGACGCGCCCCATGCCGTCGCCGGCGCCGCAAGGATGCCGTTGAACGTGACCGTGCTCGTCCCTTGACTCGTCCCGAAATTTGTTCCCGCCAGGATGACCGCACTCCCGACGATGCCGCTCGACGGCGCGACCGAGGTCAGGGTCGGCGGGTTCGGAACGGTAACGGTCGGCGTGACGCTGACGTTGCTAAAGACTGCCGTCGTCGCGGTGTTCGCCGTCGCACTCGCGATTGCGAGACCGGCGACCGCGTTTGCCGGCATGGCGACCGTGACGGGTTGCGCGAGGATCGTCCACGACACCCCGTCCGTCGAGCGGTACGCCGTGAACGCGTTGCCGAGGCGCGTCAGCCGCACCCACACCGGCGGAGGTCCGGCGACGACGGTGCCGCTCGTACTCGTCGATGCGCCGCCGACCGTGGTCCGCCGCGAGGAAATGAGACGTTGATCGCCGGTCATGTACGCCAGAACGTTTTGAGCGTTGGCGGCGACGCTGCCGCGAATCATCACGCCGGCTTTCGCGAACGCTTGCGTGTTGACCAATCCGTCCACGCGCGCGATGACCGTGCCGTCCCCGACGAGCGGTTGCGAGATGAACCGGAATTGATCCGCCGCGTTCCAAATATCGGTACCGCCCGCCGTCACCGTGAACGTGTTGCCGCTTTGCGTCGACGTGCCGGCAATCGCCGGCGCCCCGATGTCTTGCGCTGTCCACGGCGCCAGCACTTGCGCGGAGACCGAGGTCACCGAGAGGAACGCGACGACGACCCAGGCGAATAGACGTGTCATGCGGTCAACCTTTCCTTGAGACGCGCGGCGTGCAACGCGCGTTGTATTGCCCGCGATTGCTTCGAGCGGCACGTCGGACAGATCGACGCGCGGAGACGCGTCGTCGCGAAGTACTTCCCGCACCGCGTACACACGATCTCCACGACGATCCCCGGTGACGCGCGCAACCGACGCGCGACAATCCGGAGTTCTTCCGGCAGATCCGTCACGTCGACATTCCCCGGTGCCGACCGATGGACGCGTGCCGTCGCCGCGCCGACCGCGACGAGACCTTGATAGAACTCCGTCGCATGGAACCGACAGAGACTCCACGGTTCCCGTACGACCGCGCGCTCGTGACACCGACAACACACATGGATCGACGCTTCCGCCAACGGACCTCATTTCGCCGTCGCGCGACCGGCGACGAGTGCGCCGATGATCGGCAACCCGTACACCGCAAAATTTTTCAGGACGTTCTTCCATTGTGTACTGACCGCCGTGTAAAACGCTTGGTTCTCGACGCGTCCGTCGCTGACGTTTTGGTTCGTCGCGCGGACGTCGGCGATACATTGCTGCAATTGCGAGAGAATCGGCGCAAGATCCGTCGTCGGCAACGGTGCCGGCGTTGGTTGCGGTGTCGGGGTTGGCGTCGGTACCGGCACGGGTGCAACAACCGCGCCGTCAAACGTGAAATGCCCGCTGTCGCCCGCCGGCAACGCCATCACGACGACGTTGGACCGCTCCGCGACCGACGACACGCCGGACGTCAACCGGCCATTCCCCGCCGTGACGAGGAACCCGATCGCGTCGCCGGCTTGCGGTCGGTAGTCCGACATCTCGTCCCACAGATGACGGACGTCGCCCCACCAATTGACGGAGTCGGAGAGGATCGGCGGCAACGAATGATTGGTCATCGACCGGCCTTGCCACATTTGAACGAACCCCGCGCAATGCCGGCGTTGCACACAGGCCCACACCGTGAATTGGAAGTTGTCGCTCGCGACCTCCGGGTTCGAGAAGAATTTCCAACGCTCCGGAACCGCCCGGTCGAACGTCAACGCGACGCCGCCTTGTGGATCCATGTCGACGCGTGTGATGCCGACGGTGACCGGCCAGTCGGCGACCGGCGGTGATCGATGAATGATGACCGTGTGAAGGTCGAGATCATCCGACCGGATTTGTGCCGCCGCCGGCGTCGCGAGAGACACGACGAGCGCGAAGACTAGAAATGCTTTCATTGGAACTCCCTTCGGGTTGCTTTATGTTCTCGCCGTCGTCGCCGCTGCCGCCGCCGCGCGCTCGTCGGTCAAGCGGTCCGTCGTTTGTTGGAGGTCGTCGGTCCGTTGGTTCGCGTCCATGCGACCTTGCGCGCGCCCGTCGATGACGCCTTGCATCCGCGAGGCGAGTTCCGCGTTCCGGATGAATTGGTCGAGGCGACTGTTCACCGACAAATGGGTCTCTTGCGCTTTCATGAACGCGAGGAGAGACAACGTCGTCGGCGCGAGAAACCCGATGATGGTCGCGATGACGGCGGTGTTGTCTTGCCCCGGTCGCATGATCGTGAGCGCCGTGATCGACACGACGCCGAGGATCGCCATCAACAACACGGCATACACGTATTGTGTGTTGTTCGGAGGCGGCACGACGGAGGTCCGCGTCGCTTCGATCAACGCGGCGAGTGCGGCCGGCTCGAACCCGGTGACCACGCGCACCGGCACCGGTACTGGACCGGCCAAGACGACCGGCGTTGGTTTGTCAGACATTGGTGATCCTTCCCGTTTACCCGACGGTTGCCCGCTGTAGCGCCCGGAGAATCCGGTAGAGGTCTGTCGAGGTCGGCGTGCCGAACGTAACGTCGCGTTGCGCCCGGAGATACGAACTGTCGAAGTACGTCCGGACTTGTTGGATCGGCCACTCGCCCGCCATGACGAACCGATTCTCTTGCGCGCGCACCAACCGCGCCGCATAGTGCGCGGCGACTTGCGCCGGCGTCAGGACCGACCGATACACGACGACGTCCTTAAGCGTGCCGTGGAAAAATTGCCCGCCGCCACTCTGGCCGATCTTAAATCCGGTCGCGGACATCACGGGCGACACGCCGTCGACTTGTGCCTGTCCAGGCGCAAGAACGCCGTCCACGTAGATCAACCGCCCGCCCGCGTTGTTGCCGTCCCACGTGCCGACGATGTGATGCCAACCGTCCGAGGATACGTTGACGGACGCGTACCCGACGGACCCGTTGCCGCCGCAATACCAGTACACGACGCCGGCGAGATGCCACACCAACAAGAATCCATTCGTGTACGTGTTGCCGGCAATTGCCGCGTTGCTAATTCCGACACCGTCGTATCGCTTCACCCATGCCTCGACGGTGACCGGTCCCGCCGTGAGGTCGAGCGTCCCGCCGGCGAACGAGATCCCCCCCGTGCCATCAAAGAACGCCGCCGTGTCCCCGTCGGCCAACGGTCCGGGTTGTCCCAACAACACGCCGGCACTACACGTGCCGTCGTGTGTGGCTTGCGCGTGCGCCTCGTCCTCGGCGGTCTCTGTGGCAGTTCGGAGCGCGTACTGCGCCGCGAGTTCCGACGCCGACAACGCGACCGAGTAGTACGCGAGATCGTCGATGGTGCCCGGTGACCCGGAGTTGAGGTTGACGAACGAGAACGCGGCAACGGCGAAGGTCGGTCCGTCGGCGACTCCGTTGATGTAGATCTGACCCACACCCGCCGTCACCACGACCGCGACGTGGTACCACGTGCCGGTCGTTTGCGTCGCCGTCGTCGGATGACCGCCGGCGCTGTCGTAAAAGTAGAAATGCTGCGCGGCATCGAAGTAGAACAGACCATAGCTATCACTGACGTCGGTGAACAACGGAAGCCAACCCCAACCGCCCGTCGCCTTGTACCAACACTCGACGGTGAACGTCGTCCCGCTTGCTATCGGCACGATGGTCGCCGCGCTTTGACTGCCGTCCGCCGCCAACGCGCGCGATCCGTCGGCGAGGTTCGAGGGTGCGCGATACGTGAGACCGGTCGCGTTCGGTGCCGTCGCGGTGTGGGCGCCGGCCGAATCGGCGAAGACGACGCCGCTCGCCTCCTCGAACCGCCAGAACGCCGAGGCGCCGGCCGACAGGACACGCGCCGCCGCCGCGTACACCGGCGTATCGCCGAGACGCCAACAGCCGGCGGGTGCATCCGCATCAATGACGTCGTCCGGTAACGGCGACGGCAACGCGACGGCGACGCGAATGCCGGATCGCACCGCGCGATCCTCCGTCGTGTACGACGCCTCGATGCGTGCCGGCGCGAACAACGTCAACTCCGCCAACCCGCGCTCGCGCGCGCCCGCCGGCGACAACCGCCGGTCCGCGAGGTACCGCGACCGCACCAACCCGCGCGACGCTTGATCGACGAGGTCGTCGACTTGCACCAAGATCGCGACCTCGTCCGCGCTCGTCAACGCCGGAATCGATCCGGCCCCGCTCGCCGGAATGCCGGTCAACATCGGCAACGCGCGGATCGTGGCGCCGTAGTTCACCGACGCCGCCAACGACCCGACCCCGCTCGCCGGCACCCCTTCAATTGACGTGCTGGTCTTGGACGTGTACCGCACGCGCATCGATCCGATCTCTGCCCATCCGCCGGCCGTTAGGAACTGACCGGCACTCCCGACCGGAATCGAGGTCACGCCGGCGAGGACCGTGCCGGTCACGCCGGGAAGACCCGCGTCGTCAACCGTCGGCGCGTTCGCGCCCAACGTCGCGTCGAGCGCCGTGTCCGGTGTGTAGACCGTCGTCAGGTTGTCCGCGAGGGTCGTCAACAACTTGAGTTGCGACGCGTTCACGCCGGTCCGGTAGACCTTCCGTTGCGTCGTGCCGGTTGGTCCGACGGCGACGTCCGCGACGCCGACTTGGTTGTATGCCGGCGTCGTCGTCGGCGGGTCCGCATAGTTGACGTACGGTCCAGGGTTTCCGAGGGTGACGAAGAACGCGCCGGCGCCCGGACTATTCGTATGAACGAACCCGACCCACTTGTTCCATTGGCCGACATCCGCGCCCGAGATAACGCGATGGTAAAAGATGATCGACGTGACGAGCGGATCGTTCGAGTTGTACGCGACCAAGGTGAACCCGAGCGGCGACAGATGACTCGGCGAGTGATACCACGCGCCGACCGAGTTCGCGATCGCAACCGACGAGGCAATCGGCGACCGCGCGCTCGATGTCCCGTCGGCCCGGACGTACGTGTAACACGCCTCGACGGTGTTGCCGACGTCCCATCCGTTCCACTCGTCGACGATCTCGTACGGACTCGTCGTCGGGTTCAGGGTCACGTACGTCGGCGCCGCGAGCGGACCGACCGTGATGTATGCCACGGGACCGGGTACCGTTTCGCCCGCCGCCGTCTTGTCGGTGAATGCGTACCCGTACGTCCCGTTCGGCAACGTGCCGCCGGAGAGGAGCGTCAGCGTCGGCGCCGTCGTTGGTGCCTTGCCGACGCCGACCAATGTCCCGCCGCCGCCCTCGACCTTGCCGGTGTAGGTTGCCTTGGCGCGTCCTACGATCAACGCGAGACCGCCGGTCTCGCTGAACTGTGTCGCGTCGTCAATCGGTAACCGGGTCTCGCCCGCCGAGGTTTCATCGGCCGCGACGTTGGTTGACATCCCTTCAACGAAAACTTGATTGACGGCGCTGTCGTCGTCGTCCGCATAGTGCAACGCGCGCCAATCGTGATTAGCCGGGGTCAAAGTCGCGGCGCGTGCTTCGGACGTTAGGAACCCGAGATGTAAATCCTTGTCGTACTCGACGAATAGATCGCCGCCGAACCGGTCGCACAACTGGCGAAGCGCCGACGGAATCGGCGTCATCGTGAATTGGATGTCGTCAATGATCGGGAGGTTTGCCTCGACGTGAACCGTCGTGAACCCGGCCGGCGCGAGCGCCATGATCGCCAACGCGCTCGTCGTCGCCGACTGCGAGAGAAATCGATCCGTGATCAACACGCCGGCGAGATCCTTCGTCCAATCGGTCGCGGTGATCGACCACGTCGGGCGACCCTCCTCGGCGCGTTGTCGGATCGTGGACTTGCGTGTGATGCGCCCCGCGAATGCCAGGGTCGTCAAATCGTACACTTGGACCACGGCATCGCGCGCCGGTCGCGGTCCCCAGTACTCGAACGAGCACGTGTTCGACTCCTCGTTGGCTTGGTCGTCGATGCTAATCGAGTAGATGTCGACGAGGAGCGTCACATTGACGCCGTCAATATAGACGTCCGCGTTCGTCGCGCCGACCGTGAACCGGGTGACCGAGATCGTCTCGCGCGCGCGAATCGCTTCGCCCGCCAACGATGCGGTGACCGGGTACCCGAGATTTTGCGCCGTGATGGTGTCGCTTGCGCGCGCCGCCTCGGTGAGCGCACGTGACAGCGTTCCCGGCAGATAGAGGACGCGCGCCGTACCGGCGCCGCCGGCGGCGCCACTCGCCGCCGACGCGCCCGTGCCGGCGAGACCGCCCGCTGCCGACGGGGTCGGTCCGGTAGTGGTCCCCGCGAGAATCGAAATACTCCCGCCGCCAGATCCGCCGCCAGAGGTCGACCCGCTCCCGGTGTTGAGGACTTGACCGCCATCGGCGCCTTTCGCCGTGACGGCGCCGCTGCCGGTGTACGGTCCGTCGACGAGGATGATCAACGTGCCGCCCGTGCCATCCTTGCCGGCAAGGGATAATCCGACGACATTGACCGCCGCGCCGCCAGGGTTGCCGGCGCCGCCCGAGGCGGTGTACGAATCCGCCGCCGCCGCGCCGCCGGCGCCGCCAGAGGTCGCGCCCGGATGGATGTTCGCGGTCGGTGAGTTCGAGTACTGTCCGCCGCCGCCGGTTCCTCCGCTGAACGCCGTGCCGGCCGCGCCTTGACTGCCGGCGACCGCGTTCGAGGCGCCTTGTCCGCCGCCGCCCGTCGCGCCGGCGCCGCCGGTGCCGCCGACTTGCCCCGCGCCGGCCGGACCCGCGCCGCCGGCCGCACCCGCCGCCGGAACGCTTGGGTTGACGACGCTGTCGACGGTCGCCGTGATGATGCGAATTTCGCCCGCCGCGAGGTTGCTTCCGGTCGCGGAATGGTTCGCGCCGCGCGCCGACATCGAGATCTCGCCGTTGACCGTCAACGTGCCTCGGACAGAGATCACGGTAAACAGCTTGCGAACCGCCGGCGTGAAGACCATGACCGGCGGCGCCGCGCCGAGGGATTCGGACCCGTCAAATAGTGCTTGGACTTGTGAATCGATCCCGGCGTTCGCGATCGCCCGTACGAGTTGCCACGCGCCGCCGTTGTGGCGTTGATAGACCTTCAACCATTTCACGGTTGTATCGGTCGTGTGCCACAGTCGGAGATCCGCGCCGTTGTGAAATCCTGATGTGAGCGTTGCGATCCACGACACCGACGAACTCGCGAGCGTTTCTTGCGTCGTGTCCGCCGACGACGTCGAGCGGCTGTAGCTGTATTCCCATTCGTATTGGTCACCGACGACGTACACGGCGCCGCCCGATCCCGGTTGGGCAACGAATGTGGGTGCCGCCGGTGCCGCCGGCGCTGCGGCGATTGTCAGGTCGCCTTTGACGACGATCCACGCCGACCGACTGTCGGCCGTTGGCGTGAACCAATCACTTGCAACGAATGGCGGCGTGACGACGACGTTCCCCGTGACGACGCGGTAATCGTACGACCCGAGCGCGACGCCGTTGATCGTCAGCGTGCCGCCGGGTGTCGGTCCTGAATCCAGATGTGCGGCGAGGGTTGTGAGGACCGCTTGCACGTCGGCGCCCGAGACGTTGACGGTAAAGACCTCGACCGTCTTCGTATCCGCAACGCGAACGCTTTCGGAGAGGTTCAGGACTAACGGCGTGAGGCGCGGCGTGAGGGTGTCGGCGACGCGAACCGACTCGTTGGTGAGAACGAGATCCACTTAGAACTTCCCGCTCCGCGACGCGCGCGCGCCGAACTTTTGCGCGAGTTTGTCGATGAACCGATCCATCGACAACGAATCCGGAAACATCGCGCCCCGTGCGTCGACGTGAATCGTGCCGCCGCCCATCGCGCCCATCTTCGATTCGGGAATGACGTACTCGCGTTCGCCCCCTTCACCGACCCATGCGAGCGTCGGCTTGTCGACGACGGCGCCGGTCGCGAAGTGCGACGGGTTCACGACGCCGACGTTGCTGACGATGACACCCATCGCGGCGTACTGACGCGCCATCTCTTGATTGTGTTGAAACAGATCCCAGGAACTCAACACGGCGGAGTTCATCGCCGCCGCCGACGAGGCGACCGCTTGGAACGATGCCGCCGCCGTATTGTTCGCGCTTGCGAGTGCGGTCGTCTTGCCCGTCAAGGTCTCCGTCGTGCCGGCGACCTTCGCGACGACGCCGTCGGTCGCTTGAATCGCGGCGATGTACTTGTTCTCGATCCCGAGTTTGATCTCCGAAACGTCGATGCCCTCTTTCTCGCGCGCGGTGAGGTCCGCCAACGCCGCCATGCGTTCGCGGTATGCCTTGGTGACCGGGTCGTTGAGTTCGCCGCCGGTCGCGTTGAATCCCTGCGCGGCGAGGTTCGCGATCCGCGCGTTCATATTCTCGACGACGAGTTCGTTGATCTTGGCCGCGCCTTGCTCCTCGATTGCCATGCGCTTCGCCCAGTACGCGCGCCAGAGGTCGAGGTTCGCCGCGTTCATGTCGTCGACTTTGCTGTAGAGACGATTCGTCGCGGTGATTTGGGACTCCATCTCGATGTCGAGCGCCTTGACTTGTTGATCGTGAAGGGTCGAGAAATGCGAGTTCCGTTGAATCGCGATTGCCTTGTCCGTTTCTTCGTGGAGGGTGCGGAGTTTGATTTGTGCGTCGTGGTCAATCGACGCGAGCGCCGCCCCGCTCCGAATCGCCTCCGCCTCCATCAACGCGTCTTTGTCGGCTTGGAACCGGACCTCGTCGTTGATCAACTTGATCCGGGTTTCGTGGCCGGCGAGTTCGACGGCGACTTGTTGCGCGAACCCCTCCGAGTGCGCCGTCGCTGCCGCTTTGGCCGCGTCGCCCCATGCCTGATCGGCAATCGCCGCGTTCTGGACCGAGGCAAAGTACCGGGCGACCGTCTTCTCCGTGATGTTGGCGTTGCTGTCGACGGACCGGAGGGTGTCGGCGATCTCGCCGTTCGACTTCCCCCACAACTTCATGTCCTGCGCGATGGTTTGCGCCGCCGCCGACAACGGGATCATCGACTCGGTCCGGAACGCGTCGAGCATTCGTCGCGCTTGCGACAACGGATCTTGAAGTGCTTTCAACGACACCGCGAGGTCGTCGATCATCTTGGGTCCGCCGGCACCTTGCCCGCCGGTCCCGAGCAACCCCGCCGTCACGTCGAGGATGTTCCCCATGTGCGCCGGCACTTCCGGCGAATCGGAAAACGCGCCGCGAATCCCCATTCCCGCCTTGACGCCTTGTTCGACCGCCCACGCACGCGGATCCGACGGTCGGAACTTCGCGGCTTTTTCCAACCATCCGACAACCGTCGTCAGTATCGGAATGAGCGGCGCGAGTCCTTCGGTCTTGAATTTCTTCCATGCCTCCGAGAGTTCGTCGGTCTTGCGGTTGTAATCCGAGAGTGCCTTGATCGTCTCCGGCGAGATCATGTTGTCCGCCGCCAGTTTCGCGGCGATCAAATTGCGGATCCCGTCTTGTGCGATTGGACTCAACGTCAACCATGACCGCCCGAACAACGCGACGCCGGCCGACGCTTTGAGGTTCGCGTCGTCCATTTGAGAGACCGACTCCGCCATCCGGATAAATTGCTCGTCGGGTTTCTGTGCGCGGAGGTCCGCGACGTCGAGACCGAACTTCGCGACCCAATCCATCGTCGACGGGTCGCGCTCGCCGAGGCGCCGTGACAATTGACTGACGGCGTTCGCGAGTTCCTCCATCGAGATCCCGGCATCCTTCGCCACGAACCCGATTGCTTGGAGTTGCGGAAGTGCGATCCCGGTCGCGCGCGAGAGGTTTTCGAGACTGTTCGCGTGCTCCGCCTCGGCGTTGACGGCGGAGACCACGGCGTACGCCATGCCGGCAAACGCGAGAACCGTCGCCGTCGCCGCGCCGGCCAACAACGCCAGTTCCGAAATGCCCGTCGACGACGCGGTCGCGAGACGATCAATAGCGGTTGTGAACTGTGCCGCGCCCGGAACGGCCCGGTCGAGCATGACGCCGACGTCCCGCAACGCGAGGGAATAATCTTGCGTGACCTTGGTCGTCGCCGGCGTCTTCGCGACCGACTTGTCGATTGCGGCGTTGAGGTCTTGGACCTTTTGGATCGCCCCGTTATCGTCGAGGATGATTTGGAGGCGGAGGGTTTTCACCGAGGTTTCTCCTGCGGTTGCATGACGTCAAGGATGATCGTCAGCCGCGCCAGTACGTCCCACACCGCCTCGGTCGACCATGTCGCCGTTTCGCGGAGAACCATCGGTCCCGCTATTTCGAGGGTCGAGACCGCGCGCGAACACAGTCGCAAGTACAGCGCCCACGCCTCGATGTTGATCGCCCACAACGCGGACCGTTGTTGGCGCCACGCGCACGCGTCACAGTCGTACGCCTCAGTTTGTAATTCCTCCTCCGTCGCTCGCTGACAACACCGGGTGTTCTTGCCGTATGCCTTGAACCACTCGACCCACGTTTTCAGGTTCTCGAAAGGATGCGACCCGCTCCTCCTCGGTGACAGGCGACAGCGCCCGCGTCGAGAGGTACTGGACGTCCGCGCGCGACACGATGTCGAGCACGGCGAGGACGTAATCGATCCGGTACGGCAACTCGCCGCCGTCGGATGCTTCGATCCCCCACCAATCCACAACCGCGCGTCGACAGATCTCGTCGCCGACCCCAGGGTTGTCGACCTTCTCCGTCCAGATCTTTGTTTCTGGATCGACGAATCGCGACGTGTGTTCTTGCACCACGCGCCGATACTCCGTCGGTGTGACGTGGCGCAATTTGAATCCGACCCCCGGTCGTCCGTCGACGCCGCCCTCGAACGGTTTCCCGGTTTCCGGATCGTTCGGGTGATACCAGATCGGCTCGTCCGATGCCGACCCGTCTTGCTTGACGCGTGCCTTTAGTCGCTTGCGGGACATCCGTCCCTCCCTTGGTTTACACGAACGGATTCGCCGAACTCGATCCGGTCGTGGTGACACGTACGGGTCGCGTGACGGTCATCCCCGTCGGCGCCGCACTTGCCAGATACGCCTTGAGTTTCACGTTCGGTTGACTCTGAATCGCTGACGCCGGAATCGGATCTTGCGCCGTGGCGACGAACACCGCCGGGAACTGGAACAGCAATCCGTACCGCGTCGCGAGACCGCCGATCAACGGCCCGGTGAACGTGACGTCCATCTTGAGCGCCGTTTGCGCGACTTGGTACCCGGTATAGAGTTTCGACACCGCGTCGAATCGCGCGAACGTCATCTCGATCTCGAACGTCGGCCAACCGTTGTCGAGCGGTTCGATAATGCCGGCCACGCCGCCGACATACTTCTCGTCGAGCGGTTGGTCGAATCGGATGACGAGGTCCGTCAACCCGCCGGCGTTCACGGTGCCGCTGATGACGTCGGTCGGTGCCGACAACGCGCCGCCACTTTGGAGGTTCAACCGGACGACGACTTGCTCGAAGAATGCGCGGATGCCGTTCGGCGGGAACGTCAACGCGGAGATTTGCGTCGCCGTGTTGATCGCCGAGTTCTCGATCGCTTTCATCCCGACGAAGTTCCACATGACCTCGGCGCGACCGTTCTCCCCGAATCGCAACTCGAACCCCGTGAACTTCGCGGAGGGAATCTCGACGATCTTCTGAACCTTGTCGCGGACGATGGTCGCGAACAATCCGTCGCGCCCGCCCGTTGCCGGCTCGAACGTGTTGGTGTAGGCGGTCGTCGTCCCGACTTGCGTCGGCGCGATGCCGCCGGTCCCGAGGACGTGCGCCCAAAAGATATTCTGGAAGACGTCCGAGTACGTGAGATACATCGGCAACGCGGCTTTGATCGCGGCGACGCGGCCCGCTTGCACCGTCGAGACGAACGTCTCGCCGGCGGCGATCTGTTCGCTGACTTGCACCATCGGGTCGTCGCGGAAATCCTCGCGAAGCGTTTGCCCGCTGCCGGTACCGACCGCGACCGCCGTCCCCCAGGTCGCCGCCGTTTTGATCCCGATCTTGATCTGTCGTGCTGAGACGCCCATATAATCCCGCCTCTCTTATGGCTCAACTTCGGAGTAGTCGTAATCGACCGTCACGCGCAACGTACCGACGAGGTATTCCTTCCCCGGTCGTTTGACGCCGCGTTCGGCGACGGCGACGTGATACCCTTGCGCTTCGCCATCCGCGATAAGCGCCCGCTCGACACTTTGCAAACGTGTCAACACCGCGCGTCGTTGTTGTTCCCGCGCGAACGCGCCTTTCACCGCAACCGAGATCGTGATCGCGTCGATGCGTGCCGCCCGATACGACGTCACCGGTCGGTTGCTGACCATCCCGCCGTCTTCCAACCAATACGACCCATCGGCCACAAGGTTTGATTGACGGACAATCGAGAACGGTTCCCGCGAGGCAATCATCGACAGCGGAGGCGCCTCCAATGCGGCACTTACGCTGCCGAGAATGTCGACCAAGGTCGTCAACGCCATCTCAGACCCTCGATGCCACAAGCGGGAGACGTGCCGCTTTCGCACGTTGGTATTCCGCGCTCCATGCCGGACCGCGAGGTTCGACCGTTAAGTGGTCGGCTTGGATTCTCGTATCGACAAAGATCTCGAACCCGCGCTCGCGCGCGCGTTGACAGAACTCGACGTCCTCGCTGACGCGCGGTTCCCCTTCGCTGTCGTCCCGATACGCGAACCACGGTTCCTCGCACTCGAACGCCTCCATCGGGATCAACGTGCAACCCATCCCAATCACGTCGACCCGCGCGAGGTCGTCGACGCCGTCGAGGTCGAGGTAATCGAACCACCACACCCCCTGTTCGTGCCGCTCGTTGATCAACGCGACCGGCGCGTACGGCGGACCCTTGAGCACATACAACCCGCCGACAATCCGCCAGGGATCCGACGCGTGCGCGAGGATGCGCGGTAACAGGTCGTGCGGAAACGTCATGTCGGCGTCGAGGAACAAGATATGCGACGCCTCGATGGTCCGTGCGTCGCGGACGACTTGGTTCCGCAAGACGTCGACCCGCGCGCCGGTCGATTGCCATTGGAAACAAATCTCGTCGATGCCGTGAAGACGTTTCGCCTCCTCGACCCGGTTCCCCCAACCGATCTCGACCAACGACCGCGCCGTCTTCGCGAACACCATCGGCGTGTTGCACACGACGGCGACGAGGACACGTCGCGGACTAACCGCGTTGGAGACGGACGGGTGAATAGGTTGTGCGTTCATCGGTTTCCGGTACCACGACTTGCGTTCGCCCGAGGTCGAGTGCGATGCCGTTCTCTTTCAACGTCTCAAAGAGATCCCGTGCTTTCTGTTCGTACGCCGCCGCCGACGTCGCCCAGTACTCCGGGTCGCCGGATTGGTCCGCCAACCCGCGCTTGATGTACGCCATCGAGAGAAGACACGCGACCCGCTTGAGCGCCAACTGCGGACGAATCGCGACGATCTGTCCGGCCTTGGCGCCGGCGGTCAACCCCGCCGAGACCTTCAGCCGCAACCACAAGAACTCGTCGCCTTGGTTCAGTCGGACCGGTTCCCAATCCGTCGGCGTGACGCCGTCGAACCGGATGCGCCCCGACTGTGCGAACGGTGCGCCGCCGACCGCTGTTCCGTCGATGACGGTCGCGGACGTCCATCCGCGCGATCCGTAGTACTCGACCGACAAGGTCGCGACCACGGCGTTCGGCGTTGTCACCTTGACGAACACCCCGTCGTATTCCCAACGCGCGCCGGTCAAGAGTTGCGTCGACGCCGTCGTCAGGATGGACCCGAGCGGTACGTCGTCCTCGTTGTCGTCGCGCGCTTGCGCTTGCCAGTCGTTCGTATAGCTGACGCCGTTGGACGCCAGGACGTACGCGAACGACCATCGTTCGAGCACACGGTCCGACGCGCTTGGAATGTCCTTGAACGCGAGGTCGACCCAGATCCGAATATCCTTCATCGCTTCCGCGATTTGCGTCGGCCACGAATCGGCGCCCCAAGGACGATCGCGATGCGTCGCTTGCGGCTCGATTGCGCCGAGGTCGTCGTTCGTGACAAGGACGAGTTGGGACCACATGGTTTCGTTAGCGCGGAAATGGAATGCGCCCGCCCAAGATCAACAACAACAAGACGATGATCAACAACAGGAACATGCCGCCGCCGACGCGCGGGTTCCCGTAGTAGAACCCGCCGCCGCCGCCGAGGAGGAGGATGACCAAGACGACGATCAAGAGGAGTTCAAGCATCATTCCCCCTCATTTCATGTACGGCGCCGACCGACCGGTCCGGTGAGACGGTGCCGCGCGCGCATCCGGCGGGATCACGTGCAACTCCATCGTGTACGCGCGGTCGACGGTGTCGGACGCCTCGGCGGTCCGCGCACCGACCCACACGTGCCCGCATTGCGGACAGAGACACGGGTCGCCGGCGCGAGGCGACGGCACCAACTCGCAATACGACATCAACTCCGCCCACGTCATCGACTTGATCCAGGCGCGGAGACCGGCGTGAACGTCCGGCCGCTCGACCAACGTGACAAGGTCGCGCGGTAACACCGGTTTCAACTTGGACGCGGCGTCGCCGGCCCGTTCCCCGATCCCGATCCCGGCATCGAGGCGGAACAGCGGTCGACCGCATGACACGCACAAGATGATCGACCCGCGCGCGTACCCGTTCGACTCCCGAACGGGTGACGCGGCGAGAGAATCCTTCAACGCTTGGCGCATGGTCTATTCGGTTGCTGTCGCTTCGGGTGCGGCCGGAGGCGGAGGCGGGTTGTCGCGCGCGTCGCGTGCCGCTTGCCGTGCTGCCTCTTTCTCGTCGGCCGCTTTCTGTGCCGCCTCTTTCGCCTCGACGGCGCGTTGCTCCGCTGTCACCGCGATCCCTCTGACCGCGATACTGACCTCGCCGGCGCCGTCGGCCGGGTCAAGGTGTCCGCTGACCGTGACGTCGAGATCGTGTGTCGCCGGGAATGCCATGAACGCGGCGTTCACCGCGCGCTCGATTGCGGCATCCTCGCATTGCTTTTTGACGCCGGCGAGAAACTTCCGTCGGTCGTCGTCGTTCTTGAGTAGACCCGAGGCTTGAAAAGACATTCTGTCCTCCTATGCGCGGACGACCGTGAGGGACTCCGCGACGCGTACAACCTCTTGCGGCAAAATGAAATCGCCATAGAACAACGTCATCGTGTCGATGGTTCGCTCCGACTCGGAGACGGACAACAGCAACGTCTTCGGGTCAACGCTGACCGTGACGCGCCCCGCCGTGTTGAACGCCGGCACCGCGCCGCTGACGGAGACGAGGATCGGCACGTCGCCAGCCGCGTCCATCGCGTTCTTGACCACCAAGACGAGCGCCTCGTCTTGGGTCAACTCTTGAATCGCTTTCAAGATCGTCACGCGCTCGTCGCGCGTTGTCGCGGACCCGCTATACGTGAATGGCATGTCTTAATCCCTCAACTCTCACGATGACCCGCCACAAGGCGATCGAGACATTCGTCGCCCGCCACTAACGCGAATAAGTTCGACCCGTCTTCAATCGGCAACCCAACGCCGACTTGATACGCGGTCGCTTGCCCACACCCCGCGCATGTCCACGCCTCGACCGACGTCAACCCACGGACCGGGAGAACTGTCCGCTCGACGGTCTTGCACTTGGGACAAAGGACGTCGGTCACAATCCATTGCGGCGTCACCGTTCCCCCGGTGTGATCTCGTACTCCGGTACGACCATCCCAGGCGCGATCTCGACGCCGGCCGGAATCCCGCGAACAACCGTGCTCCGATAAATCGCGTCTTGCTTCTCCTGTTCCATGAACGGCATTTTTTCGAGTTCCGCTCGAAGGAACGCGAGGTTCATTTCACGGGTGATCGGAATGGTCGCGAGATGCGCGCACTCGACGTCCCAATGACAGAAGATTTGGAACCCCGCCTCGCGCACTTGGCGGCAAAACCAAAAATCCTCCGACACCGTAAAATCGTTGTGATCCTCGTCCTTCGGTCCGCGTTGGTAGCGGAACCACTCGTCGCCGCCGAGGCGGATTTGGATTGCATCGAGGACGTCGCGCCGAACGAGCAACGCGCCGGCGCCGCACCGTTCGATCTCGAACACGCCGGCGCCGTAGTGGACCGCTTGATACCGATGCGGCCCGTCGAGCGTCCGGTGTTTCACGAATGCGATTGCATGGTACGGCGGTTTCTTGGCGTGGTACCGCGCCGTGATGACCGGCGCCTCCTCGCGGAGCAACCGTTCAATGAGGTTCGGCGGGAATGTCATGTCCGCGTCGAGGAACAACAAATAGTCCTCGTCCCCGGACAACACCCCGCGACAGACCTCATTGCGCGCGACGTCGGTCGGGAACTGCGAACTCTTGATGCGCCGTGCGCTGTCGAGTTGAAGGTGACGCGGAAGATGCGAATTGATCTCGCCCGACGCGATGCGCCAGAGCAACGTTTCGTACGACTCGAAGAACGCCGGCGGCACGGCGAACTGACTCGTCAGCACTAGACCAATTGCCAGTCGCATAATTCAGTCGACCCACCAAGGTCGGAGCGGTTTACGCGCGCGCAAGATCCCGCGCAAGTGCGACCATCGTTCCGCCCGCGCGATCTCCGGGTTCATGTCGCGCCGGCGTGTGAACTCCTCGGCCACGAAATCGCATCGAATCCGGTACGGCGAAATGCCCGACGGTTTGATCCGATACGAATCTTGGTTGAAGAACAGAAACGCATGTTCCGATAAGGCCCGCGTATGCGTTGGGTCCGCCCAACACCACACCGACGACCATAACGGCGACTCGAATTCGAGATGCCCGTCCGGGCGGAGAACGCGGTACAACTCCTCGAAAAACGCGAACCATTCCGCCGACTCGCCTTGTCGGCCGATGTGTTCGAGGACGTGATGTGCGACCGCGACGTCAACCGAGTCGTCTTCCAACGGGAGGCGATCCCGCCCCAGGTCGGCGACGATGTCCGGTTGCAATGCCGGGTCGCGGTCAACGGACACGACGTGAATTTCGCGCCCGACGTATTGGTCCGGGTTCGCGAGTGCGATCTGACGCCCCAGGCGCCCACACCCGAGATGCACCACGCGAAGTGCCTCGACCGTCTCCATCGGCGGACCTTACGCCGAACGCTGTCGACGTGTCGAGGGTTCCGCCGGCGCTGTCGCCGAGGTTACCGTCGCGACGGTCTCCGGCGCCGCCGCGCCGACGACCTCGCCCGTTGGCGGCGCGTTGGTTTCATTCGCCGCCGGCGTGCGCTCGACCGGTTGGTGCGCCGGGACCGGTGACCCGGCCGGCGCGGACGACGTCGCCGGCGCGATCCCGCGCAAGGACGACGGCAACTTGAACGTCGGATCGACAAGGCGCCTCGACTCCTCGATTGCCTCGGATCCGTGCTTCTCGACGAGACGGCGCAACTCGGTCATCTGTGCCGAGTCGACCTTGACTTGCGACGAGAGATAGAACTGATCGTTCCACGGTCCCATTCGAGGATCCATGATGAACGATTGCGGGTCGAGACCTTTCTGTCGGAGGTACGGCGCCGCGTCGTGAAGCGACTTCATGTCCGCGAGCGTGATGTACTGAAATCCCTTCCGGATGTAATCGTTGTGTCGTCGGAGCGGCAACGGTCCGGTGAGATCCCATTGCGGCAACCCGTTCGTCGGGTCGAGCTTTTGATCGCCGGTCCATTCGTCCCGAACCGGCCGGCGGTAAATCGCTCGAAGGTCGAGCTTGTTGTGCGAGACCCATTCCGCATCGAACGGGACCGCCCGAAAGGTCGTTGGTCGTTCCATAACCCTTTCCTTGAGAGTGATCGACAGGACGCGGAGAGGGAAATCGATCTATGCCCGCATTCCGCCCCCCGGCAGAATGCGAAATGACACCCACATTGATCGACTCCCCGCGCGTGCCGCGACCGTGTTTACGACGTGGAGTTCGAGTAGAGGTACACGCCGGCGCCGCCGCGACCGTTGGTCGTCGCGCCGCCTCGGTATTCCGCCTCACCCCACACGCCGACGCCGTTGAGTTCCGTGACGCGCTTCGACTCGTCCCGCTGAACCGCCAGGGGACCGAGACGCCCTTTCTGTGCGAGCGCCGCCGCCGACGGATGGAAGATTGCCGCCGCGAGGACGGTCGACGCCGAGACCGTCGCCGTCGCGACGTTGGACGTCATGAAGATCGACACGCCGAATATCCGGCCGACGATGCCGGTCGAGACGATCTCCTGTCCCTGCGCGCCGAACACCGACGCGTTGTCGAGTGCCGGGAGGAGGTTTCCCCATTGACGGGGATGGAGTACCGCGACGCGCGGGTTCGCCGGGATGTTGTTGATGTTGAGGTTCTTGATCCCTTCGAGGAACAAGGTCGTCGTCATCGCGCCCGAGTTGGACCCCGTCGAGGTATCGAACCCGGAGAACAACGCGCAGAGATCTTGATCCTGCATCCGCTGAAGTGCTTCCGCCGCCGCCGCGCCGGCGATCCCGCCCTCCGCGACCGCTGCCGCCACGACGGACGCGCGCGGCGTGCCCATGATGTCGTCGACCGTCGCGCCGACCGAGAGGTCCGTGACCTCGAACCGGATTTGGTGTTCCGACACGGTCACAAGCACGGTACCCGACGTGTCGAGCGCCGAGTTCGTCGTGTAGTCCGTCGCTTCCGCGATCGGCGTCGCCGAGACCTTGTCGTAAATCGGGAATGATGCCGCGAGGGTCTGTTCGTTCGTCAGATCCTTGAATGCGACGAAATCACGGACGCCGAGGCGTTCCGCGAAGTAGAGAACAGATTGCGCGTACGCCTCGCGCCGAATGACTTCGGTGAGCGTCGTCGCCGTCGTTTCGTTGACGTGCAGAACGCCGTCGGGCGACTGTGAGAGGAAAACCAAAAAGCGCATGATCGACACTCCTCAAAAAATGGGAGTCGACCGCGCCATCGCCGACTTACTTTTGAGCGCCCGTTCGGTCGCCGAGAAATGCGCGCCCCATGACGATCCCGCCGGCGTTCGCCGAACGGTCTCGCAAGGCTCGTCGTATTTTCGGATCGCGTAGTTGCTCGTCGGTCAGATGGTCGAGATCGAGATCTCCGGGTTCATAGTTCGACCCGCCGGCGCTTCCGCTCCCGGCCCTCTGGCTTCCGCGCAGAATTTGGTCTTTGTCTGGTAATGCGGCGATCAACTTGCCGACCGCCTCCGCGAAGGGTGCGGGGTTGCCGTCCTCACCCAAGATACGACTCCCGTCGGGCTTCCGCACGACGATCATCTTTTTCTTTACGCCGCCGACCTCCACTGGTTCATACGAACAGAACTCGCGCATCGCACGGAACGCGGTATGCGCCGAGAGGACGGTCTTCGATTTGTCGGTGCCGAAATACTCGGTCGCGCCCGCGAACGCCGTAAAGATCTTCTCGCCGGCGATCTCGGTCTCCAACGCTTCGCGCGCCTTGCGTTCGGTCGCGGTCTCGTTGCGGACCGCGTCGAGTTCTTGCTTGTGTTGCGTGGAGATCTCGCCTTTCCACGTGTCGAACTCGCCCTCGCGCCGGCGCCGCTCCTCCTCCGCCTTGGATTGCAATCCCTTCAACCGCTCGAACTCTTTTTTCTGTTCGTCGTTGAGCGGTCGGAATTCTTGGAAGTTCTTGATCGCGTCGCTCCAACTCAGATCCTTCGGATCCTTGCCGAGTAGCTTGGCGATCTCCGCCTTCGCGGTGTCGCGCGTCTCGAATGCTTTGTCCGCCTCGCGCTTGTAGTACGCGCGCCAGTACCCTTGCGGGTCTTTCTCTTTGTCCGGCAGACCATCGCCGCCGCCGGTGCCGTCGCCCGCGCCTTCCGACAACGGACCCAGGAAGTACTTCAACAACATTGCTATGCCGCCCCCTCGTTCCCTAAGCGTTCGTCAATGAGGCGCTCGACGACGTCGGCGACGAACTGTTCATCCTCGTCCGACAACTCGAAGAACTGCCGACGAACCCCGTGCGACCCCTCCGTCGCATAGAACGCCTTATCGTTCGCGCCCATCGAACGCGACCGTTGGACCATCGTGCCTCGACGTGACCCCTTGCCGAACGTCGAGAACCCTAGCTCGCAACTGCGCTCCGTTGCCGCCGTGACCTTGATGTCGTTCAACATCTGACCCGACAACGTCAGGTTGACCGGTCCGGCGCCGACCTCTTTGGCTTTCTGGATGCGATACCCGTCGGAGTACTCGGTGAATGCGTCGCCCTCAAAATCGACGCCGCGCGTGGTCCGCCTCGCGATCCGGATCGCGATGGATTGACCGATGTCCTCGAAATCCGAGGCAACGAGGAGATCGCGACCAATGAGCGTCGCGAAGTTCTTGACGACCGCGATCATCGCCCGCCTTTCCTATTAGCGTGTCGGGTTTCGATACGGTCTTGAGTATAGTCCCTATCCGCCGGCCGCGTCGGTTTTCGCTTGCGCGTCGAGTTCTGCCTGTTTCGCCTCGACCGCCGCCCGTAGCTTGACCATCGCCGCCTCGCTTGGCGCCGTGCCGGTGATCTTCTCGATCATCGCCGCGACGTCGTCCGCTGTCGGCGGTCCGATCCGTGGTCCGGTGAGATACAACGTTGGCTTGTCGTTCATGTCCGTTTCCGATCATCGTCGTCTCGCACCGGCAACAGCCGCGCGAGGTCTTCCAGGGATTTGATGACGAACCCCTCCGGTTCCACAACCACGCGATGCGCCCATCCGTACGACCACGCGAGCGCCGACAGGAACAACTCGCCGTCTTCGAGTTTCGCGCGGACGAACGGCCGCGTCGAGGCAATGACCCCGCGTGCGGTCCAGAGTTCTTTGTCCGTGACGTCGAACCCTGTCAATTTGGCAACGCCGGCGTCGTTCACCCGCGCCTCGCCGATAGGTTCCCGCGTGTTCCCTTGACCCAATGAAAACCACACGCGCAGTACTGCCGCCATAACGCCGACCCTTTCCTATTAGATATGGTATCACGCGCCCTTAATTACCAATGCTTGTAACTCCTGCGGATGATGGACGCGAGCGTACCGTCCTTCAAATGTTCCGAGACGAACGCCGTCCGCAACAAGAACGCCTCGATCTCCTCGGTGTTGAAGTTCGACCCTTGGAACATGCCGTTCCAATTGACCTTGTCGATTTGATCCGCGAGCGTCTTCGCCAACGGAGCAGGGATGTCCATCCCGCGCTTGATCGCCTCCGCCGCCACGGACCGGAATTCGTTGAGACCCATTTCCGCGAAATCGTTGTCCTTCGTCATGCCTTGGTAGTTCGACGGTCCGGCCTGACTCCCTTCGGGAAATGCGAACCCGTGGTCGATTGCGTATAGCTTGCCGTCCTTGCCACGCATCAAGTTCCCGCCGTGCCGGTCGGTGTTGCCGAGAATGAGGTCGAGCACAGTCATTCGCGTCGCCTCGTCCGGCGTGTCGACGGTGCCGCGCTTGCCGTCGACCCAACCCATCAACATCCCCTCCCCCTGTCCAGGGACGGCGCCGCCGAACACCGGTTTCATCAACTCGGTCCCGAGTGCCGCGTTGACGCGTGCCGCCATGATCTCCCGTTGCCACAACGGCGCGTTGTCGTTCTTGATGTCCTCGCGGACGCTGAAGTTTTCCCCCTCGCCCGGTTTGAACACCAACCGGATCGGCGGGTCGAATACCTCGTTGCCGATCTTGCTTGCCGTGATGTTCAATGACACGTTGGCGTTGCCGGTGTTCTCGTCCCCCAGGACTTTCGAGGTCTCGACCTTGACGTCCGGTATCGCGAAGGATCCCGTGACGCCGGGTGCCGTCGGGTTGGTCCCCTCGACCGCGCGCCGCGCCTCGTCCGCCGCCGCCTTGATCTCCGGCGGAGGTTCCAACCCCGGAATGATGCGCCCGCCGCGCTCCGTGATCTGTGGCACGACGACCGCCTCGCCTTTCCCCAGGTTGAAGTACGCGATTTGATCGTTCGCGCGCGCGAGGTCTTCCGCGACGAGTTGGTTGTCGAGCACGGTCGAGACATCGAGATACAAGTATCCGTCGGCCGGGTTGACCCATCCGCCGAGGAAATTGCCGTCGTGTTGCAAGAGGTCCAAGTGTTCGACGAAAAAGTCTTGGAACGCGTTGACGATCTCGTCGTGACTGGCGCCGGCCAACTTCACCTTGGTCTCGAACTGTTTGTACGGTGAGACGGCGAACCCGCTCGTCGGCTGTTCTCCGGTGACCATGTTGTATGTGAATCCGGAATCGCCGATCGGCGTGCCGCTCCCGGTGAGGATGTTGCCGAACACCGCTTGAATACCTTCGCCGCGTGCCGCCGCCGGGAGTTGGTTGACGTCGCCCGGAATGTTCGGCGGCAACGCCGCGAGGCGTGCCCGCTCCGCTGCGCGCGCGATGTCGCGCTCCCGTACGCCCGCCGCGAATGCGAGGTCGGCCGCGTTCGCCTGTCCTTGTTCGAGCGCCGCCCGCCGGTTGAGGATCCGTGCTTGAAGTGCCTCGGCGTCGAGGCGTGCCGCCGTCGTCGCCCCTTCACCCGGTACGCGCCCGAACGGCAACGCCGGCGCGAGGTCCAGGCGCGCGCGGTTCTTCTCTTGTGCCGCCCGATCCTTCGCGACT
>Ga0105248_10001132_pt1 | contig 29671 bp, 26 predicted proteins | sample KBSS34metaG_FD_81524 | JGI IMG/M metagenome (GOLD analysis project Ga0105248, IMG submission 81524) | Switchgrass rhizosphere microbial communities from Kellogg Biological Station, Michigan, USA - KBS S3-4 metaG | ecosystem: Host-associated > Plants > Roots > Rhizosphere > Soil | place... | reverse complement strand
GCGAGCGTGGCGCTCGAGGTCACGTTCACCACGACGCCCGCGCGCCGCGCGCGAAGCTGCGGCAGCACCGCCTGCGTCATGGCCATCACGCCGAAGGTGTTGGTCTCGAACACCTCTCGAACCGTGCTCATCGCCGTGGCCTCGAAAGCGCCGAACAGCCCGATGCCCGCGTTGTTCACGAGCACGTCGATGGGTCCGCTGGCCTCGACGGCGGCGGCAATGCTCTGCGGGTCGCTCACATCCAGCGGCAGCACCCGCATTCGCGGGGACCGGGGCAGCGCGTCCTCGCGCGGCGTTCGCATGGTGGCAATCACGTTCCAGCCCAGCGAATGGAAGTGGCGCGCGGTCGCGAGGCCATAGCCGGATGAGCATCCGGTGATCAGCACGGTTTTCATGACGATGGTTTCAATGGAGGTTTCGACGTTGTGGACGATATGGGAGCGATGCCGGACTATCTACAATCGAACGTCCGCCTTTCATTTGCAATCGTCCAGCCATGAATGACCCGCTGTCCGACGTCATCGCGCTGCTGCGACCCCGCACCGTGTTCTCGAAAAGCATCAGCGGCGCGGGCCGCTGGGGCGTTCGCTATGCCGACTTCGGCCAGCCGAGCTTTTGCGCCGTGCTCGAGGGCAGTTGTCGCCTCGCCGTCGACGCGCAGGAGCCCGTCACGCTGGCAGCAGGCGACTTCGTGCTCCTGCCGGCGACACCCGGCTTCGTCCTATCCGGCTTCGAGGCCGTGAGGCCCGAGCGCATCGATCCGAAGCTCGCTCCCGCGCCGACCGGCGAGGTGCGTCACGGCACGCGTGGAGGACGCCCCGATGTCCGCCTGCTCGGCGGCTACTTCGTCTTCGATTCGCCCGACGCCGCCTTGCTGGTGTCCTTGCTGCCGGCGCTCGTGCATGTGCGCGGCACCGAGCGGCTGTCGGTGCTGGTGCGGCTCATTGCCGAGGAAACGCTCGCGCGCTGGGCGGGGCGCGAACTCGTGCTCGCGCGCCTCGTGGAGGTGATGCTCATCGAAGCCCTGCGCTCGACGGCGGGCGAGAGCGCACCCCGGGGGCTGCTGCGCGGCTTGTCCGATCCGCGCATCGCGGTGGCCATGCGGCAGATGCACGGCAATCCCGCACGACCATGGACCATGGAGCAGCTCGCGAAGAAGGCGGCGCTCTCGCGTTCGGCCTTCTTCGAGCGCTTCACGCGCGCGGTGGGCATGCCGCCCATGGAATATCTCCTCGCGTGGCGCATGGCCGTGGCGAAGGACCTGCTGCGCAACGAGGGCGTGGGCCTGAGCGAGGTCGCCGAGCGCGTCGGCTACGGATCGGCGAGCACCTTCAGCACCGCGTTCAGCCGCCACGTCGGCCAGCCCCCGGGGCGCTACGCGCGCGGGGCCTGGCGCCAACCCTGAGCGTGACGGGTGTCATCACGCCCAGGGCATCTGCCGCTATTGCTTGTCGTTGATGTCCACGCCGTAGAAGGTGTGGCGCCCGAACGGGCTGAGCTTGTAGTCGACGACTTCCTTGCGCACCGGCTTGATCTGCACCGCGTGCGCGATCGTGAACCACGGCGCCTGTTCCTTGAAGATCACTTGCGCCTTCTGGTACAGCGCGGTGCGGTCTTCCTGCTTCGCGCCCTTGGCCTTCAACACGAGGTCTTCGAAAGGCTGATAGCAGAACTTCGCGACGTTGCTGCCATTGCTGTGCGCCGAGTCGCAGCCGAGCAAGGTGTGCAGGAAGTTGTCCGGGTCGCCGTTGTCGCCCGTCCAGCCCATCATGCCCATCTGATGCTCGCCCGCCTGCAGGCGCTTGCGGTACTCGCCCCACTCGAAGGACTTGATCTCGGCCGTGACGCCGACCTTCGCGAGATCGGCCTGCATCAGCTCGGCGATGCGCCTGGCGTTCGGGTTGTAGGGACGCTGCACCGGCATGGCCCACAGGTCGGTCGTGAAGCCGTTCGGGTAGCCGGCCTGGGCCAGCAGCTTCTTTGCCGCCGCGGGGTCGTACGGATCGTCCTTGATGGCGTCGTTGTAGGACCACATCGACGGCGGGATCGGGTTCTTGGCCGCGATGCCGGTGCCGAGGTAGACGCCATTGATGATGGCGGTCTTGTTGATGGCCATGTTGATGGCCTTGCGCACTCGCACGTCGTCAAACGGCTTCTTGGTCGTGTTGTAGGCGAGGTAGCCGACGTTCAGGCCTGGCTGCTCCAGCACCTGGATGTTCGGGTCCTTGCGGATCGCCTCCATGTCGGCCGGGTTCGGATAGGGCATCACGTGGCACTCGCCCTTTTGCAGCTTGGCCCAGCGCACCGATGCATCGGGCGTGATCGAGAACACCAGGTCGTCGATCTTGGCCTTGCCGCCCCAGAACTGCGGGAAGGCCTTGTACCGGATCACCGCGTCCTTCTGGTACTGCACCAGATAGAACGGGCCGGTGCCGATGGGCTCCTGGTCGATCTTCTCGGGCGTGCCGGCCTTGAGCATGGCGTCGGCATATTCCTTGGACTGGATGCCCGCGTACTCCATCGCGAGGTTGGCCAGGAAGGGCGCCTCCGGGTGGTTGAGCACGACCTTGACGGTGTAGTCATCGACCTTGGTCACCGACTTCAGCAACTTGGGCATGCCCATGTCGTTGAAGTACGAGTGGTTCGAGCTCGTGACCTTGAAGTACGGGTTCGACTCCTTCCACTGGCGCTCGATCGCGAACATCACGTCGTCGGCGTTGAAGTCGCGGCTGGGCTTGAAGCTGCGGTTCGAATGCCACTTCACGCCATGGCGCAGATAGAACGTGTACTCCGTGCCGTCGGGCGAGATCGTCCAGCGCTCGGCGAGGCCGGGGACCACCTTCGTGGTGCCGCGCTCGAAGTCGACGATGCGCGAGTAGATCTGGCTGTTGGCGTCGAACGAGGTGCCGGTGGTGTTGATGCCCGGATAGAAGTTCTCCGGGCTGCCTTCCGAGCAGAACACCAGCGTCTTGGCCGACAGGCTGGTGGCGGCCAGCAGCGCCGCGGCGGCCAGCAGTGCGGGACGCAGGGGGGCAAAACGCGTCATATCGTCTCCAGAACAGTGAGGGACAAACCGAAATCTTGCGACATGCGGGCCAGCGACGACCTAGCGTAAACGCTCGGCGTGGTGGCAGGCGACCAGCCGGCCGTCCACCGGCCGCAGCACCGGGCGCTGCTCCCGGCAGCCCTCGGCCACGTGCGGACAGCGGGTGCTGAACACGCAGCCCGTGGGCGGCGCCAGCGGCGAGGGAAGCTCGCCCTTGAGCACCTGGCGCGCAACACGCGCCACCCCCACGAGCCCCGGCGTCGAGGCCAGCAGGGCCTTCGTGTACGGATGGCGCGGCTGTTCGAACAACAGCTCCTTCGGACCCTGCTCCATGGCCAGGCCCAGGTACATCACGAGCACCTCGTGCGCGATATGGCGCACCACGCCGAGATCGTGCGAGATGAAGAGGTAGGCCAGGCCCAGCTCGGCCTGCAGGTCGGCCAGCAGGTTGAGCACCTGCGCCTGCACCGAGACGTCCAGCGCCGACACCGGCTCGTCGGCCACCACGAGCGCCGGGTCGAGCATGAGCGCGCGCGCGATCGCGATGCGCTGGCGCTGGCCGCCGGAAAACATGTGCGGGTAGCGCTCGGCGTGCTCGGGCCGCAGGCCCACCTTCGCCAGCATCGCGCGCACCTTCTCGCGCCGCTCGCCCGACGCAGCCCGGGTGTTGATGCTCAGCGGCGTCTCCAGGGTGGTGCCGATCTTGTGGCGCGGATTCAGAGAGCCGTAGGGGTTCTGGAACACCAGCTGCACCGAGCGGCGCAGGCGCTGCTTCTCCTGGGCCGGTGGCTGCACGGCGTCCACGCCGACCAGCGTCAACTCGCCGGTCGTGGGCTTTTCGATCAGCGTGACCATGCGCGCCAGCGTGGACTTTCCGCAGCCCGACTCGCCCACCACGGCCAGCGTGCGGCCGGCCTCGATGGTGAAGGACACGCCGCCCACGGCCTGCAGCCGCGCGCTCTCGCGGAAGGGGCCGCGCCGGATCTCGTAGATCTTGGTGAGGTTGCGCGCGTCGACGACGCTCATCGCACATTCTCCTGCGCCCGGCTCAGGGGCACGTCTTTCGCGATCGCGGCCTCGCGCTGCGGCTGCCCGAGCGGGTGGTGGCAACGCACCTGGCCGTCCTCCCAGGGCTGCAGGGCCGGCCGCTCGCGGCAGGCGCGCTGCGTCGCCCAGGTGCAGCGCGGCGCGAACAGGCAGCCTTCGGGCCGGTCGTAGGCGCCGGGCACCACGCCCGGGATGTTGGCCAGGCGCCCGTGGCCGTCGCTGCGCTCGGGCATCGCGGCAAGCAAGGCCGCGGTGTAGGGATGCTGGGGCGCGCTGAACAGGGCCTGTGCGCTGCGCTGCTCCACCACCTGGCCGGCATACATCACGCACACGCGCTGCGCCATCTCGGCCACCACGCCCATGTTGTGAGTGATGAGCACCAGCGCCATGCCGCGCTCGCGCTGCAGCGAGCGCAGCAGCTCGAGGATCTGCGCCTGGATCGTCACATCCAGCGCCGTGGTCGGCTCATCGGCGATCAGCAGGCGCGGATTGCAGGCAATGGCCATCGCGATCATCACGCGCTGGTTCATGCCGCCGGAGAGCTGGTGGGGGAAGTCCTTCAGCCGGCTCGATGCCGCGGGGATGCCCACCTGCTCCAGCAACTCGGTTGCGCGCTTGAGTGCGGCGCGGCGGTCCAGCCCCAAGTGCAGGCGCAGCGTCTCCGTCAGCTGGAAGCCGATGGAAAAGCACGGGTTCAGGCTGGTGGACGGATCCTGGAAGATCATCGCCACGTCCTTGCCGGTGATCGAGCGGCGCTGGCGCGGCGACAGCGTCATCAGGTCGCGCCCTGCGAAGCTCAGCCGGCGCGCCCGCACGCGGCCCGGGAAGGCGATGAGGCCCATCAGCGCGAGCATGGTCACGCTCTTGCCCGAGCCCGATTCGCCGACGATGCCCAGCACCTCGCCCTCGTCGAGCGTGAGGTCCACGCCTTCGACGGCGTGCAGCGTCGCGCCGTGCAGCGGGAACTCGACGTGCAGGTCAACGACTTCGAGAAGGGCCATGGGGAAGCGGCGCGTCAGCGCTTGAGCTTGGGGTCGAGCGCGTCGCGCAGCCCGTCGCCCATCAGGTTGAAGGCGAGCACCGTGATGAGGATCATCAGGCCCGGGAAGGTGACGACCCACCAGGCGCGCAGCACGAACTCGCGCGCGTCGGCCAGCATCGTGCCCCATTCGGCGGCGGGCGGCTGCGCGCCCAGGCCCAGGAAGCCGAGCGCGGCCGCATCGAGGATGGCGGTGGACACGCCCAGCGAGGCCTGCACGATGAGCGGCGCCGCGCAGTTGGGCAGCACCTCGCGCAGCATCAGCCGCAGCCGGCCGGCCCCGGCCACGCGAGCGGCGGTCACATAGTCTTTCGAGACCTCGGAGATCACGGCCGCGCGCGTGATGCGCACGTAGTGCGGCAGCACGACCACGGCCACTGCGAGCATCGCGTTCATCAGGCCCGGCCCGAGGATCGCGACGATGACGATGGCCAGCAGCAGGCTGGGCAGCGTGAGGATCACATCCATCAGCCGCATGATCGCGATCTCGATCACACGGCCGCGGAAGAAGCCGGCCACGAGGCCGAGCACGATGCCGGTCACGATGGACAGCACCACGACCGCCACGCCGATCAGCAGGGACAGGCGTGCACCGTAGATGAGGCGCGACAGCAGGTCGCGGCCGATGGCGTCGGTGCCCAGCGGGTAGGTCCACGAGCCGCCGGCCTGCCAGGCGGGCGGCTTGAGGAAGGCGGCGCTGTTCGTGAGGTCGGGCGGGTGAGGCGCGAGCACGGGCGCCAGCAGCGCGAGCAGGATGACGGCAACGACGATCGCCAGCCCGCCGACCGCACCGCCGTTGCGGCGGAAGTCGCCCCAGAACTCGCGCCACGGGCCGGGAGGCGCCATCGTGGCGGTGACGGGAACGGAAGTCTCGTGGTTCATGCCGAGCGCGAGATGCGGGGATTGATGACGCCGTAGGCGAGGTCGACGATGAGGTTGACCGACATCACGACGACGCCCAGCAGCAGCAGGCCGCCTTGCAGCACCGGATAGTCGCGCCGGCTGATGGCCTCGATCATCCATTTGCCCACGCCGGGCCAGGAGAAGATGGTCTCGGTGAGGATGGCGCCGGTGAACAGCACGCTCACCTGCAGGCCGATGACGGTGATCACCGGGATCAGCGCGTTGCGAAAGGCATGTATCGCGACCACGCGCACCGCCGACAGACCCTTGGCGCGCGCGGTGCGGATGTAGTCCTCGCCCAGCACCTCGAGCATGGCCGAGCGCGTCATGCGGGCGATGATGGCCAGCGGGTTGGTCCCGAGCACGATGGTGGGAAGCACCAGATGCGCCGCGGCCGAGCCCAGCGCCCCCTTCTCTCCCGACAGCCATGCGTCGATCAGGTGGAAGCCGGTGACCGGCTCGAAGTAGTACTGCACCCCGATGCGCCCGGACACCGGCGTCCAGCCGAGCTGCACCGAGAACATCAGGATGAGCAGCAGGCCCCACCAGAAGATGGGCATCGAATAGCCGGTGAGCGAGCCCAGCATCACGCCATGGTCGAACACCGAGTTGCGGCGCACCGCCGCCAGCATGCCGGCCGGGATGCCGACGATGAGTGCGAACAGGATCGCGCACACCGCCAGCTCGATGGTGGCCGGGAACAGCGCGAAGAACTCGCTGACCACCGGCTCCTGCGTGATCATCGATTTGCCCAGATCACCATGCATCAGCCTGCCGACGTACTTGCCGTACTGCACCAGCATCGGCTGGTCCAGGCCGTAGTCCTTGACGAGGGCCGCGTGGCGCGCGGGGTCGATGCCGCGCTCGCCGGCGAGCGTCTCGATCGGGTCGCCCGGCACGAGCCGGATCAGGAAGAACGCCAGCAGCGTCATGCCCACGAAGGTGGGAATGACGAGCGCGATGCGAGTGACGAGGAAGCGCAGCATGCCGGGTGCGAATCGGAGAGGGCGCGAGCATAAGTGAAGCGGCATTCGCGCAAACCCGGGGTTGCCCCGGTCGCGTCATGACGCGCTTCGGCTCACTCGCCCCCGGGTTGGGCCGGCCGTCACTCCCGAGGCCCCGGGCAGAATCGCGCGCCATGCCCGCTGCGCCCCCTCACAGCCCACCCGCTCGCACTCGCGGTACAGCGCCGCGGCGGGTGGGTCTTGATGGGCGTGCTGCTGCACCGCGCAGTGGAGCGACCCTTCATGCCGTGGCGCGATGCCCTCGTGCCCGGCAACTTCCGCGACGCGCGCGATGCGCCCCCGGCCTGCGCCGTGCGACCCACCTGAGAACGGAGTACTTTCAAATGCAGCGTCGTCAAATGCTCGGCACGCTCGGCACGGCAGCCCTTGCCGCCTCCCTCGCACCTGCGCGTGCAGCAGGCATCGCCGCGTCGGCGAGCGAGCCGACGCCCGGCACCTTCGCATCACCGCAGCCGCCGGCTCGCATGCGCGCGAGCGTCGATCGCATCGTCGACATCTCGGTGTGCACGCGCCCCTTTCGCGCGCAGGGTCCGCGCATCGAGGCCCAGCGGCTGCACGGCAAGACGCTCGTTCATCACTACGGCCACGGGGGCAGCGGCTGGTCGCTCTCCTGGGGCTCGGCGCGCGTGGCGCTGCCGCTCGTCCTCGCCACGCGCGAGCGCCGCATCGCCGTGATCGGCTGCGGCGCCATCGGCCTCACCACCGCGCGCGTGGCGCAGCGCGCCGGGCTGCGCGTGCGCATCTACTGCAAGGACCGTCCGCCCGAAGTGCCCTCCTCCGCGGCCACCGGGCTGTGGTCGCCGGACTCGCGCATCTGCACCAGCGAATACGCGAGCCCCGCCTTCGCGCAGCAATGGGAGGCCATGGCGCGCAGCTCGTTCAAGACCTACCAGAGCCTGCTCGGGCTGCCCGGCGAGCCGGTGCAATGGCGCGACGGCTATGTGCTGTCCGACATCCCTTTCGACCAGCCCCTCACGAACGACGACGGCGAGCCCGAGTATCCCGACCTGAATGCGCGGCTGGCGGACCTGCGGCCGAAGGCAGTGCCGTTGCAGCCGGGCGAGCACCCGTTCCGCGTGGCCCATGCGCGCCGCTTCACGCAGATGACCTTCAACATCGCGAGCTATCAGCGCATGCTGCTGGAGGACTTCCTGCGCGAGGGCGGCGAGCTGGTGCAGCGCGAGTTCGCCCGTCCCCGCGAACTGGCCTCGCTGCCCGAGCGCGCCATCGTGAACTGCACCGGCTTCGGCGCGCGTGCGCTCTTCGGGGACGAGTCGCTCGTCCCGGTGCGCGGACAGACGGCACGCCTCGTGCCGCAGCCCGAGGTCGACTACGCACTCATCTATCGAGGTCACAACCTCGTGGTGGTGCCGCGTCGCGACGGCCTGCTCGTGGCCGCGCAGGGCGAGCACGACTTCGGCAATGCCGACGCGCGCATCGATCGCGCGACTTCCGAAGCAGCCGTGGCGCGACTGGCGGCGCTGTTCGCGTAAGCGGCTGACGGAGCCCCTGATGCCGACCTCGTCATTGGCGAGGCCGTGCGAAGTCGTATTCGAATAGCGCCGTGGCGCGCGTCGCGCGTGGCTCATCTCCTGCACGCATGACCCGACAGCCCGTGCACAGGCACATCCCCGCCGCCGCGGCGGTGCTGGCAGCGCTCGTCCTGTTCGTGGCCGCGGCGGCGCACGGGGAGGCTCGCATGGAACTCTCTTCCTCCAGCATCGTGGGCGGCCAGATCGCGCAGGCCCATGCCTGCCGCGGCAAGGGCGGCAAGGATCAGGCACCTCAACTCACCGTGCGTGGCCTGCCGGCCGAGGCTCGCTACATCTCGATCGTGGCCGACGACCCCGACGCGATGAAGCCCGCGGGTAAGGTGTGGGTGCACTGGAACGTGTTCAACGTCGCGGCGCAGGGCGAGGCCAGCGTCGCCGCCGGACAGAAGCTGGCCGGCGACGAGGGCCAGACCTCCGGCGGGCGACACGGCTACGAAGGCATGTGCCCGCCCGACGGCGTGCACACCTATCGCTTCGCCGTCTTCGCCTCGCGCGAGAAGCTGGCCGTGGACCCCCGCACGCCCTGGACCATCGATGCCTTCGAGGCCAGGTACGGCGCGCAGGTGCTCGCGAAGGCGCAGATCAGCGGCAGGTTCTGAGCGCGCTCATCGCGCCTGCGCCTGCAGCCAGGCCTGCAGGCTCGTCCTGCCGATGTCTGGCTTGTCCCCCGGGGTGATCGACTCGTTGGTCAGCCGCATTCCGAAGTAGCGCTCCTCGGGGTCCGTGACCACCTCGCGCGGGTCGCCGATGGCCTGAAGGAATCGGCGTGCCAGATCGTCGAGCCCGTAGACCTCGGGGCCGGCGATTTCGCGCACGCCGTTCAGCGGCTCGCGAGCCACGGCGTCGGCCAGCGCCGCGGCCACGTCGTCGCCGGCGATGGGCTGGATGAGGGCCGGCGACAGGTGCACCTGGGTGCGGCGGGTACTCGCGTCCGCGATGCCCTTGATGAACTCGAAGAACTGCGTCGCCCGCACGATGGTGTAGGGCAGCCCCGAGCTCTCGATGAGCTTCTCCTGGGCGAGCTTGGCTTCGAAGTAGCCGTTGCCGGGCTTGCGGTCGGTGCCGACGACCGACAGCGCCACGTGATGACGCACGCCCGCGCGGGCTTCGCTTTCCATCAGGTTGCGCGTCGATGCGCGGAAGAAGCGCATCACCGCCTCGGTCTCGAACGACGGGGAATTCGTCACGTCGACCACCACCTGAGCACCCGCGAGGGCCTGGTCCAGGCCCTCGCCGGTCACCGAGTTGACGCCCGTCGAGGGTGAGGCGGGCGTCACGTCATGGCCGGCCTTTCGCAGCAATGCGGCGAGCTTCTTTCCGATGAGGCCGCTGCCTCCAACGATCACTACCTTCATGTGTCGAATCCTTCAAAAGCCTTGAGGGTGGGAAAACACACTCAAGACGTTCGAGCGGGCCCGCCTGTGACATCCGGGTCGCGGCCCGCCGATTTCAGGATGCGCGCCAGCTTGTCGGGGTTGCGCTGCACGTCGATGCGCAGGATGCGCTCGCCGTCGGTCTCGAAGGTCTGGGCCGATTCGAGGGCGCCCTGGACGAATCGCAGCAGGCCCCATCGACCGTTGAGCAAGACCGGCTCGATGCGCACCGCACCGGGATGGCGCAGCGCGGTGGCGAGGTAGAGCTGGGCGATGCGCTGACCACCCACGAGAGGAACGCCGAAGCTCGGCACCTTGCCACCGCCGTCGCAGACGAGCTGCGCGTCATCGGCCAGCAGGGCCTTGAGCGCGGCCAGCTCGCCTCGCACGGCCGCGTCCACGAACCCGCGCAGCAGGCGCAACTGACTTTCGCGCGCCACGGTGTAGCGGGGACGTTCGTCGCGCAGTTGCGCCCGCGCGCGGTGAACGAGCTGCCTGCAGGCGGCTTCGGACTTGCCCAGAACCTGCGCCACCTCGTCGTACTCGACCTCGAACACTTCACGCAGCAGGTAGGCCGCGCGCGCCTGCGGCGCGAGGCGCTCCAGCAATGCGAGGAAGGCCACCGACACGTCCTCGGCGTGCTCCAGCATCTGCTCCGGCGAGATCGGCGAATCCGTCAGCAGCGGCTCCGGCAGCCAGGTGCCGACGTAATGCTCGCGCTGGACCTTGGCCGCGCGCAGCCGGTCGATCGCCAGCCGCGTGGTGACGCACACGAGCCAGGCGTCCGGGTTGTCGATCGAGGGCCGGTCGGCGTCATGCCACCGCAGCCATGCGTCCTGGACCACCTCCTGCGCCTCGGCCCAGGCGCCCAGCATCCGGTAGGCGATGCCCTGCAGGCGGGGGCGCAGGCGGGTGAAGGTTTCGGTGGCGTGGTCCATGGGCGCAGACGTTTGGCGCCGCCCGCCTGTGACAGCGGTGCCGTGCAAGTGAGCCCAGTGTGCGCGCTCGAGCAGCCCCTCACCTCGTGAACCTGGAGGTGGTCGACACCTGCGAGGGCACGCACGTTGTGCATGCGCTGATCCTCGGGCGCGCACACGGGCATCGCCGCGTTCTGACGGCCGGCCGATGCGACTGACGCGCACCTGGAAGTCCCCTTGCGCGGCCGGGACCGGCACACGATGATCGACGGCATGAATCCTTGCGGTGAATCGGCGCGTGCGCGGCGCCGCGACGTGCTCACGGCCGCCGTGGCATTGGCCGGCAGTTTGCTCGGGCCCCGAAGCGTTCGGGCGCAGGCATCCGGCGGCACACCCATGCGCATCGGCATCGTCGGCTCGGGCCGCCTGGGCGGCGCCGTAGGCGGCCTGTGGGTCAAGGCCGGCCACCCGGTGATGTTCTCCTCGGTCGACCCGCAGCAGACGGCGGCGCTGGTCGCCCGGCTCGGGCCGCCCGCGCGTGCCGGCAGCGTGGCCGAGGCGATCGAGTTCGGCGAGGCGGTGCTGCTCGCCGTGCCTTACGGCGCCATGCCGCAGATCGGCCGCGATTTCGGCGCCCGGCTTGCCGGCAAGACGGTGCTCGACGCGGGCAATGCCATCGAGTCACGCGACGGCGCCATCGCCAGCGAGGCCGAGGCGAACGGCATCGGCCTCACCTCGCAGAAGTACCTGCCCGGCGCACGGCTGGTGCGCGCGTTCAACACGCTCTCCTACATGCTCCTCGAGCGCGAGGCGAACCGCGCCGAGCCGCGCCTGGCCATCCCGATCGCCGGTGACGATGCCTCGGCGGTGCAGGTTGCCGCCTCGCTCGTGCGCGACGCGGGCTTCGAGCCCGTAGTCGTCGGCAAGCTCGCCGACGCGCGTCGCTTCCAGCGCGGCACCGCGGGCTACGGGCAGGCGGTGAGCGCGGCGGAACTCAGGAAGACGCTCTCGCTCGCGCCATGAGGGCGATCGACCGCTGGCTGCGGCGCGCCGTGCCAGCCACGCCTGCCGAACGTGCGGCGGTCCTCTGGTCGTTCGGCTACTTCTTCATGCTGCTGGCCAGCTACTACGTCCTGCGCCCGCTGCGCGACCGCATGGGCATCGCCGGGGGCGTCAAGGCGCTGCCGTGGCTGTTCACCGCCACCTTCGTCACGCTGCTCGTCGCGCAGCCTCTCTACGGCGCGCTGGTCGCGAAGCTTCCGCGCGGGCGCTTCGTGCCCATCGTCTACCAGTTCTTCGCCGCCAACCTGGTCGTGTTCTGGCTGCTGCTCACGCTCGACATCGAGCCGGTGCTCGTCGCGCGCGTCTTCTTCGTCTGGGTCAGCGCCTTCAACCTCTTCGCGGTGGCGGTGTTCTGGTCGTTCATGGCCGACCTCTTCAGCAGCGAGCAAGGCAAGCGGCTGTTCGGCTTCATCGGCGCGGGCGGCACGGCCGGCGGGCTGCTCGGGCCGGTGATCGCGATCGCCCTTTCGGTGCCGATCGGGCCGACCAACCTGCTGCTCGTCGCGATCGTCTTCCTCGAGCTCGCGGTGTTCTGCGTCTTTCGCCTGGAGCGCAGCGGCACTGTCCTGGCCGCGGGCGTGCGACGCGACACCGGACGCATCGGCGGCAGCGCGCTGGCGGCGCTGATCGATCTGGCGCGTTCGCCCTATCTGCTCGGCATGGCCGCCTGGGTGGCGCTGCTCTCGCTCGGTGCCACCGTGCTCTATCTCGTGCAGGCGCAGATCGTTGCGGACACGGTGCATGGCGCGGGCGAGCAGACGCGCGTCTTCGCGAGCATCGACCTCGCAGTGGCCCTGCTCACACTCGCGACGCAGCTTTTCGCAACGGGCCATCTCCTGCGGCGCTTCGGCACGGGCCTTGCCGCGGGCGCGCTGCCGCTCGTCTATCTCGTCGGCTTCGCCGCGCTCGCGCTGGCGCCCGGCCTGCTCGTCGTGCTCGTGTTCCAGGTCACTCAGCGCTGGGCGAACTTCGCCATTGCGAACCCGGCGCGCCAGGTGTTTTTCACCGCCGTCGATCGCGAGTCGAAATACAAGGCGAAGAGCCTGATCGACGTGGTCGTCTACCGGGGATCGGACGCCGCGTCGGGATGGCTGTTCGATGGCCTGCAGGCGATGGGCGTGAAGCTCGGCGCAATCGCGCTCGGCGCATTGCCGGTCGCCGCGGGGTGGCTGCTGCTCTCGACGGCACTCGGACGCATGCATGAGCGCCACGCCCAGAACGACCCGGCCTCGCCCGGGTCGACCCCATCGTTGGAAAAGGAGACCACCCCATGCAAGACCGCCGCCAATTCGTCAACGCCTCGCTGCTGACGATGTCGGGACTCGCCCTCTCGCCCGGGTTCGCCGCGCAGAGCGCGCCGCCTGCGCGCAGGAAGCTGCGCATCCTCATCCTGGGCGGCACCGGCTTCACCGGTCCGCACCAGGTGCGCTACGCGCTGGCGCGCGGACACGAGGTCACGCTGTTCAATCGCGGCAGGGAACCGCAGACCTGGCCGGGCCCGGTCGAGGAGCTGATCGGTGATCGCAACACGGGCGACCTGAAGGCCCTCGAAGGTCGGCGCTGGGACGTCTGCATCGACAACCCGACGACGCTGCCCTTCTGGGTGCGCGACGCCGGCCGTGTGCTTCAGGGGCACGTCGACCAGTACGTCTTCATCTCGACGATCTCCGTCTACGCGGCCAACGACCGCGCACAAGACGAGTCGGGCGCGCTCGCCCGCTATGCAGGCCCGGATCCGATGGCCGAGACCATGCAAACGCTGCGCGCGAGCGCCGGCGAGCTCTACGGGCCGCTCAAGGCCGTCTCGGAGCAGGAGGCGTCGCGGCAATTCCCCGGCGCCGTGACGATCATCCGCCCGGGCCTCATCGTCGGGCCGGGCGACGAGACCGATCGCTTCACCTACTGGCCCGTGCGGCTGGCGCGCGGCGGCGAAGTGCTCGCGCCTGGCGATGGCAGCGACCCGGTGCAGTTCATCGACGCGCGCGACCTCGCCGAGTGGACGATCCGCATGGTCGAGTCGCGCACCTTCGGCGTGTTCAACGCGACCGGTCCCGAGAGGCCGCTCACGATGGCCGGCATGCTCGGCGGCATCGCGAGTGCCATCCACGCCGATGCGCCACTGACCTGGGTGCCGCGCGCGTTTCTCGATGCGAGGAAGGTCTCGGCCTGGACCGACCTGCCGGTGTGGGTGCCGGGCCAGGGCGAGGATGCCGGCTTTGCGCGGCGCGACATCGGCCGGGCCCTGCGCGCCGGACTCACGTTCCGGCCCCTGCCGACGACGGCCGTCGACACCCTTGCCTGGTTCCGCCAGCAGCCAGCCGATCGGCAGGCCAAGCTGCGAGCCGGCCTCGCGCCCGATCGTGAATCCGAGTTGCTGGCGGCATGGAAGGCGAGCACGAAGACCGCGCGCTAGCCTGCCTACACTCTTGTCTGCGTTCCGGCCCCCGATTCCTTCCCCTTCATGCGCATCGATGACATCCGCCAGCGCCTGCGCGCGCATGGCGCCAAGCCCCGGCACGAGCAGACCCTGCTGAGACGCTGGGTGAGCGGACTTGCCCTGCAGGAGCGCAGCGCGCGCGAAGCCCTTCTGCCGGCGGCGCTGCAGGCGGCCTTGCCGGCGATCGAGGCGCAGCTGAACTCGCTCGCGACCCTGCGCTGCGAGCACCCGGCCGACGACGGCGCTGCGCGACTGCTCGTCGAGCTTGCCGACGGCCAGTGCGTGGAGTCGGTACTCCTGCCGCGCGACGGTGTGTGCGTGTCGACGCAGGTGGGCTGCGCCGTCGGCTGCGTGTTCTGCATGACCGGGCGCACCGGGCTGCTGCGCCAGCTCGGCAGCGCCGAGATTGCCGCCCAGGTCGCGCTCGCGCGCCGCCATCGTGTCGTGCGCAAGGTGGTGTTCATGGGCATGGGCGAGCCGGCGCACAACCTGGACAACGTGCTGGAGGCGATCGATCTGCTCGGCACCGCCGGCGGCATCGGGCACAAGAACCTCGTGTTCTCCACGGTGGGAGATGCACGCGTGTTCGAGCGACTGCCGCAGGGCAGGGTGAAGCCCGCGCTCGCCCTCTCACTGCACACCACGCGTCCCGAGCTTCGCGCCCAGCTGCTGCCGCGCGCTGCGCGCATGGACCCGTCGGAGCTCGTCGCACTCGCAGAGGCCTATGCGCGCAGCACCGGCTATCCGATCCAGTACCAGTGGACGCTGATGGAGGGCATCAACGACAGCGACGCCGAGATCGAGGGCATCGTTCGCCTGCTCGCCGGGAAGTACGCGGTGATGAACCTCATTCCCTACAACACCGTGGACGAGCTGCCTTTCAGGCGTCCTTCCTGGGAGCGCTGCGCCGCGATGGCGCGCGCACTGCATCGCCGGGGTGTGCTCGCCAAGCTGCGGCACTCGGCAGGACAGGACGTGGAAGGCGGCTGTGGCCAGCTTCGCGCGCGGGCGGTGCTCGGCAGCGGGCGCCGCATCGAGATCAGGCCTGCGAACGCCGCCGAAGCGCTGGTGCGTTCGATGCGTTGAGCACGCTCGTCCACCAAATTGATGACCCCGATCGCGCTCTCGATGACGAGACTTGATGCAGCCGACCCCATGCGGTCCGCATCAGGTCACGAAGGAGACTTCGATGGCGCCATTCATCATCGGTCTGGTCAACATGGGCCTGCGCCTGGTGGCCAATGCCGCGCTCGTCAAGGGCCGCGACTTCATCAAGGAAAAGACGGGCGTCAACATCGAGCAGGCGACGCTCAGCGAGGCTGACCAGCTCAAGCTGCGCCAGTTCCAGGCCGAGCACGAGGAGGAGCTGCTGCGCCTGCAGCTCGAAGACAACCGCCTCTCGCTGGAGGAAACCAAGGCCTACCTGGCCGACGTGGCCGACGCGCGCAAGAACCAGGCGGCCATCCAGACGAGCGCGGACGCGCCCTGGTACACGAAGGCCGTCCAGCCGGGCCTTGCAGTGCTCGTGGTCCTGGCCACGATCGTGCTGTTCACGCTGTTCGTCGTGTGGAGCGGCGCGCCCTCGCAGCTCAGCGGCACTCAGAAGGACATCATCATCTACATCCTCGGCGTGCTGTCCGCGGCGGTCACGCAGATCCTCGGCTACTACTTCGGCAGCTCGCAGGGCAGCGCGAACAAGTCCAGGAGCCTGGACATCGCGCTCATGCAGCGCTCGGGCGAGGAGAAGCGATGAGCCTGATCTACGAGCAGGTCTGCTTCATGCGCGACGTCGCCCGGCTGCTCGCGCATGCGCAGGAGCAGCACTTCGCCGTCACCGGCGGCGAGCTCGAGCGCGCGCCCGAGGTGCAGGCCAGCCTCATGCGCGCAGGACGCGAGCGCTCGATGGACAGCCCGCACCTGCGCAAGTGCGCCATCGTCCTCAACTTCTTCCGCGAGGCGGACGACAGCTACACGCTGGAGCAGTCGGTGAGCGCCCTGGAGCCCATGGGCAGCTACTGGGAATCGCTCGATCCGCGCAACCGCTGGGGCGCGCGGCGCGAGGGCGTGCTCGCGGCGCAGCGCTTCGAGCGCGACCTCGGCGGCTGGCCTTCGACGGATACGTCGAGCCTGCTCGCAATTGCGCAGGACGCGCCCCGGCCCGAGGCGGTCGCCCTGGCCGACGATGCGCGCCCGGGCGAGGTCGTCCTCGGCAGCAACGGCAGCGACTCCAGCACGCCGGTCCTGCGACGCGGCACGAGCGAGCGCGACGCCGTCGCCCGGCTGCAGGCGCTCCTCATCCGCATGGGCGTGCTCGACAAGGCCAGCGGCGCGTTCGACGACGTCACCGAGCGCGCGGTCATCGCCTTCCAGCGCAACAACACACTCGTGGCGGACGGCGTCGTCGGGGACAAGACCTGGACGACGCTGCTCGCGCAGACCGCGCCCGCGCAGGAGGCGATGTCTGCGCGCTTCATCGGCGACGGCGATTTCGAGGCCGCGGCGCGGGACATGAAGATCGAGCTGGCCGCGCTGAAGGCCGTCTACAAGGTCGAGTCCAACGGCAAGGGCTTCGTCGGCGAGGTGCCGAAGATCCTGTTCGAAGGGCATGTGTTCTGGCAGCGCCTGAAGCAGCTGGGCCTGCGCCCCGAGGTGCTGGCGCGCGGCAACGAGGACATCCTCTACCCCGCCTGGACGAAGGACTACTACGTGGGCGGCGCGGGCGAACAGCAGCGCCTTGCGCGCGCGCAGGCCATCGACCGCGGTGCCGCGCTCGAATCGGCGTCCTGGGGGCTGTTCCAGATCATGGGCTACCACTGGAACACCCTCGGCTATTCGTCCATCGACGAGTTCGTCGACTGCATGGGCCGCCACGAGCGCGACCAGCTGCAGGCGTTCTGCCGCTTCATCGGCGCCAGGAAGGACCGCAGCGGCCGCACGCTCGCGCAACTGCTCGCGCAGCGCGACTGGACGTCCTTCGCCTACGCCTACAACGGCGCGGGCTATCGCAAGAACGCCTACGACGACAGGCTGCGCGAGAACTACCAGCGCTTCGCGGCCGCGCTGCATTGACCATTTCAGTGCGGCGCGTCGAGCGCATCGGCCATGCGCGGCGCGTCCCCCGTGTGCTCGATCCAGCCGCCTCCCAGATAGCGGTAGAGATCGACCAGGTTCGTGAGCCGGTCCAGCCGGGTGGAGACGAGCGAGAGCTGCGCCGCGTAGAGCCCGTTCTGCGCAGTGAGCACCGCGAGGTAGTCCGCCACGCCGCTCGAGAACTGCGCCTGCGCGATGTCGAGCGCGCGCTGCTGCGCCTGCACGAGCCTGCCCAGCGACGCGACCTCGTCGCCGTAAGTGCCCCGCGCCGCCAGGCCGTCGGCCACTTCGCTGAAGGCGAGCTGGATCGCCTTTTCGTACTGCGCCACGCGCACGTCCTTCTGCAGCCTCGCCACGTCCAGGTCGGCCTGCAGCCTGCCGCCTTCGAAGATCGGCTGCGTGATCGAGGGCTGGAAGCTCCACATCGACCCGCCGCCGTGAAGCAGGTCGCCGAGCGCCACGCTGGCCGTGCCGAGCACGCCCGTGAGGCTCACCGACGGAAAGAAGGCCGCCCGCGCGGCGCCGATGTTCGCGTTCGCCGCGCGCAGCTCGGCCTCGGCCTGCATGACATCGGGGCGGCGCGTCAGCAGCTCGGAAGGCAGCCCCGCCGGGATGTCGGCAAGGATCGATTGCTCGCTCAGCGCCCGCCCGGGCGGCAGGTCCGCCGGCAGGGTCTGTCCGATGAGCAGCACCAGCGCGTTCTGCGCCTGCGCCTGTGCGCGAACCTGCGCCGAATGGTTGGCACTCGCCTGCTCGACCACCGTCTGCGCCTGCCGCACCGCAAGCTCGGTGCCGGTGCCGGCCTCGAACTGAAGCTCGGTGAGCCGGTAGGCCGCCTGCGCGGAGTCGAGCGTGCGCTGCGTGACGGCCAGCATCTCTTCGGTGGACTGCAGCGTCAGGTATTCATCCGCGACCTGCGACACGAGCAGGATCTGCGACGCCCTGCGCGCCTGCGCGGTGGCGAGGTATTCCTGCAGCGCCTGGTCCTTCAGGCTCTGCACGCGCCCGAAGAAGTCGATCTCCCAGGACGCGGACGCGCCGACTGAATACTCGTGCCGCGTCGTCGCCTTCCCCGATGTGGACAGGCTCGCGGGCGTGCGCGATGCGCTCGCACCCGCCGACACGCCCACCTGCGGAAGCTGCGCGGCGCGCTGGATCTGCCACTGCGCCCTCGCCTCCTCCACGTTCAGCACGGCCACGCGCAGATCGCGGTTGTTCGCCAGCGCAATCTCGACGAGGCGCTGCAGCCTCGGGTCGCTCAGGAAGTCGCGCCAGCCGATGTCCGCGGCCGGCGGCGTCGCTGCGCCTGCGCGCGGCGCCTCGTATGCCGCGCCGCTCGGATAGGCCGGCGCGACCGGTGCCTCGGGACGCCGGTAGACCGGCTCCAGCGAACAGCCCGCCACCGCCGCCGCCAGCGCGATGGCCACCAGGGCGCGCACTCGCGGCGCCTTCCACGAATGCTTCATGCGGTGGCTCCCTGCGGACTCGTCGACTTGCCTGCGAACACCTTGCCGGTGATCACGTAGAAGAACATCGGAATCAGGAAGGGCGCGAGGAAGGTGGCGCTCAGCATGCCGCCGATCACGCCGCGCCCCACGGCGTTCTCGCTGCCCGAGCCCGCCCCGCTCGCAAGCGCCAGCGGCAGCACGCCCAGCACGAAGGCGAGCGAGGTCATGAGGATCGGGCGCAGGCGCAGCTGCGCGGCCTCGACCGCGGCCTCGATCACCGACTTGCCCTGTGCCTCCAGCTCGCGCGCGAACTCGACGATCAGGATTGCGTTCTTCGAGGACAGGCCGATGGTGGTCAGCACGCCGACCTGGAAGAAGACGTCGTTCTCCAGGTGCAGCAGGGTGGCCGCCGCCGCGGCGCCGAAGATGCCCAGCGGCACGACCATGATCACGGAGATCGGCACCGACCAGCTCTCGTAGAGCGCGGCCAGGCTCAGCACCACGACCAGCAGCGAGAGCGTGTAGAGCATCGGAAGCTGCGCGCCCGATTGCTGCTGCTGCAAGGAGATGCCCGTCCACTCGTGGCCGATGCCCGGCGGCAGCTGCTTCATCAGGTCCTCCATCGCGAGGATCGCGTCGCCCGTGCTGAGCCCCGGCGCGCTCTGGCCCTGGATCTCCGCCGAGGGCACGCCGTTGTATCGCTCGACCTTGGGCGAGCCGTAGGTCCACGTCGCGCTCGCGAAGGACGTGAACGGCACCATCCCCCCCGAGCCGTTGCGCACGAAGAGCGTCCTCAGGTCCTGCGGGTTCATCCGGAACGGCGCGTCGGCCTGCACATAGACCTTCTTGATGCGGCCGTCGGTGTCGAGGAAGTTGTTGACGTAACGCGAGCCCCAGGCAATGGAGAAGGTCTGGTCCACGTCGCTCAGGTTGACGCCCAGGGCAGCTGCCTTCTCGCGGTCGATGTCGATCTGGTAGCCCGGGGTGTCGGGCAGGCCGTTGGCACGCACGAGCTGCAGGCGCGGGTCCTTGCGGGCCATCGCGAGAAGCTGGTCGCGCGCCTGCGCGAGCTTCTCGTGGCCGAGCCCGGCGCGATCCTCCAGCTCGAGGTCGAAGCCCGATGCCGTGCCCAGCGCCGGAATCGACGGCGGGTTGATCGGCACCACCTGCGCCCCCGGGTAGCGCGCGAAGTGGGCCGCGGTGCGCGCCAGCACGGACGGCACGTCCTGCCCCGCGCCCTTGCGCTGCGACCAGTCCTTGAAGCGCACGAAGACCTGACCCTGCGTCTGCCCCCGCCCGGCGAAGTTGATGCCATTGATGGCGTAGGCGGCCTCGACGGCGGACGACTCGTCGTGCAGCAGGTAGCTCGTCACGTCGTCCAGCGCGAGCTGGGTCTGGCTCTGGGGCGTGCCGTTGGGGGTTTGCACCTGCACGTACGCGATGCCCTGGTCCTCCACCGGCAGGAAGCCGGCGGGCAGGCGCAGGAACAGCCAGCCCACCGCGACCAGCACCGCGCCATAGATCAGCAGCCAGCGCCCGAAGCGCCCGATGACGTGACGAACGGCGCTGCCGTACTTCGTGCGCCCCTGTTCGAAGCCGCGGTTGAAGAGCCCGAGGAAGCCCTTGCGCGGGGCGTGCCCGCCGGGTGCCGGCGGCTTGAGCATGGTGGCGCACAGGGCCGGCGTGAGGGTCAGCGCCACGAGCACCGAGAGCGCCATCGCCGACACGATCGTGATCGAGAACTGCCGGTAGATGGCGCCCACCGAGCCGGCCGAGAACGCCATCGGCACGAAGACCGCGCTCAGCACCACCGCCACGCCCACGAGCGCCCCGGTGATCTGCCCCATGGCCTTGCGCGTCGCCTCGCGCGGCGGCAGGCCCTCCTCGACCATGACCCGCTCCACGTTCTCGACCACGACGATCGCGTCGTCAACCAGCAGGCCGATGGCCAGCACCATGCCGAACATCGACAGCGTGTTGATCGTGAAGCCGAAGGCCGAGAGGACCCCGAAGGTGCCGAGCAGAACCACCGGCACGGCCATCGTGGGGATCAGCGTCGCGCGCAGGTTCTGCAGGAAGAGGTACATCACGAGGAAGACCAGCGCGATGCCCTCGAAAAGCGTCTTCACGACCTCCTCGATGGAGATCTTCACGAAGGGCGTGATGTCGTACGGGTAGACGACCTGCAGCCCCTGCGGGAAGTACGGCTGCAGCTCGGCGATGCGCGCGCGCACCGCCTTCGCCGTGGCCAGCGCGTTCGCACCGGGGGCGAGCTGAATGCCGATGCCCGAGGCCGGCTGGCCGTTGTATCGGGAGTCGACGAAATAGGTCTCGGCGCCGAGCTCGACGCGAGCGACGTCGCGGATGCGCACCTGCGAGCCGTCCTGGTTGACCTTGAGCAGGATGTCCCCGAACTGCTGCGGCGTGCGCAGCAGCGTGGCCTCGGTGATGGTGGCGCTCAGCCGCTGGCTCGCGGGCGCCGGCGTGCCGCCGAGCTGGCCGCCCGCCACCTGCACGTTCTGTGCCTGGATGGCGTTGGTGACGTCCACCGGCGTGAGCGAGAAGCTGTTGAGCTTGTCGGCGTCGAGCCAGACGCGCATTGCGTACTGCGTGCCGAAGATGTTGAAGTTGCCCACGCCCGGCACGCGGCTCAGCGGGTCCTGCAGGTGCGAGACGACGTAGTTCGCGATGTCGTAGCGCGACATGCTCCCGTCCTTCGACACGAAGCCGGCAATGAGCAGATAGCCATTGCTCGACTGCGTGACGCGCACGCCCGCCTGCTGCACCTGCGCGGGCAGCAGCGGTGTGGCGAGCTGCAGCTTGTTCTGGACCTGCACCTGCGCGATGTCGGGGTTCGTGCCGGGCGCGAAGGTCAGCGTGATGGTCGCGGTGCCGGTGTCATCGGCGTTCGAGGAGAGGTAGAGCAGGTTGCCGAGCCCGTTCATCTGCTGCTCGATGACCTGCACGACGGAGTCGGTGGTCGTCTGCGCCGAGGCGCCGACGTAGTTCGCGGTGATCTGGATCGAAGGTGGGGCGATCGTCGGGTACTGCTCGATCGGCATCGTGGCGACCGAGAGGCCGCCGGCAAGCATGACGAGCAGCGCAATGACGATCGCGAAGATCGGGCGCTCGATGAAGAACCTGGCCATGGCGCTCGTGCCTCACTTCGCGGTGGATGCGTCGGCCACCGGCGTGTTGCCGGCGTCCGCGGGACCTGATTCGAGCGCCGACACCTTCGCGCCGGGCTGCACCTTCTGCAGGCCGGCGACGATCACGCGCTCGCCTTCCTGGAGGCCGCCGTCGACGATCCAGGCGCTGTCGCGAGTGCCGCGCACGTCGAGCTTGCGGATCGCGACCTTGTCGTCCTGCCCGACCACCATCGCCGTGGCATGGCCCTGCGGGTCGTGCGACACCGCGACTTCGGGGACGAGGAACACGTCGTTCGCGACACCCTGGCGAATGCGCGCCCGCACGAACATGCCCGGCAGGAGAACGCCGTTCGGATTGGGAAAGACCGCGCGCACCGTCACCGAGCCGGTGCCCGGGTTGACGGTCACGTCCGAGAACTCCAGCGTGCCCTGGATCGGATAGGCCGTGCCGTCCTCCAGCGTCAATGCGACCTTCGCCTGATTCGGGCCGTCGGCCTGCAGGTGGCCGTCGGCGATCTCGCGGCGCAGCTGCAGGCCTTCGATGCTCGCCTGCGTGAGATCGACGTAGATCGGATCGATCTGCTGCGTCGTCGTCATCAAGGTCGCGGCGCTGGCCTGCACATAGGCCCCCTGCGTGACCGCCGACACGCCGGTGCGCCCGGTGATGGGCGAGCGCACGTCGGTGTAGCCGAGGTTGATCTGCGCCGTCTCGACCGCCGCCTTGGCCGTCGCGACGTCGGCGGCCGCCTGCCCCTGCGCCGAGACGGCGTTGTCGTAGTCCTGCTTGCTGACCCCGTTCACCGGCAGCAACTGCTTGTAGCGCTCCACGAGCGCACCCGTCGATGCGAGGTTCGCCCGCGCCTTCTCCAGCGAGGCCTGCGCGCTGTGCAGCGTGGCGACGAAGGGCGCGGGGTCGATCTCATAGAGGCGCTGCCCGGCCTTGACCTCGCTGCCTTCGCTGAACTCGCGCTTGAGCACGATGCCGTCCACGCGGGCGCGCACCTGCGCCACGAGATAGGCGGAGGTGCGCCCGGGCAGCTGCACCTCCACCGGCACGCGGGTGCGATGCACCGTCACCACGTTGACCTGCGGCGGTCCGGCGGGGGGCGCCGATGGCGTGGCCGGCCCGCACGCGGACAGGGCCAGTGCGGCGGCCGTCAACGCGAGGCAATTGCAGACTCTTGTCAGTTTCATTCGGACTTGCTCCGGTTGCGCGAGACGCCGCGCAGTCATGACTCTGGATGCGGGACGTTGCGTCCCCATTGCGCGGCAGCGGTGCCGGATACGCGTGTAGCAACGGCTGTGTCAGTTGCAATGACGGGTCCGCCGTGCGCCCCTCATCCGAGAGCGACGAAGCGGTCGGCGCGCGCAGCCTGGACCACAGCCTGCGCGTGCGATGCCAGTCGATCGACCGGCGTGGCACCGTCCAGCCAGGTGCTGGGCTGCGCGAACCACGCGCACAGCTCCCAGTCGTCGAGCGCGTCGCGCAGCTCCAGCAGCACCTCGCGAACGCCCGGGCGCAGCTTCAGCTCCATCGGGTCGAACTGGAACATCGGCAGCAGGATGAAGGAGTGACGCGACAGGTGGACGACCTCTCGCTCCACGATCCACTTCGCAATGACGGACAGGGGTTGGGTGGCGCGGTGGCGCATCACGCGCGCGATGTCGTCTCCGCTCCAGAGCCCGCCGTGGCGGGCGTAGACCTCGCGCATCTGCAGAAGCTCGCGATCCTCGATGCGCCGGAAGGCGCTCGCGTGGGACGAAGGCGCTGTCCGTGGCCGGCCCTGGGGCTGCGTGGCCGGGTGGAAGGGGGACTCGGGGTTGCGCAGTTCGGTGGTGATCATCGATGTGGCTCTCGACGGATTGGGGTTCGACAACTTCGCTCGCTCGTGCTCTCAGCCGCGCCCCGCGGTGCTCGCTTCGAGGATGAGTCCGGCCACATCCGAAGGCCGCGAAAGCAGCGAGACGTGGCTCGCCGGCAGCTCGATGGTTCTGGCCTTCATGCGCCGGGCCATGAAGCGCTCCAGGTCCGGGTCGATCGTGCGGTCCTGCGTCGAGACCGCGTACCAGCTGGGCTTCGTGCGCCACGCGGCCACCGTCGTGCGCGCCGCAGGCGTGGCCTTGGCCACGCGCCCCTGCACGGCGTAGTAGGCCCGGGCCTGCGCGGGATCCAGGTCGCCCGCGAAGTCGCGCAGGAAGGCCTGCTCGCTGAGCTGACCGAAGCCGTCGGGCGTCCACACGATGCCCGCCGTGGCCGGCGGGGTCGGGAACTCGCGCGCGAGTGCGCCGTAGTCCTCTCCCGCGTCGGGCGCGCGAGCCGCAACGTAGACGAGCGCCGAGACCTTGGGGTCCGCCCCCGCCTCGCTGATCACCATGCCCCCATAGGAATGGGCGACCAGCACGGTCGGTCCGTCCTGCAGCGCCAGCGCGCGTCGCGTCGCCTCCACGTCCTCCTGGAAGGAGGTCAGCGGGTTCTGGACCGCGGTCACGTTGAGCCCGGCCGCCTGCAGGATCGGAATGACCTTGCCCCAGCTCGACCCGTCGGCGAACAGGCCGTGCACCAGCACGACATTGCGCGCGGGCACGGCAGGCTGTGCGCCGGCCTTCTGCGACAGCAGCATGGACACCGACAGCGCGGCAATGGATCCGGCAAACACTCGACGATTCAACATGGCGGGAGACTCCTGGGGTGGCGGATGAGCACGCCGACTGGCGCTTCTCCTGACTCTGAGTCGCGCGCGTTGAGCCCTTGTGTCGTCGGGCGCGGCGGGAGTTACGCCTGCAACCGCCGGGCGTTCAAGTGAAACGAGGCAGTGCGCAAGAAGCGCGTGGCGCGCTCAATCGAGGGCCTGGTCGGCCCGCGCCCGTGCGGCGAACTGCGCTGCAAGGCAATGCGCCAGCTCGCGCAGCGCAATCGGCTTGTGAAGCACGGCGCTCACCGTGCCGTCACGCAGCAACTGATCCGCCGCCTCGCCCACGTTGCCGCTCACGAGGATGATCGGCAGCTGCGGGCGCAGCGCATGCAGCCGCTGCGCGAGCTCGGTTCCGCTCATGCCCGGCAGCATCACGTCCGACAGCACGGCGTCGAAGCGCCCGGGGTGGGCTTCGAACGCGTGCAGCGCAGCCTCGCAGGAGCTGTAGCCGATCGGCTCGTAGCCCAGGCCCGCGAGGCCCTCCTCGGACAGCGCGACGAGCGCTTCCTCGTCGTCGACCACCATCACCGTCTGGCCCTCGCCCTGCGGCCAGTCGTCCTCGATCGTGGGTGCAGGCCGCGGCGCCTCGCCGACCTGCGGCAGCCACACGGCGATCGACGTGCCGCCGCCGGCACGATCGATCACGTCGATTGCGCCGCCGACGTCGCTGACGATGCCGTGCACGACCGACAGACCCAGGCCCGTTCCCTCGCCGCCGCGCCGGGTGGTGAAGAACGGATCGAAGACGCGCGCCTTCAGATGCGCGGGAATGCCGCGCCCGGTATCGGCCACCTCGACGCAGATGTAGCGGCCCGCGCGCAGATCGCCCTGGAACAGCGCTCGGTCCTCGGCCACTTCGACGCAGCCGGTCGAGATGTCGAGCACCCCCGAGTCGCCCATCGCGTAGACCGCGTTCGTGCACAGGTTCATGACGACCTGGTAGAGCTGCGTGGCGTCCCCGAGCGTCGCTGCGTTGCCCGATTCGAGCCGCTGGCGCAGGCTCATGCCGGGCGACAGGGTCGGCGCCAGCATCGACGCGACCTCCTCGACCACCGCCTGCACGTTCACCGGCACGCGCTCGCTCACCCCTCGCCGGCTGAAATCGAGGATGCGGCGCACGAGCAGCCGTGCGCGCGCCGCGGCCTGCAGCACGCGATCCACGCTTCGATGCGCCGGCCCGTCCGGCTCGACCTGCCGCTGGGCCATCTCGCCGAACCCGAGGATCGCGCCGAGGACGTTGTTGAAGTCGTGCGCGATGCCGCCCGCGAGCGTGCCCAGCGCTTCGAGCCGCTGCGTCTGCTGCAGCCGCGCCTGAAGGCGCGCGCGCTCGGCTTGCGCCGCCTTGCGCGCGGTGATGTCGGTGGATGCGCAGAAGAGGCGCTGCGCCTGGCCGCTGTCGCCGAACACGCAGCGCCCGCGCGCGTGGATCCAGCGCCAGCTCGCCTCGTCGTCGACGTCGCCGTCTGCAATGCGCACGCGATATTCGATCTCGATCGCCGGCGTCCTGCGCGCGAGGTGATCGTCGATGGCCGCCTTCACGAGGCTCCTGTCGTCGGGGTGCAGGGGAACCGCCTGCGCGAGCGCCTGCGCGGTGTCGATGCGCGGGTCCTCGATCCGGTGCAGTGCGCGCCAGCGCTCGGACGCGAAGATCGCGCCCGTCTCGATGTTCCATTCGCCGTGGCCCTCGTTCGCGGCGTCGAGCACCATCGCGTAGCGCTGCTCGCTCTTGCGCAGCGCGAGCTCGCCCACTTCGAGCCGCCTGAGCTGGCGCAGCAGGCCGAGGATGGTCACGACGATGAGCAGCGTCAGCACGGCGGTGCGCACGACCGCGCTGCGCATCTCGTCGTGCCAGGGCTTGAGGGCAACCTCCTCGTCGCGCGTGATCGCGAGCAGCAAAGGCCGGTTGCCGACGCCGACCACGGAGAAGAGCTTGCGGCGCCCGTCCAGCGGACTCACCGCATGGTCGACGAGCGAGCCGCCGTTGAGTGCCACGAGCTCGGGAAACTCGAAGCGCGTGAGACCTTCCACCGGCGGCTGGCGAACCACGAGGCGCCCGTCCAGCGTGGTCAGCAGCATGGCGCTTCCGGGCCCCAGGTCGATTGCCGCGTACATCTGCTGCATCTGCAGCAGCGTGACGGTGGCCGCCACGACGCCGTCGAACTCGCCGTGCGGCCCCTGCAGGCGGCGCGAGACGACGAGCGCGGGGATGCGCTCGGTGCGCGTGACGATCGGGTCGTTGATGAACATGCCGAGGTCGCTCGCGTCGCGCTGGGCGGCGAAGTAGGGGCGGTCGGAGACGTCGGCCAGCGGCTCGCCGGTCTGGCGCGAGCGGTAGCGCTGCTTGCCGGTCGCATCGACGATCTGCAGCACGCTCACCTGCGAGACGCCGACGACGCGGCTTGCGAGCATGTCCTCGAGCGCAGCCTGACCCGAGTCGCGCCCACCGCCCTCGTACCACGCCGCGGTGTCGCGCAGCACCACGTCCACGGCCTGCAGGCTGCGCGCCGCCTGAGCCGCCAGCGCATTGGCCAGGTTGCCGAGCTCGCGCTCGCTGCCGGACATGACCTGCTCGTGCAGGCGCCAGCCGTCGTAGGCGGCCGAGGCGACGAACGCCATGATCAGCGCCACGCCGCCGGCCACGATTCGCGAGCGGATGGACAGCGCGGGCTTCATGTCAGCGCGGTGCCACGGGCGACCGCGCGCAGCAGCTCCTCGCGCGAGCACGGCTTGGCCAGGAAGTCATGCAGCCCCAATGCGCGCGTGACCGGGGAGTTGGGGCCGAGGCTGCGCCCGAGCTCGGTCGACATGCCGACGAGCGCCGCATTCGGAAAGCGCGAGCGCACCTCGCGCACGCGCGCCGCGGCGCTTGCGCGCAGGTCGACGAGGTCGATCACCGCGAGCTCGATCTGCTCGTCGACCGCGCGCGCGCCGTCCACCGACCCCAGCTCGCGGACCTGGTTCCCTCCGGCGCGCAGCCACTCGGCGATCAAGGTTCGCATGGCGACGTCCTGCTCCAGCACGACTACTTTCATCATAGGTTCCCGACAACGCGGCGCGCACTTGCGGCGCCGCCTGCCTTCATTGGCGCTCATCCAGGTAGCAGGCGCGTGTCGGCACGCTCGGGCATGTTTCAGCTGAAACACGAACCCAACACGGCCGTAAAACTCGGGCCCTAGCCTGCGCGGCAGGAGGCAAGTCCAAATGAGCGCAACCCGGCACGACCGCAATCTCCATTCGCAGGAGGGGTTTGCGACCCGCCCTCCCTCGTCAGGCCTCATGAATAATCGACTCGAACCTCCCGTCGGCAGCAGGCCCATGGCTACGTCTCGCCCCCACATCCTCGTCGTGGATGACGACCCGCTGATGCGTCAGCTCATCGACGAATACCTCAGCGAGAACGATCTGCGCGTGACCACGGCGGCCACCGGCGACGAGATGAAGCGCGCCCTGCAGGAATGCGTGATCGACCTCGTCATGCTGGATCTGCGGCTGACCGACGAGGACGGCATGCAGCTTGCGCACTACCTGCGCCAGGTGAGCGAGGTTCCGCTCATCATCGTCACGGGCCGGCGCGAGGAGGCCGACCGCGTGATGGGCCTGGAGATGGCCGCCGACGACTACGTCACCAAGCCTTTCAGCAATCGCGAGCTGCTCGCACGCGTGCGGGCGGTGCTGCGGCGCTACCAGGCCCGGCGCGAGAGCGCAGCGGACAGCCCGCGCAACACCGAGCGCCGCGCCTACCGCTTCGCCGGCTGGGAGCTGAGCGTCCTGGCGCGCCGCCTGACGGCGCCCGACGGGCATCGCGTCGAGCTGACCAATGGCGAGTTCAATCTGCTGCTCGCCTTCTGCGAGTCACCCCAGCGCGTGCTCTCGCGCGATCAGCTCCTGGATCATTCGCGGCTGCACGGCGCCGAGGTCTACGAGCGATCGATCGACATCCAGATCCTGCGCCTGCGACGCAAGATCGAAGAGGACGCTTCGGATCCTCGGCTCATCCGCACCGAGCGCGGCGCGGGCTACCTGCTCGATACCCGCGTCGAGACCCTCGACTGACCGGGCGCGGTGCCATGCGACAGGGGGCGCCGCGGCGCCCCCGAAAGAGATGCCCTGCGATGCGACTTCAGTCGACACGCACCGGGTGAACTGCAGGCATGAGCTGATCGGAGCTCGCCGCGTCCAACGCGTCTTGCGCGCACGCGGCGGCCGACGGCACCAGCGCGTCGGCGAGCGCGACGACACTGGCTTCCTCGGGCTCGCCGGCGGCCGCGATGGCCGCCGCTGCGATGCTGCCCAGGGTGACGATGACCAGCGTCGCGGTGCGCGGCCATTGAAGTCTGGATCGGCGTGGGTTGTTCATGGTGACCTACCGCGGCAGCACACAGGGAACGCGGAAGTCCCGCCCGATCAGGGTGCGCGCGTAGAAGTAGTTGCAGCGCGCGCAGTCGCTGAGGTCGTCCAGAGCGACTCGCCCCGACGCGTCGCATGGAAAGACGTAGCCGCGTCCCGGGTCGAAGAGCGAGGCGAACCTCAGCTCGTATTCGGTGGACTTTGCTGCGAGGGCATCCGAGGCATTCATGGCGGGTTCCTTGTGGAGCTTGTGGCGGGCCTGTGCGCATCGCGGCCCGGGCGGGTCAGGCGGACCCGGGCTGCGGCGCACTCGACTGCGCAGTCGTCAGATCGGGCGATCGGAGGGGTAGTACTCGTCGGAGTCGACCGGGTCGAGCTTGTGCTGCTTGGCGGCTTGCAGCACTTCGGCGTGCACTTGCGCGCGGCTCAGCGTCGAATGCGAGGCCTCGGGAGGCAGCGAGCCGTAGAGCTCGTCGGTCTCGCGGGCCAGCTCGCCCGAGTCGCGCGCTTCCTTGAGTTCTTCCTTGACCTCGGCGCGGGTT
>Ga0105248_10001131_pt1 | contig 29687 bp, 34 predicted proteins | sample KBSS34metaG_FD_81524 | JGI IMG/M metagenome (GOLD analysis project Ga0105248, IMG submission 81524) | Switchgrass rhizosphere microbial communities from Kellogg Biological Station, Michigan, USA - KBS S3-4 metaG | ecosystem: Host-associated > Plants > Roots > Rhizosphere > Soil | place... | reverse complement strand
GATACTCCGTTCCCTCGCCGTCCTGGACAATGACGGCCAAGTAAGGCTTGGGCGCATCATGCCGCACGTCAGCCCGGGTTATCTCGCACAGGTCAAGCGTGGGAGCTGTCATGGCTGCCCCTCGGTTAAAAGGCAGACGTTGCCGTTTTCATCGCATGGCCCAAAGTGTTCCCGGATGAAGGCTAGCGCCTTTTCCTTGCTGTCGAAGGTTTCGATGTGTTCCCAGCTTCCACCAGGATTTCCCACGCATTCCCGTGTTGGGATGTCTAAATAATAGCCTGTTTTCATTTTGTCCTTTGTTCAGTTAATCCCCGCCAGCCTCGCACCCGTAAAACCGCACCCCAAGGCGCGGGAAAAGGACGGGCAGCAAAGCCGGCGGGAAAAATGTTCGTGTGTTCCTTTTCAAGCCGTAAATCAGTTGAACCAGTCAGCCGCAATCCCACGCCCAAACTCGCGCCTGGCCTGTTTCGCAATCTCATCGCCCGTCTTACAGTCGGGGCGCCAGTAATCCCACAGGGCTTGCGCCAGCACCGCACAAGCCGCCTTCCGGTATTCGGTCGGAAAGTACTGCCCTGTGGTGTAGTCCACGGCAACCTTGCCGTCCTTCTCCACAAACTGCAATCGGCCACAAAAAGCGTGGCTCGCCTCCACCAGCATCTCTGCCGTCACGCTCTCCCGCAGTTCCACCGCGCGCAACATCTGCCGCGCGTGCCGCCCGTGTTTCAACATGGGCCGATAATCCCCATTAAACGCCTCACGGCTAGCCTTCCAATCACCGCCAGCGTAGTTCCTGTAATCAATCCCGCTGCGTTGGTTGATAAACCTGTACAGCGCCTCCACCATCATTTTTTTGTTCATTGCTTTGTCCTTTTAGTTTCGCTTTCGTTCACGCGGTTAGTGTTCCACGCTCACGCCGGCCCACATCGAGCCGGCGGCAGCGGTTAACTACAGCGGCCTCCAATTTCCAGCGTTGCCAATGGCCGGAAACGATAATACCCGCCAGCTGTCAGCTTTGCCCAGAACCCGATTACATTCGGACGATTGCGCTTTTCCTGGTACGCGTGGTAGCTGCACCCATACAATTCCAGCCATGGCCGGTCGGTTTGTTGCCATTCCTGGATTGCGGCCGCTCCTCGCTTGCAAACCAGGTTCGGCGTTGCACGGATGATTGGAGAAAGTGTTTTCATTGGTGTGCGCTCCTTTCAGCTTTCGTAAACAAACTTGCTCCACGGCCGGCACGCAATTACTTCATTAAACACCTGCCGCGCCACCCACGCCGCATTCGTCCCCTTAGGCGAGCTTTCCGTCTGCTTTATCCTGGTGTTCTGCCACAGGCAGTCAGCCGACATTCCCACCGTGCCGCTGTCCTGCCTGGCTATCGCCTCTCGTACAGCTGCCTCAACCTCTTTACGGAATTGTTCCTGTTTAGTCATGGTGTCTCCCGTCCTTTATTCCCCCAGAGACAGCCACCGCACGACAATGCAGTTGTGAGCAGACACAGCGCGCAGCTGACCGTCCTGGGGTAAGTTTTGTTTCCGTCTGCTCACACGTGTAGAATAGCACCTGTGCCGAGTCGGTCAATAACCTTGTTTGTAACCAGCTTTAACGCTACTCACGCCAGAATAAGCACGGCCGGGGAAAGATTCTCTCTTGAACACAACAAATCCATCGCCTAACTTCACAAGCAGATGCCAGTTTCACCACCGTACTTCATCACAAAAGAGAATGCCAAGGCTTTGGCCGCCAAGGGCAACCAAGTTCGCTGGGCTAATCGCTCGCAAGCTGAACCGAGCCATCTTGCGACACAACAGACAGTCGCTAATCCAGAACTTCAAATTGATGCTGTGCGCGTACGGAAAAGGCTTGATGAATTGGACAAATTCATGACCCAAGCCAGCCGTGACAAACAATGCGAATGTCCGGCCTGTGAGCACACTTGGACCGATGGTCCAGACAGCCGCGAGTGGGACAACCTCAGCCGGTCTTACGAGCGACTATTCCGTGTTTGGATGGTTCTAACTGGCACCCCAGGTTCAGGCCAGCGCAAACCCGCCCCGATGCGTACCGCTCGATCCCAGGCGTACCCCTCGCCTGAAGTGTTACCCGAACCGTTGGCCTCGCCTGTACCAGTACAGCCCAGTACAGTCCGCCCATCGGCCGGCTGCGGCCCAGTCCAGCCTGTACAGGATATCAAGTCCTGTGCGTCTGCCCTAACACCACCAACAAACACAGGCCAAACACAGCCCTAACCCAGGCTTGTGCTACTCCGTGGCCTGGCCCGGTCCTGTACTGGTACGTACCAGCCCAGCAAAGGAAACTGTTAAGGTTGCTTTGATTGGCCCAGACCGTCCCCACACCACCTAGGGGTAGCCCTGGATTCGTCGGAGTCCCGTCAGGCGTATAAGGCCAGCTTTGTTACAGGCCATTCTGGGAAGTTTCAGGTTCGGTTTATGGTCAGGCGCAGCGGCTATTCTGGCGCTATAAAACCCGTTGGTTCCGTGTACCGGTGAAGGTGAAGGTGAAGGGGTTAACCGTGGGATGGTCCGTGGGATGAACCGATGGATAGACCGTCGGTAGAACCGATGGTTGACCAGAATTGGGTTATTCTTGACATTGGAAATGGGTGGTATAGGGTGGCGTTGTGAAGTCTGGAAACTCTTTGACTGTCGCCGTTTATCCTGCCAAATCCGGACTTCACACTTCGTCTTGGCTGGGTGGCGGCGGCGGTCGTTTAAGAGGGGCGATATGGCAAATGGAGAGGTGAAGGTATGGTTTGCGTTTTACCCTGGGGACTACTTGAAAGACACGATGGATTTAACTCGTGCTGAGCACGGGACCTACCTGTTGACGATGCTGGCTTATTACTCAAATGGGGAATCTTTGGAGGACAGGAAATTCAGGATTATTTGTGCCCGGGAGTTTGACAGGGTGAGTCAGTTTTATCAGTTGGAGGGAGGTCGGTGGCATCACAAGAGGATTGACGCGGAGTTAAAGAGGGCCCGAGAGAACAAGGAGAAGGTCAGGTTGGCTTCTCAGATGGGCGTTGAGGCGAGGAAGGCGAAAGGACAGATATGAAGAATAAGAAACGGGTGATGGCCAACCTTCGACGAAGGCTTCACAGGCACACAGCGAACACCATCAGCATTTGGGCCAATAATGGGGATGGCATCCAAGCTAGAAAGGCGATTTTGTCTGCTGAGAGGATACTTGAATTTATTTCTGCCGAGTTGGATTTGGCTTACGATGAGGGGCTGTGTTACAAGGCCAAGCTATGAGCTACATCACATTGGCGCCCGGGCTTACTTGGTGTCCCGACACGCCTGAGAACTGGAAGAACTTCTACCGGCTGAAGGAGGAGTTGGGGCAGCACCGGGCTAATCCCAGGACGGCCTTTGACCGTGCGCTGAAGCAGCAGGAGGCGAGAGAGAACAAGCGGCTGAAAGGGTACCGGACGTGGCTGCCTGGGTGTGGCCCGAACAAAGGATGATATGACCGACGACGAGCGATTGCGGTTGGAGATGGAGCTGGAGAAGTTGCGGCTGCGGCTGGAGAGCCTGGAGTGGCAGCGGGAGTCGCTGTGGGCGAGGATTAACGGGATGAAGGACAGGCTGGCGGCGAAGGAGCAGGACTGCAAGCCAGTCGAATGACCGCCTATCTGGCCAAGCGAGTAGCTGCGCGGCTGAACCGGCTGAAGGTGCCCGGGTGTGAGCTCGCGTGTCCGCTCGGGCAGCTTTTGTTGAGGTGGACGAACCTGGGCGGGCGGCTGGTGGTGATAAAGAGGAAGGACGGGATGTGGGTGGCGCTGTCGGATACGGTGGTGGTGTGGGTGCCGAAGGAGAAAAAGAGGCATAAGTGAACAAGGCGTACTACAATGAGAACGACCCAAAGGCTGCGGCCTGGCTGCGTGAGCTTATCAAGGCGGGGCTCATTGCTGATGGGGTGGTGGACGAAAGGAGCATAACAGATGTCAGAGCAGATGAACTTGATGGGTTTGTCCAATGCCATTTCTTCGCCGGCATTGGAGGATGGAGCTACGCCTTTCGCCTCGCTGGATGGCCGGATGATGAACCAGCGTGGACCGGTTCCTGTCCCTGCCAGCCTTTCAGCAGTGCAGGAAAAGCTCAAGGACTTTGCGACAAGAGGCACTTGTGGCCCTCTTTTCGAGGGCTCATCTCCCAGCGCAATCCTGCAATCGTCTTTGGAGAGCAGGTTGCGAGCAAGGATGGCCGGGCGTGGCTCGCCGGAGTTCGCTCTGACCTGGAAGGAATGGGATATGCCGTCGGGGCTGCCGATTTGTGCGCTGCGGGCGTCTGCGCCCCGCACATCAGGCAACGGCTCTACTGGGTGGCCAACGCCAATGGTGTTCGATGGAACGAACAACGGGGAGCCAAGAGCTTTAAGGTTCAAGGGGAACGCCCCGAGCGAACAGAACCACAATCGGAGTCCGGGCACTCCGGGCAGTTATCGGGGCGATTTGAAGGATTGGGCGCCAGTTCTGTGTCACTGGCCGACGCCACAAGCTCACGATGTAACAGGGAGGTCAAAGAAACAGAAGGAGAAGCACGGGACAAAACACGGGTGCTCGTGCCTGGTTCAAGCGGCGGGATGGGCTACACCAACAACGCGGGACCACAAGGACGGAACGGAGCAAAGCTGCCAGAATGTGCCCACGAACAAACTGCTTGGCCGGGAAGTTCACACCTTTGCCGGGATGGAAAAACTAGGAGGGTTCCGGTTGAACCCGCATTTTTCCCGCTGGCTGATGGGGTTCCCGCCCGAGTGGTGCGCCTGCGCGGTTATGGCAATGCAATCGTACCGCAGGTTGCCGCAGAATTCATCCAAGCCACGCGGGAAGCATTAGTACAATAGGTGTACAGCAAAAGACGGCCAGTGGGACACCAATCGCCACCGGCCGTCCAAGGAGACGACAATGAACACCATCCACTAACTAACAAACCACGGACAGGCCAACTGTCGGCCTGCGAGCGTGGGATGTCAAGGTTTCGCTTCCGGGGTGCCGACAGTGATGCCCAGGTTCTTCGCTGTGGCGCCCACGACGGTGAGTTTGAGCACATCAACCAGCTCTTCGATTCCTTCGCCCAAATCGGCGTCCGCTTTGATGGTCACAAGCGTATCTCCAGGTTCATCAGATGACACGAGCAATGCGCCCAAGCCATCATCGTCCACAACTACCTGCGAGTTGCCTTCCGTGACTGTCCACGACGGAGAGCCGTCTAGTTTGGCTGGCTTTCCAGTGTCCGTCTTGGGTGAGAGAGTCACCCGTACTTGCTGTTCGTTCGTGAGTTTTACGTCCATATGTGAGGGGGGTTGGTTTATGGGCTTAGTGTGAGCGAGTCCAATAGCCCAGTCGAAATGGACACGCGGTTTGGTTGGGTGCGAATGACTGATGGCCAGGGCCATTCCGTGCACCTCAACGGCGAGGCGTTCCACGGCTGACTCAAGGTTATCACATTGCTTCGTTTTCAGAGACTAACCGTTACCCTCATTGGCAGGTCTGTCAAAGAAAGGTTTGAACAAGAACAGGAGAGAAGAAGGACAGGAAGGGAACCGGAACCTACTGTCTTGTTCTGTACCGGCCCCACTGTTCCTTGGTGAAAGCGAACGCTTTCCCTGTCCAAACCTTACGAGAACATCGTAAAGGCTATAACAGTATCGGGTCTGTCCTGTTCCTTGGAGCCAAGCGCATCGCCTTAACTCCCTCCGTGCATCACCCTGAGCCTACTGGTAGCTTGAGGCGTAATCGGGGCACGGGCTGCTACTCTTTCCCACGCTATGGTTGGCGCAGGCTTTTTCCGGGTCGTCGCGTTCGCAAGACGTTGCCCGCAGTTGACAGAGCCGATCCAAGGCCAGATTCGCCAAAAAGAGGCTAGGAAAGTTACACCGCACCTGTTTTCACAGATGCGGCGGGACGACACCCGCTTTGGAACAACACTCGACAGCGCCGAGCAACCCTATGACGGGTTGAAGCAAGCAGGAGTCTAAATTGGCTGGCTGTTGTTCCATTTTTGTTCGCCCCAGTCATTCCAGTGACCGAGAACAAAGGTAGAAAACCACAATTAACGTTACCTGTCAACTACTCAAAAGCCTTGCTCCGGCTGTAGTACCTGCTTGTCTCCAAACTGGTTGCGCTCTGCCGCTCCTCGTGCAGCTTCAGCCTCTGCGCCTGGGCAGCCTTCATTAGCGCCTGCCGCTTCTCCTTTAACGCTAACTGTTCAGCAATCTTGGCTGAATCTGGCACATTTGCGCCTGGTTGTCGTATCCAGCCACGGGCAACGGCCTGGTCAACGATGGGTTTCCAGTCGGAGGGGTTCATACGTGTTGGAGTTCTTTGGACTTCAAAAGCTTTTCGTAGTCCTGGGCGAACTTGTCCAGCCAGTCCTTGCCACGCTTCGGGTCGGCCTTGGGGTTGGACAGCTTCGCAATCTGGAAGCCACGGCGACGGGCGCCTTCGATGGCGGTGGCAAGCTGGTCGGTTCGGTCAGGCGACTTACCTGTGCGCTTCTTCATCTCGTGCTTGGCTTCCACTTCTATGAGATTACTGCGCACCATTTTCCACTCGCGCGCCACTGCGTCATTCAAAATCTCCTCAGTCATACCGCAGAGCTGTCCTGACTCGATGGTGTACCTGATTGAAAACCACAATTCTGTCACAAATTTCGAGTAATGTTCGCTGCACAGCTTCAGCCGCGACTCGCCGGTGATGGCGTCCACAACTTTCAGGTCCAGCGACACCGGCCGTTCAGTTGGACGCGCGCCAAAATCAACCGGGTTGGACTTTCCATGCCATAGCCGGGCGAACGCAGCCATCAACATCGTGCGGCCGTCAAAAAATACGTTCTCCTCATCTATGTCCAGAGATTCGCACTCCTGTTTTACGAACAGCGCAATCTGGTCATCGGGCGGAATCCCGGACAGAGCTGAAATGGGGATGATTTTCTGCGGCCCGATGTAGAGAATTTCCTTTCCGTTCAGGTCCTTGCCGAATTCTATCCAGCCGCCCACGCACAAGTCGCCGCCCACAGAGCTATACGCAGCATCTATCGCATAAATTTTCGTCGTCCCCGTCCCGTGCCAGATGGGAAGCCGGAACGCATCGAATTTCACGCAGATTTCCCGGGTGATGACCTTCCGTGCCGTCAATCCCTGCACGCGCACCCCGAGAATCATGGAGCAGTATTGCTGCGAGCCTTCCCCGTACGATTCGCGCACCATCTTTTCCTTGAGCCGGCCAACCATGTAGCCAAAACGGTCAGGCCGGTCAGCCGGAAAATCCCAGTTTGGACTATCTAACCCGGGAAGATTCAGGCACACGCCATCCATGTACTTCGTCGGCCACAGAATTGTCTTTTTTGGTATGCCAATGGTGGACCAGCCTTCCTTGGGCTCGCTCACTTTGTCCAGTGGGTCATTTTGCGCGAGCGGATTTCCCAGAAAAACAAACTTGGCGAAGGCATTGTTGAGAAGGTTCGGCACCGCATCCAAAAGCGAGAGCTGCATCAGTTGCAGTTCGTCAGCGATGAGCATGACGCGCTGGTTGTGTATGCCGATAAATTTGCCGAGGCCAACAAAACCACCGCTGGAACTGAGGCAGGGGATGCAATTATGCACTAGGACTCCACCGGCGAAGTAACTTGGGTGCCCTTCAACTTCGAGATTGTGGACTGTATATCCCCGACCACTCCTATCAAATCTTGCGTCACTCGTCGGTTCAAGAATCTCAACACATGCCACCCAAGCTTGCTCAATTCTTTCGTTCGCTTTGCGTCGTGTTGCTGTTTCTCCGGGATGGTGTGAATCCCCCCGTCTAGTTCCACTATCAAGTGAAGATTCGGAAAGGCAATGTCTGCTTCGTACCAATGACTGTTGTTCCTTCCAGTTTTCCTTCCCGTGTAAATTCTGTAATGTGGAACCGCTGTTGGGAAAGCTGATAGAACTGCTTGCTCCCATTTCGTTACTTCCAGACGGTTGAACCCAAGTGTCCGGTTGTTGTGCTTCTGCCTGCAAGATACCCCACAGAACCTTTTTGCTGGCCTCGTCTTTGAAGGCTGAATGGAGGTAAACATTTTCCCACACTCCTGACAGTTCATCGGCTGTGAATTCTCCGCGCATTGCTTGGAGCAATAAATCCGATTCGGATGAACCTCTTTCATCAGCGTTCCGCACCATTGGCAACGGAGCGTCACAGGCGTTGGTGCTATTTCGTTCTCCGATGCCCACAAGCTCGAACACAGTTGAGAACAAAATCTTCTCGGAGGTTTCCCTGGTCTTGTTTTTGTTGGTCGAAACACTTTCTTGCATCGGTCGCACGGCATCGGCATGGAATAATTCCGGCACAGCTTGGAACAATGTTTTCGGTTTGGATATCCGCTCCCCAACGGAAGGTTGCATGTAGCGCATAATTTCATACGCAGAGAATACCCTGTCGTATGTCTTTAGGTCAATGGCTTTTGTCCATCCTCGGCATGTAAAAAACGGATGGTCGGGAGTGCAATCCACAGACCTTCCATCAAAAAGCTTAACCCTCAAAAGTTGGGGACAATTACTAGATTGAGTTGATTTTATTTTTCCAACCCCAAGCGCATGGAACACGGAATCTCCCGGTTTCAATGATTCAATAGGCTTTGGACCAGAAGGAGTATCAATCATCGTGCCGGGAACAAAACAGGTGATGCCGTGGCGTTGGTCGCGCGTGCCAGTCTCGTCAATGTCGTCCGTGGCAATCATCTTCTTGGAATCAATCACGTTGCCTGGGAACCAGTCGAACCTGTCCTTGGCGTGCTCAATCAATTCCTTGATGCGACCGAACACGCGCATCTCCAGCCCACGCAGGTCCGTGCTGGAAATCAGAATCGTGGTGCCGGTCGGCCACACGCTGTAAAAGCACAGTGCAAACTTTGCCGCCGTGGAAGTTTTGCACGAGCCTGAGCAGCCCATGATGGTCGTGAACTGATTGGACAACACCGCATCCAGAATTGCGTCCTCCCATCGGTTCTCATCCTCATCGCTCCAGTAAAGCCGGAACAGGCGCTTGTAGTGAAAGAACAAACCGCGACCGAATGTGCGACCGCCCTCGGTCCACTGGCCGCCCTTGCGTATCATGTGACACTCAATCTGCGCATCATCCATCTCCAGCGGGAACGCTAAACCGTAGCGCGAAGTTTTGGTCGGAGCAGGAGCAGCAACTGGCATCGCTCCATTTTGGCAGGGTGGAGCAGAAATACAAAACGATTTCTGCTCCCGTCCATTTTAAGCTTGCCCAAACACCGGTTGCAACTCAAACGCCGTAATGTCTTTTGATTCGTGCGATTGACCAGCCAGCCTTAATCCGGCGAATCACAGTCCAGTACTTCATCTTGAGTTTTATGGACCAGTCCAGGGCGCAAAGCTTTTCTCCCTTGTGTGTGGCGTAAACATTTGTCCGGCGATTGCGTGATTGGACTTTTGGTAGGGCCCAAATCGCGTTGCCCGGCCCATAATTGCCCATATTCTTGGGTCTTTCCACTTGGTGAAGTTTGCTTGGCGCGCGCCCCATGTATTCCAGAAATGGTTCGTAAGAAGCCCGCCATTTCTTGCACATAGTAATTCCTCGTCCTCCCCAATTCTTGTAATTCTTGCTCGTTTTAAGATAACACCTGTCCTTGATGCTTTTCCAAGCGCGGTACTCTTTGGTTCTTCCTCCTATTGTGTCTCCATGCGTCATGTGTTCTTTGCGAATCAACTCATTGGTCAGGCAGCCACAAGATTTTGATTTCTTGATGACTGTCGCTATCACTATTTTTTCAACCCCGCAATCACAACGCACCAAAAACCTGCTGACACGACGGTTTGAAGTATTGTTATCCACATATTTCAGCACCGTAAGGATTCCAAATCTCTTGCCGACCAAATCAACAAATTTGGAAGACCGTTCGTGGACAAGACAACCGCATGAATTGGTCGTTCCATCACGTATCAATTTTCCGTTGTGTGTTGAAACGGTTCCGCAATCACATCGGCACCTCCACATTGCTTTTCCTTCTTTGGAAACTCCATCTCGGGAAAGAACAGTCAGACGACCAAATGTTTTACCAACCATCTCAACTAGGTTCGTGGGTGATTTACGCATAAGTAAAAACCGCCACTTCCCGCACAGTGATACTCGGCAAAGGGATTGCCGCAGTGAGGGAAGGGCGGTAAATAGGTTGACGGTTAGTCATTTGAGCGGTATCAACGCTGGAGCGATTATGATTTATTCAGCCAACCAAGTCAAGGAAAGGTGAACGATGTCAGCAGCTAGTTCGTGCGACTGTTTTTGCCCAAATCCCGTCATTACGGAAATTCCTGGCAGCCCTGGGGCTGACGGCGCGGCTGGGGCAGCAGGAGCGGCAGGCATAGACAGTTTTACACTGACCACAAGCCAGATTGTTACGCCAAATGTCGGCAATCAGGTTTTAGTGAACGTGGTTGAGTCTGCGTGGTCGGCCCCGCTCCAGACATTGGTTATCAGCGATGGAACCAATGTGACTCATTGGACAGTCGTTTCCATCGTGTCAACTATCACGATGAACTTGCAGTTCCTGGGCTATCCCGGTGACGCAACTCCTGGAACAATCATCGCCACGAATGCCAAGGTCAGCCCGAGTGGGGTTTTGGCTGCGCTGGCTGCTCCACTTCCGACCGCGATAACGGACAACTCAACAGGCACCGCCAGCAATACGATTGTTGCCGAGACTGGCCAATTCACTTTTTCGATTCCGTTCCGAGCAGCGGCCATCACGGGCAATGTCCTGTTGTTCACCTACACGCCCGCTTTCGCTTTCAAAATTATTCGCATCTCAGCTTCAGTTGTGGACGCCATCACGACCGGAGGCAGGGCGGCCACGTTGACGACGGCCATTGGCGGAACACCAACGACTGGCGGTGTGGTGGTAATGGCGGGGGCTTATGCGCTCGGTGCGCAGCAAGCATCCAGCGCGGCCATCACGGCAGCCAACGTGGGGACGAACGTCCAAGCAATCACCATCACGGCATCGGCAGTGACAGCCTTTGCTGAAGGCGGATTCATTGTGGAGATGCAGATACAAAACATGGATACAGCCGACGCCATTAAGTCTCTGTCCACGCACATCAATGATTTGATTACGTCACTGACCTGATGTGTGGAAACTCATCCGTTCCAAAGCAAAACTTTATACGACACGCTGAGCACGCTGGAAGGCGGCATTAACAGTGATGTTGATCCGCTTTTAATTCCAAAGAACACGCTTGCCTGGTCAATCAATGCCTCGCTTCGTGGCGGATTCGTAAAGCAGCGTCCAGCATTTCTCAATCGCACTCTAGTTTACGCTTCTGGTGCTGTTGAAACAGGAGTTCAATCTGGGCTTTTTCAAGGCGCCGGGTATTATCGTCCTGATTACGGTCCTCAACAACTCGTTGCTCAGATTGCCGGACGATTGTTTACGTTCACACCCAACGGCTCCAACCAAGTTGACGTTGCTGAAATAACAATTCCCGGCGACCCAAACGATGCAACGACATTGCAGGTCTGGATGAACCAAGCCGAGAAATGGCTAATCATTACGGATGGCACCGCCAAGCTTCCTATTTTCTGGGATGGCACAACCGCAAGGAGAAGCGCCGGCCCATCAGTTCTCCTGGCCACAGCCACTGCGTTCAGTCCTGCGGCTCCGCCAGCGATTGGTGGCGTTGTTACGGTAACTGTCAATGCGCCAGGTTATGCAGGGCCGTTCAATATCCCGGTTCATTTTAACGGCGCGTTTTATCAGGTGATTTCAAGCCCAACGTCAACGCCCACGTACGGAATCAGGCTGACAAATATTTCTGATACGCCTGGGAATGTTGTTCCTGAAGGCTCGGACGTTTCAGTTCAGCCGGCCACGGTTGGATATTCTACTTCTTCGTCAATCAGTGTGGACCCCGCATCGCCCGGGGGATATTTCTTTGTCATCAATGTCAAAACGCCATTGGTCGGAGGGCTCTCCATTGGTGACTTGCTCCTGTTTCGTGGGAACACGGTCCAGATTATTTCATTCACACCACAACCAACGGGAGTCACCTCGATTGGTGCCGGATTGATAAGCCCAGCCACGCCCGTTGGTGGAGCAGGCTCATTTGTTGGAGGTGATGTCGTGCAGCGGCAGGGAGTGAGCGACCCGAACGTAATACTGGGGACCATAAACGCCACTGGAGGCTTTGTCGTGCCAGCCGTTGGCGCCACCGTGGACACAACAATGAATATGGTGTACTCCGGCGCTACTGGACAGGCGGTCTGGATAGGAACCAATCAGTACACCATTGAAGCCCTTGCGCCGACTCCAGCCCCGTCAACTACCCTTTATCTCAAAAATTTGACAGACACCAGCACGGCCAGCTATGTCAACCCATCGGACATTTTCTCCGTGGGTGAACTGCCAGCAGGAAGAATGGGAGCGTACGGCCTGGGGCACCAAACGATGTCCCTAGTGGATGGTCTGAGTTTTATTTACGGAGATGCCGTCGGTGGACCATCCGGAACTCCAGCCTACAATTACCGGGATGCTGTTCTGAAAACGGCTGAGAACACTTTCCTGCAAGGTGGAGGTGCGTTCAGAATCCCAAACGCTGGAGAAATCATAACTTCGATGCGTTTTGCTGCTGTCCTTGATGCGGCGTACGGACAGGGACCACTTCAGGTTGGAACTTCAGTTTCAATTTTCACCTGTGCTGTCCCTCGCGTAAGAGCAGATTGGATTGTGTTGGAAAATCCCATCCTGACCGAGACGCTGATTGGAAAAGGACCGCTCGCCCAGAACTCAACTATCCCCGTTAATAGCGATACGTTTTTCAGGAGCACCGATGGCGAAGGTTCAATGATATTTGGGCGCCGTGATTTCATCACTTGGGGCAACACTCCGATAAGTGCCGAAGTCACGCGCACGATGGCGAGGGATAATAAGTCGCTGCTGACTTATGGGAGCGCAGTAACATTCGACAACAGATTTCTTGGCAGTGCATCTCCTCAAACAGCCAGCAAAGGGATTTATCATCCAAGTTTGCTGGATATGAATTTCGATCCGGTGTCCAGCTTGCGCGGCAAGGCGCCTTCCATCTGGGAAAGTTTATGGACCGGCATCAATACGCTGCAAATTCTCACCGGAATCTTCAGCTCAACGGAAAGGAGCTTTGCCTTTACGCTCAATCTGGCTCTCAACAAGATTGAATTGTACGAAATCACCGCCGAGCTTCTACCAGGTGTTTCTGGCGACACGTACGACAACGCGCAAACGCCCATCACTTGGGAATTTGAGACAGCCGCTCTGTTCAATCGAGACGTTAAGCCCCGGGAACAAATGATAAGTCTTCGGGATGGTGAGTTCGGAGTGAGCAACGTAATCGGCACCGTGAGATTCGCGGTTTATTATCGCCCCGACCAAAATTCTTGCTGGGTGCCATGGCACAGCTTCAGCATCTGTGCCGGCGCCGGTCGAGCGCAGTATTTCCCACGCTTGGGGCTTGGTGAACCTGTCGCCAGCCGCTGTATCACCACCCTGAACACGCCAGCACGCGATGCCTACACGTTCCAGGTAAAATTCGTGATTCAGGGAACTTGCACTTTCAACTACGCTCGGTTTATGGCCGTCACGATGCCGACGCCAAAATTCAAGCAGCCGATTTGTCAGGATGTAATCCCTGAATGTGCAATGGAAGCCTGCACCAATCCAGCCGATGGTAGTTTGGACAACACGTTTTACAGCCTTCAGACAGACGTGTTCACCAACGTAAATGATTTGGCCTATGCCACGACTTGCCCGACCGGCTATGTCTGTCCGCTGGGAGTGTTGCCGCCATTCATCTCCTATCTGGCCGGCCACTTCACGCTACCCAACCCAATCTTTGGTGGAGGAATCGGGCCAACACCTGAATTTCCAACAATGCTCAGTTTACAAGGATGCAGTGCGCAAGTGACCCAGATGGTCCCTGCCAGTGCCACGCTGGTTGAGCTTACGGCTGCTGCCAACGTGGTCATTCAGGCGATTGGGGCGCAACAAGCCGTGTGCGACACTATTGCTATTCTGGACGCACAGGAGTAAAAGAAAGGGCAGATGGCTTTCGACCTACAATTATCCGATGTTAAGGCAAGCAGTATCCGCAACATTTCCGGTGTGTGTGTGGATAGTCCTGAGTTTGTTCAGACCTTAAATGAAATCACTCGCAGGATAATGCGGCGCGGCGGATTTTGGGGAACCGAGGTCCTTCTCAAGCTATGCCTGCAAGGCTGCCATATAGTTTGGCCAAGAATAGTTTCTACTGTGCTAGGGCTTCGTTTCTGCCGTTCTGGTGCGGCGATGCTCTATAACAACCACTGGGCAATTTGGGGTTATCGTGGATGTTCTTGGTGGAATGGTGGCTGGCGTGGTGGTGATGTTGTCGTGCGCGATGATGGCACGCGTCCCTGCTACAACGAAATCACAGGCAACACGGGCAAATACGTGACAGCCCGAATAGTTCACATTGCCGATGTCGGAAAAAAGATTCGCATTTTCGGCACCCAGTTTGGAAATCAGCCAATCGAGGAACAGGATTCGAGTGGGGCGTGGGTTCCTGGTCTGACGTTGACACTCACGCAGGCTGGTGTTCAGACCACAATGCTTATCACAAAAATTACGAGCGTCGTCAAGGACGTGACAGAAGGTCGTGTGTTTCTTTATCAGGTGGACCCAAGCACGGCCGCGCTGTACGACTTGGCCGTTTATGAATATAACGAGACGAATCCGGCCTATCGGTGTAGCGTGATTCAGAACTTCGGCGCCACCCAATATTTCACAGACAGCAATGGCATCCGAACCAGAAGCGTTGAGGCGCTCGTAAAACTTGAGTTCATTCCGGTCAGGACCGATGACGATTTCGTTTTAATATCTAACATTGAGGCTCTGAAATATGCCTTCCAGAGTTTTCGCTTGGCTGAGGCCGGCGATGATGCCGCTGCCGAGATTAAATTCGCGCTCGCACTTAAAGAGATGAATATGGAGATAAGGCAGCGAGAACCTGGGATGCAAACAACAATCCGCGTGAACTCCATCAGCGCAGACTGCCCAATCTATAACCCAATCTGACTATGCCAGGCTTTCGCGGCGAAATTACCCAACCCACGTCCAATTTAGGCGTGGGCCAGTACGCCATTAACAGCGCCATTCCAGGTCTATCCGGCCTAACCAAGTCAGCGACCGACATCATCGGCAACCTCCTCGGTGGCCTACCCAGCGCGGACCAGGCGCGTCAGGAGAATGCGTATTTCGGTGCTGGTTCCGGCCTGGACCCAACCAGCGATTTCCTGCGCAATCGTGGCTATGATTTGTATGGCCAGAAATCTGAGCAGCGCAAACAGACCGGGCTACAGGATTTGCTGTCATTGATTGGCGGCTACTCTGGCACGGTTGCGCCAACCCCCGGGCAACAGATTGGCCAGCAGGAGAGTCAGGCTGACAGGGCCCAGCGTGCGTCTGAGGCGGCTATGCAGAATGCGCTCGGAACGCGGCAGCAGGATTTCCAGGAGAATAGCTATTGGGGCATCACTCCCAAAGGCGTGCCCAGCTTCTGGGATATTTTGAATGGGATGGGTGGCCCACAGGATGTGCACGAGGGGCAGATGATTGATCCATACAGCCAGCTTGGGAAGCTCATCCCTTATAAACCATAGGAATTATCATGGCGTATCTGAATGACATCATCGGCCTATTGAGCCTGCGCGACAGGTATGGGCTGGAGAAAGGACAGCTTGACCTTGGCCGGGAGCAACTGGCGCAGCGGGCGAAGGAGTTTCAGGACTCGTTGGGATTGAGCGAGCGCGAGGCTATGCGGGCTGCCCAGCAATGGCAGGAACAGTTTCAGGCGGCCCAGGAACGAAAGGCGTTTGAGCAGCAACAGGAGCAAAACAAATATCAGCAGCAACTGGCCCAGCAGAATTTCCAGAATATCTGGCAGATGCGCCCGGGTGAGCAGGACATATTGACCAACCTGCTATCGCGGGCACGCGAGCAGGCACAGGCCAGCACTTTGTTTGGACCAAGCACTACTACGTCCATTCCCAGAAGGCTGTGAGTTATGCCCTACGCACCATTTCCAACCTCTGACACGGAGAATTCGTTTACGATTCGTGGCCCGTTCCAACTGCCCAGCTCCGACTATAACCAGGCCATTGCTGAACTGGACGCGCGCGAGGCCAATCCGCGCAGTGGCATCCCAGATGACCAGTTTAAACAACTGACACTGGAGCGAGCATTGGCTGACCAATTGTCGCCGTTCAATGTTGGGCTGGCTATGGGAGCAGAAGCCGTGGCGCCCATCTCAACTGGAAGAAACTTTCAGTATTCAGGTTTTGGTGGAAGTCAGACACCCATCGTCAGGAAGGTTGGTAGTGACGAGTATCAGTACGACCGAAGAACCGGAAAGTGGGAGAAGGTTATTGACGCTCCAGACAAACCTTTACCGCTGGACGATGCAACGAAGTCCAGAAAAGCATTACTGGAAGCCAGGATAAAACACGAGCGCAATCTGATTCTCAGCGCACCAGAAAATGAACCGACAACATGGAAGCCGCTCATTGACCAAGCCTTGAGAGACGAGGAAGAATTGAAACAGCTTCTGGAGCCAAAACTGACGGCTTCAGCCTTTGCTCCACCGTCGGCTCCAAGGCTTCCAATGCGAAGCCCTCAGACAGCAGAAGAGGCTGCGTCGTTGTATGATGGTTTTGGCGGCCCCGGCCAGCGCACGCCATTTATGTTCTCCGGTGCCGCTGCGCCGCCTCCGGTTGCTCCTGTTAGACGCAGACGCTGGAACCCAGCGACAGGCCGATTCGAGTGAGCACATGCCCCAAGTCATATCAGTTGGAAACGAAGAGTTGGAGTTCCCGGATGATATTTCCGATGACGAAATCCAAGCCATCCTGAGCCGGGAATATCCTAAATTTCCGGCTGGCACTACGCTAACTTCAACAGAACCAGTAGATTTCCAGTTTGAGCCAGCAGATATTTTAGGCGAACAATCCAGGCAGCTTCCAAACCTTCAGGCGACCACGCGAGGCGGACCACGGCTTCAGCTTCCAGACGCGAGTGTAGCCGCTCAATCAGCCCTCGGTGAGCTTGGAGGGGTTGCTGGTGATGTCCTGACGCATCCCAGCCCGATACCGACACCGTTCCCGGAAATCAGCAAGGACGAGAATCCCTTCGTGGCTGCTGGCAAGGAAGTCGTCAATCTAGCCGTTGGTGTGCCTCAGTTCTTCACCACTACCCCCGGCATTGTGGCGGCAGGAGGTGCTACGGTTGCTCCCGGCTTGGTGTCGGGACTGTTCACAGCCGACCTGCTTAAGACGCTAGGCAAGCAAATCAAGGACACGTACAGCAACTGGTCTAGTATGACCGGAGCACAGAAGGCCATTGCTGTTACGGACCTGATAGGCACGGGAGCCTTCGCTGCGCTGACAGCTAAACACGCTGGAAAGAGCGCATTGGATTTTGCAGAACAAAACATTCCGCGCGGAATAGGAATTTCACCAGAACAGCCACCATTAACCACGGAGGATATTTATGCCGGCACGCAGCCAAAGTCAGAGGGCCTACTTGAACCTGAAGTTCGGGCACGCTTGGACGAAGAAACACGGATTCGACAACAAGGGCCCCCTCCCGAGCCACGTCCACCGGCTGATGTCGGAGGGGATGTCGTCCCCATCGAAGAAGCGCCGCCGCAAGCGCCGGTCAAATTAGGGAAACCATCAAGCTCAGCATTGCGAGATGTTGACACTGGAGAAGTTTGGTATGGAGAGCCTACACATGGATTGCTTCACGAAAAAATACCAAACATAGAAAGCAGGAACTTAGAAGCTGGTTTTGCAGACAAGGATGGAAAGTTTTTAACAACCAAGCAGGTTGAGAATCAGACTGGCCTTTCTTCTGGAGAGGAGTTGTTTGTGATGACTCCAAAGGAAAGACAGGAATGGTTTGAAGCACAGAAAGAACAGGTTGAATTTGATGATTCTCTTACATCCGGTCAAAAGAAATCAAGAATTGAAGAATTAAACAAAGAAAAAGAAAAGGCTGAAAAGTGGGCGCCGCCGCCAGCGCCAGAAGTAGCGCCAGAACTGCCGCCGCTCATCCCCGGCGACAGGCTGGTAACAATCCGGCGCGCGGACGGCACAGAATACACAGCCGCCTATGGTGACAAGGCGTGGGACATCAACGGTGAACAAGTGCCAGCCATCAGCAGGGCTAAGGACGGCGTATGGTCCACGGGCGGGCTGGAGCCGGGCGAGGTTATCATTGAACAAACACCACCAGCCAAGCCGCCCGTCGCAGACTACACCGGCGAACCCGGCGAAGTGGCGGTCACGGGCGAGGAGTTGCAGCAGCCGAAGGCAGCCGCACCCAAACCAGAGCCGCCAGCGCAGGAAAAACCGAAGGGCTGGTCAGATGAGCGTTGGGCTATTTTCCAGAAGCAACGCAAGGCTGCTGAGGCTGCACAAGCTGAGCGCAATAAGGAATTCGTGTCACCCCCCGCCGCGCCGGCGCAGGCTGCGGGGAAGGTGCAGGAGACGCAGCCAGTAGCCGAACAGCCTAGACCTGTTGCTGAAATCCAAAAGGAGATTAGCCGAACGCGGGCAGCAGTTAAGATTTCAGACCCAACCAAGAAAAAAGGCAAGGAGGCTCGTGCCCGACTTATTAGGCTTGAGGAAGAACTAAAACAGGCAACAACAAGCGGTGTGCCTTCGGAAGCAGGTCCGGTTTATTGGACACGCACATCCACAAGCTCAGATATTCGTACGGTGCGTCCAATTCAAGGCGCTGATATGGGTGAGCGGGTGCGCCTAGCCAATGGTCAGGTTTGGGAATACAAAGGCATCAGTGGCTACAAAGCTGACAATCTGAATCGTATCAATGGCTGGGAAAAGGTAACGCCGCCACCCCAACCCACCCCCGCCGCTGCCCCGTCGCCAGCCGTCAAGCCGGTGGAGGGGGAGGGGCCAATCGGTATGGGCGGTGCAGTCCCGTCTGAGTTCGAGCAGCAGCCCGGCACGGCTACTTCGATTAAAAATGAAGTCGTAGATAAGGAGCGAGCAGCACGCGGGCTTCCAGCCGCCATGCAGCCAGCCCGGCGCACGTTCCAACAGGTGTGGGACCAGACCATGGCCAAGATTGACCATGACCCAGGCTATCAGGACCGGCTGTTGACCGAATTGGAGAAGAAGCCACGAGCTCTGACAGATGGCGAGGATGCGGCCCTGCTCCATCGCCAGATTGACCTTCAAAACGAGTACGGCAAAGCCACACGAGACTTGGCCCAGGCTTTCGAGGATGGCCGCACAGATGCGGTGGCAGCCGAACAGGCGCGCGTGCAGGCATTGAGTGACCAGTTGCTAAGGGTGTACGAAGTGGGCAAGAAGGTCGGCACCGAGACTGGCCGTGGATTGGCTGCCCGCAAGATGATGGCCTTGGAAGATTTCTCGCTGGCCAAGATGGAACTGGACAAGCGCATGGCCAAGGGTGGTCGGCCGCTGACACCTGATGAACGCGCAGAGGTTGTGCGGCTCAACAAGAAGATTGAGGACACCCAGAAAGCCTTTGACGATTACGTTGCTGCTACTGAGGCACGAGAGTCTGAACGGGCTATCAAGGAAGCGTTAGGCCAAGTCGAAGCAGAGGCCAAGAAATCCAAGCCGGGTAAACAGAAGCCCACAGGTGATGTTAAGGCTGACGTGACCGAAAAGATTCGCACTCGTGTTGCCGAAGGCGAGCAGGCCAGCATTACATCCTTGGTTCAAAAGCTTGCGAGAGCCTTCATTGAAAGCGGAGTTCGAGGCCGGGACGCCCTGATTGACGCTGTGCATGAAGTGCTACAGGAAATCATCCCAGGCATTACCCGGCGCCAAACAATGGACGCCATCAGTGGCTATGGTGATTTCAGGCAACTGACCAAAGATGAAATCAGCGTCAAGTTGCGCGACCTGAAAGGCCAGATGCAGCAAGTGGCCAAGTTAGAGGACATGCAGGCTGGACGGCCACCGCTCAAGACTGGATTGGAGCGAAGAATCCCAAGCCCAGAAGAAAGCCGTCTGATTAAGCTGGTCAATGATGCCAAGAATGAGTTTCAGGTGCCAATCTCTGACCCAAATACGCAACTGAAGTCATCACTGGACACGCTTAAGACTCGAATGAAGAATCGCCGTGTTGAGTTGGAGGGGATGCTGGCCAGAAAAGAATTTGCTCGCAAACCCAAGCGCACAGTCCAGATGGACCCCGAGGCAAACCGTCTGCATTTCGAGATGTCCAAGGCCAAGGCTGCCTGGCATGAAGCCATGATGAAGGACAGGCTGGCCAATCGAAGTGTGCCAGCAAAGATTTTCGGTTATGGAGCCGAGTTGCTGAACACAGCCCGCGCCATCAAGACCAGTGCAGATTTATCAGCGGTGCTCAGGCAGGGTGGATTCATAGCTTTTGCTCATCCCATCAGGGCGGCCAAGTCATTTCCCGCCATGTTCAAAGCGTTCAGGTCTGAGGCCGGCCAACATGCCGTCAACGAGCAGATAATGGCTCGAAAGAATTATCCTCTCTATAACCAGTCAGGGCTCTACCTATCCGAGCATGGTCAGAAGCTATCCCAGATGGAGGAAGCGTACATGGCTCGATGGGCTGAGAAGATTCCGTTGGTGGCTGGCTCACAGCGCGCCTACGTCACTTTCCTTAACAAGCTTCGTGCAGATTCATTCGATGCCATGGCTAACTCTCTGGCCCGTAGCCGTGAGTTAACACCCAATGAGGCCAAGGTAATTTCCAACTTCATCAACGTGGCAACTGGCCGTGGTAATTTTGGGATGAAAGACAATGCCTTGGTTGGCCTGAACACTGTTTTCTTTGCGCCCCGCTACGTCGCCAGCCGTTTTCAATTGCTGGCTGGTCAGCCTCTATGGACTCGCAAAGGCGCCTATGAAGGCACTGGCGCCGCCAGGGCTCAGGTTGCCAAGGAATACGCCCGTTTCCTTGCCGGTGCCGCCGTGGTCTATGGTTTGGCCATGATGGACGGGGCCCAAGTTGAGAATGACCCGCGCTCAACCGACTTTGGAAAACTGAAGTACGGCAATACGAGGGTTGACCCCATGGCCGGCTTGCTCCAAAACACCGTCCTATTGTCCAAGCTGACCAGTGGAGAGAAAAAGACCCTACGCGGCAAGGTTGTCCCTCTGCGAGGACCAAAAGTCCCATACGCTGGAGAAACGATTCCCGACACACTCATGCGCTTTGGCCGCACTAAGCTCAGTCCTGCGTTTGGAACCGGCGTAAACATTCTTGCCCAGAAAGATTTGGTCGGCCAGCCAGTCACTGTTAAATCTGAACTTGGAAACATGCTCACGCCGCTGGCTGCATCCGACATCTACAAGGCCCTTCTGGACCAAGGGCTGGACCGTGGAGCCGCCCTGTCTATCCTGTCCATCTTCGGTATGGGCTTACAGACTTACGACGCACGCAAGACCAACCAATGAGCCACCCATTCAAATTGATTCGTACAAACGGCTCGCTCATTCCGGGCGGCTTTAAGTTTTCAGACCCTATAACCGGGAAGCAGTATTCCGATATGCACACTCTATTTCCCAGCCGGGTGCTGGAGATAATAAGGGATAGGCGAGCGAATCACCGACTTTTCACGGACGAGAAGTTCCTGGACCCAACGTACGTGGCTGACGAGCTAAGCATCCAATCTTGCCAGCGGCTTAAAAACAACGGCCTTCTTTGCTCGAACGGTTTGCCACGAGTCAACCAGCCCGTGGACGCTGCGCCGGTTATGGCGGTGGGGCGCAAGTGTCGTTACTGCGGCTCGGACAAGCTAGAGGAAGTTATCTGCGCAAGCTGTTCGGGCCGCAGAATTGTGGACTACAAGTGCCAGAGCTGCGGCCGGGACAAGCAGAAGTGAGCTTGGCTGGTGCTGCGGATGGATTCTATCGTCTTGAGCAGCCTTGGGACACGACAGCGTGTTGGAATCATTACCGAGCAGAGTTTCATGCTTGAAAATTGGTAGGCATCGTGTTTAATAAGAAGCGGGTCCAGTAGTCGCTAAACAAACTGGACCCGCTAGGAAACAACTATGGAAATTGATACAAGACTCATTCCGTTAACGCAATCCCAATTCGCCACCGTTTCGCCGGAAGATTATGAGTGGCTGAGCCAATGGAAGTGGACGGCCCATCGCGCCAGGCGTTTATATGGGCCTGCTTGGTACGCAATCCGAATGTCTCCCAGTCCAAAAAGAAAAATGCTCTATCTTCACCGTGAAATAGCAAAGAGGGCATTCCTCCCACAATCTAAACAGTACGATCACAAAGACCGAAACGGGCTAAACAATACGAGGCAGAACATTAGGCCATGCACAGCTAATCAAAACGGAGCCAACACAACAAAATCACCCGGGAAAAGCAGTAGATTCATAGGAGTCTTTTGGTTTAAGGCCAAACAGAAATGGGCAGTGAGAATTAGAACCAAAGAAGGCCGGAAATTCATTGGCTATTTTGATAATGAAGTAATTGCGGCTCGTGCTTATAATGAAGCAGCCGCGCGATATCACGGAGAGTTTGCTAGGCTGAATGAGTTTACGGAGGAAGAATTGTGTCTCGCTGGTCTATAATTCTTGGAACCAGGGCATAGACCTTAAGGTGCTCAAAAATCTCAAACACCATTTGACAATCCATCGGGGCCCAGCACTTCCTAATCTTGCTGAGCAGGAATGGCAGCACTCCACGGCGCACGATGTATGCGTGATTGCATTGTGGGTGCTTTGACTCAAACACCTTGCCGCGTACGTGTTTCATCGGGTGGCCCTCCATTGCGCAATGACCTGGATAAAAGATGTCGAAGTTCTTTGGTACATCCAACATCCCCTGTTCAAACTTTTCTTTCCAGCCTTCCTGAAATTGAGCATCGCATTCCAGAAACATGAAGTGTTCGTCTGGGTGTTGAATGGCCGCCGTCCAGAGCATCAAATGTCCGAGCCATATTCCTGTAGGCTTACTTCCCATTGAGAACCCAGTTCCGGGATTATCTATTTCATACAGATGCCTCGTGGCCAACCCAGCTAAATCGGCATTGACCCCATAGACAAAATTCACTTCTCCTACGCCCATCTCTTCAAAGTGCTTTTTAGCTGCTTCAATTTGTGCTAGGTATTCAGGCAGGCAGAGGCAGAAAGTCTTCATTAGCTTGGTATCTCGTTAATCAGTCTCTCAGGAATCAACATACAATCGTAGCTACTCCCCCATGGCCAGCACGGCTTAATCTCGCGCCAGTTACGCATGGCAATCTTGCCATCCATACTCACGAACCAGTAGCCGGCCGCCACCACATCGTTGACGAACTGTTCGGCATCTTCCCCGCAGTTGGCGTAGTAGCCTGACAGCTCGCACAGGATGGGCGGAGTATCGCGCGCAATGGTTTCCTTGGCGCCTCTCCAGACCTTCGGTTCGTAACCGTCCACGTCCAGCTTAATGATGCCGATGCGCAGTCCCTGGCATTCGTGGTCCACCGTGGACAGAACCACATCGAATCTATCCTTGTCCACAAAGTCTGCATTGACGCCCATGCCAGTTGTTTCAGGGGTGCCAATCGTCCAGGCGTTGCAGATTGTTACTCCTTCCAGTAGTCCGCGTTTGTCTGACAGGCCGATGTTTCGGCATTGCACGTCTGGATTATCGCCTACACGGGACACCAATTTCTTGAACTCAGATGGGACCGGCTCAAATGCAATAACCCTAAAACCAAACTGGACCATCTTTTCAGAGTACGAGCCGTCATTGGCGCCGATGTCGAGGGCCATGTGCCAGTCAGAGTGGGCTAAGCACCAATCGTACAATGACCATGACAGGGCGTGCAGTGGGGCGTGCTGGAGAGAGCTCATCACATTTCGGATAGCGGCTGTCCATCGTAGAAGTCGGTTTGTGGCTCGGTCGGGATGCTCCATGGCTCCCCGCGCTGAATTCTTTCACGCTCTTGACGCAGGTTAATATGGTTATTGCTCCACTTGCGGCCACCAAACACTTCTAATGTCTTGTGAGATTTGTCATTCGGGCTCACGCCTTTGTCTGCCCTGTGCGGCATCCCCTCTCCGGCGTCTCTTGGCCGGTCCTCGAAAATGTGCATTCTAGGGTCAAATCGGATTGTGTGTTCGTTCATGGCCAGCCTATTGCCCATGATGACATCCTCCAAACCAATCCCCGCGCATCCCTCCTCTTGCCACCCATTCATCTCCAGCAGCCACTCCAGCGGCATGGCCTGTGTGCATCCGTAGAACTCACCGCCAAAAGTCGGCTGTAATGGCTTGAGCCGTTTTATGCGCGTATCAACGCCAGTCACTTCGCCAGCATGAGTAATCTTGCCGTCTTTGGACTCCATCCCGAATCGCTTCTCGTAACTTCCAGCCACGGCGTAATCTCCGGCTATGGCATCTCGGACAGCTTGCAGCCACTTTGGTCCGAGCACGCATCTATCGTCCACGTACGCCAGCCATTCAGTCAGGCAGATACAGACTGCGGTATTCTTGGCTGAACTGATATCCCACCAGTCAACTTTAGTGAGCCTGTGCGGCCCCTGCCATACGCTGGGTTTGGGAGGTATCGTGACAACCCGCAACAGCGCAAAGGCGCCATCGCCAAAATCCTTCTTGAACCATCGTTCGGACAGTTCAGTTGCATGCAGGTCAACTTTGATTACATGCACACCTTCTGTCCCGTAATCGCCCGGCTTTAACTGGTTCATCAATGACGGGATAAACCAATCCTCGAAATGGGATTCTTTGCGGGCTGTGATGAAAGCGATGGTAAGCTTCATGCCATCCTCAGGTAAGCCGCCCCGGTCCCAAGCTTGTGCAGCTCAATAAACCCATTATCCAACAGCCATTGCTTGGCGCGTTCAACATGGCCGCCTGTCCATGACAGGTCATCGAGAACGCAGATGCCTCCCGGCTGCACAAGCGCCCCATACCTCACTGTATCGGTGTAGGCTTGTGGCCCATGATTTCCGTCCACATGAAGCAACTGCATGGCTGGAGGTTTGAAGTCATCACTTTTCATACGATGAACCAGAAGCGTATTTTCCAACCCAAGAGCTTGCCTGTGCTGGATAAAATCCTGAAATACAACTTGGTGTTTGTCGTTAGCGGCCCACCACTGTTTGTCCGCTTCTGTAACTTGACCTTCAATGGACGCTTCGCCGCTCCATGGGTCAACACATAGCACTAATCCTTTATGTTCCCTGCTGGCCAGCGCCATTGGGATTGCGGAACGTCCGCCCCAGGTGCCTATCTCCACTACCATTGCAGGCTTCAGAGCCGTCACCATGTTGAACAGCGTGATTGCCTTTGGAATATCACACCAGCCATGCAGGCGTGGGACCAATTCGGAAATCTGCCTGTATTTTGAGAGATGAGTCACAGAAACAGATGGCCAGGGTTGAGTTTCATCAATGCACAGGACGAATCGTTAATACCGATTGAAATGGTCCATTCTTGCTCGCCAGTCTTCATGGCGCCACAACAGAAAACTACACTGCCTTTGAAGTGCTTGTTCTTATCCAGATTAACGCCCTCCTCACCAGCAAGTACCGGACGCTTTGATATGCGCACCATCTCAAAAGGCGGCTGTCCAGCCAACTCAGCCACGCCGATAAGGTATCGGTCAAGAGAGCGGTCTTGGTGGGCAGTATGGCTGTTGAAGAAATGGAGCAGGTTGCCGTTCTGCCCATCGCAAATAGCTCCTCCGTGTATCTCTGCGTAGGGCCAGCGCAGGGCCTTGGATTTCTGTACTTCCTCAACTCTCGCGCCTTCCAGCTCCAGCCAAACCTGTTCTTCATAGGTCAAATAAAGCGCGAACAGTTTATTCTCGCGCGATAGGAACACCCAATTCTTTTCGGAAGCCTCGAATGAATTCCTGCCAAAATCCGGGATGTGGTGGCCGGAGACAGCCCATGAATCTTTGCCTTCAATGAGTTTTCCGTAACAAACAATCGAGCGGTGCTCTTGGACGGGCCATTGACTAACGGTCCATGAGAGCCAGAGTGCGTTTTGGTGCAGGAACCCGCGCGCGTCTTCATGCGAGTTGTCTTTGAGTTCGGTCGGGACATTGATTGGCTTCGTTGAGATTGGTTTCAGGTTCGCGTCCAACTCAGCCATTTCCAAATTGGTCCTCCAGTCAAGGCGGTCATGACGGCGGTACGCCATCAACAGGCGCTGTTGGAACTTGAGCAGGCTGGGGTTGTACGAGCCTGATGGTATTATTGTTTTCAAGCAGTTCGCGCATTCGTTTTCCAACTTCAGTTGCAGGCTGGTCCGGCATGGTCGCAGCCACCTTCATAAACATGGCGATACAGCCCTGTTTAATCTGGTCCATTACGCCTGGATTTCCGAAGTCAACCAGCGCCTCTTTGATTCTGGAAAACGTCTGCTCATCGTCCCAGCCATGCTCCATGGCAGAGGCGAAGTAATGCGGCATGGAGATGATACAGCCTGTGAACGCCGCCTGCTCAAGTGAGGACGCGAGTGGAAAACCCAGCGTGTCTGCCAACTGGAAGGCTCCACCATAGACTGGACGGCCATCGGGGGTTGAACCGAGGCGTACTAATTTAGACATGTTTCCAAATCCTTCTCGTGTTGATGTGCGAGATAGTGCCTTTACAAACGGAGAACATTTTGCTGATGACCTTCTGTTTCGTGCCAACACTTATAAAGCGTTTTATTTTCTGAACATCGGATTCTGTAAGCTTTGCTCTCCCGTGACGGCTGCCGACAGGGAGCGTTCCGTGTTCTACCATGTCTAAACGGTTAGCCCGTGGCGTGCCCCACAATAAATTGCTCAAGTTGTTGTTGAGACGATTTCCGTCTCTATGTCTTGTTAACATTCCGACAGGGCACGGGCTAACGAAAGTTTCCAGAATAAGCCTATGGATGGATTTAAGTTTTTTTGTTTTGTTTCCGAACAAAACAACACATTTGTATCCGTCTAGTATAAATGGAGTTACCAGATAGCCTTTTGGGTGCCGGGAATAACTTGTGGTTTTTGAAATTCTTACTTTTCCGAGATTGCTCACCTCATAACGGCCATCGAAGTAATTAACTGTTTTCCACTGTTCTTCAGGTTGCATAAAATCCACGTCGGGAGCTATAACACGGCAAGAAAGGGATTTTCTCACCAACTCTCCGACGTGGAAAATTGCTGTAGCCGTGTTATTGGCTGACCGACAAGGACTACTTTTAAGGCAGAATCCCATTCTGTCAATTCAGAGTTATTACCTCTGGTTTCTTTACGCCGGCCAGCGTCTCCTTCATTGACTGGATTAGCTCGTCTTGGCGCTGCTCAAACTCGGAGTAGCGGCAGTAGAACGATAGGCGTTTGTGCCAGGCTGTTCCATTCCATTTAGTAGGCTTATCGGCGGCCAGGGCGAACACGGGTGTCTTTGTAGCGACTGACAAGTGCCTGTGAGCCGTCTCGATTGTGACTAGCGCATCGGCCTTGTCATACCAGCCAACGAAGTCAGCAAAGTGAGGAAGCAAAACATCGGACAGCAATAGCACCTGATGTTTCGGAAAATTCTCTTTCAACAATTGATACAATCTTTGTTTGTAGAGGAAAGGTGAAGATTGCGAGTGGTCACATAGAAGGATGGTGGGCTTGGCAAACGGCTTGCGTTCGGCATAGTTGATTACCAGCGGCAGCTTATCCCATAGCGGCATCACCCCGGCCCGCTCGAACTGGTCTAACGCGAACGAAGACGTTCTGTGCTCAATCGGAAACTGACGGCCGTAGGTTGCTAGTGAGATGACTTCGTTGAACTCTCGTTTCGCCACGGTCAAGGCTTCCTTCAGGTGCGTCCAGTCTTCATCAAAGATGACGGGCTCCACATAGCTGACTCGTTCAAGGATGCCAGAGTATTGCTTGCTCACCATGAACGCCGGCTTCTGGTTGTGGGTCTTGAACCAGTGGTGGGCTACTCTGAGCGCATTCAGGCAATCGCCCTGTTTGCCGAGGCACACGAAGCACATCATTTTGTCCATAATCCCACCACCATTGAGGAACAGGAGGAAGTGTTTCGCATGGAGCAATCATGGCCGGTCAAACATGGCCGTCATGCCTTCCAGGCCGGGGCCCATTTCGTTCTCTTTGGCAGGCACAGCCCGGCCCTTTTCCTTTTCCTGGCCGGGGTCGCTTGAGCGGTACTTGGAGAGTTCTTCTTCGAGTGAAGCAATCTTCTCTTTGGCGCGACTCAGCTCCCTATGCCCGCGCGGGAACCAAGCCGCCCGCGCCCTGATGACTTCGGAATAAGCGGCCCTTTCATCCACCGACAGCTCATGCGCCTTCTCAGCCGCCCTGTCCACAAACTCATAGCCCTTCTGCAAAGCATCAGACGCCTCTGGGTCAGCCTCATCTGGTGCAAAGAATTGCGGATACTTCTCAGACAGTTCCTTGCGCGCCCCATCCCGTAGCCCGACATACTTCTGCGACTCTGTTTTCTGCCAGTCCTCGAACTGCTTGCGCTTGCCCTCCATTTCCCCGTGGTGCGATTTGATGGCGTCAGCCGCGCGCTGCTTAATCTCGTTCAGCCGGTCAATCTGGGCGATGACCCGGAGCGCATTAGTCCCAAACAGCTTCTGGGCCACTTCAGCCTGGTCAGCCACAGGCGCATTTAGCACGCGCTGGAAATCGGATGAGGTGGTCTTGCGCGATGGCACCTCGTTACCGCTGGCCTCATCTGTGTAGGCTGGCGTGGATAGCTGGTCCACCATTGCCAACGTGTTCTGTAGCGTGCGCTGCCACGAATCAACGTAGTCGCGTTTAAACTCGTCCGAGTGTTCATAACTGACTTCGGACACTTGGGTCTTGAGCCGCTGAATCTCCGCTTTGTTGTCCGCTATTTCCTTCTCAATCTCAGGAGTGACATAGCGCCGTTCCTGTAAGGCCCGGTTCTCCTCCTGCAACTTGGCTATCTCGCCCTTGGACTTTTTCTCGTACGCTTCCAGCTCATCCTTGCGCTTGCGTAGCTGGGCGACGTTATCAACTGGCGCTGGCTTCTCTTGCGGCTTGTCCCCAGGCTTGGCCGCAGGAGCCACTGGCGGCTTCGCGGCGGGCTTCTCTGGAACTTTAGCTGCTGGTGGGGCGGCTGGCTTAGTGTCAGCCTTGGTTGGTGCGGCCGGAGCTGCCTCTGTGGTTTCTGGGACGGCAGCGTTGAAGTCTGACATGAAGCTGTCAATTCCTGTCGGCGCTGCGGCTGCCGGTGCGTCTGGGGCTGGGGCTGTGTCGGGCATAATTAACGATTGTATGATTTGAGCTGTGACTTATCCGGCATCTGCGCTGGCTCTTTCGGTTCGTCCGCTAGGCTGGTTAGCACATCAATGAAATGGTTGGCTCCGTTCAACTGCTCATTGGACAACCCGCGCGAGGATAGGTCGGCCAACGTGTACGTGATGCTGCGCTGGAGCCACGACTCGTTGACGGCTGCGGCCAGCTTGGCTGCGTCATCCTTGTGGAGCTTTAGGAACAGGGCTTTGGGGGTAATCACTCACCACCTCCATTGGCCGGCTTAGCCTTGGCTTTAATCTTCACGGCGGCTACGTCGGCCCCGGTCCTGGCGCCCTTCGCCAGCAGGTCAGCCGTGGTTGTTGCCCGTGTT
>Ga0105248_10001130_pt1 | contig 29698 bp, 29 predicted proteins | sample KBSS34metaG_FD_81524 | JGI IMG/M metagenome (GOLD analysis project Ga0105248, IMG submission 81524) | Switchgrass rhizosphere microbial communities from Kellogg Biological Station, Michigan, USA - KBS S3-4 metaG | ecosystem: Host-associated > Plants > Roots > Rhizosphere > Soil | place... | reverse complement strand
TCGCCGGGCTGGATACCCGCCGCGACCAGCCGACGCGCTTGCGCCAACGCGTCGCGGCGCAACTCGGAGAACGGATAGGGTCGCACCAGCGACCCCCGCGCATCATGAAAATTAAGACCACGCACGCCGCGCGCAGCATAGTCGAGCGCATCGCCCAGCGTCGCGAAGTCGGCGAAGCGGCGGGGAAGATCATCGTCGGTCGGCGTTGCCGCCAACGTAACCCTTTCCTCGAGCACAGCCGATTGCATCACTTCCATCAATTTCTCGCGCCCCTGCGCGGTGGAACCAAACCCCTGAATTTCGGCCCTAGCACCGCACTAACGTTCAAAATCGGCTCCCACTGTGGCACAAACAAGGCGTATGCACCGTCCACGCCGCCCGCGTCCACCCTTGGACCATCCTGCCCTCGAGCGGCTCGCGCTGCGTTATGTCGAACGCTTCGCGACTACAAGAGCCCGTCTCGCCGCCTATCTGGCGCGCAAGATTGCCGAGTGCGGATGGGATGGCGAGCCGTTGGCCGACCCGGTCGCGCTCGCCGATCATTTTGCCGAGCGCGGCTATATAGACGATCGCGGCTTCGCCGAAACGCGCGCCGCCGCACTCACGCGACGCGGTCTCGGCGCGCGCCGCGTCGAACAGGCATTGCGCCACGCCGGCATCGGCGAGGAGGATCGCCAGGAGATCGGGGAGGAGGTCCGCGCGAGCGCCGAGGCCAGCGCGCTGGCCTTTGCGCGACGCCGCCGCATCGGCCCATTCGCGCGCGTCGTCGCCGATCGGGCGCAGCGCGAGCGCCATGTGGCGGCGATGGTGCGTGCCGGGCATCCCCTTGCGATAGCACGCAGAATTGCGTCGCTGGTGCCGGGCGAGGAGACTAATGAATAAATCGCACAAATGTCCCGGGATGCGTAACAAAATCAGTTCCCCGGATCGTGACGCTTGTGTTAAGGATGCGGGTTGGGGGAGCTTAAGATGCGCGTCGAACCGCAAGTGCTGCCGCCGGGCTATGGCGTGGCGGCATTGGAAGATGAGAGCAGCGAAGGGGAGGAGCCGGGCCGCGTGCTGCGTGGAACGGTGAAGTGGTTCGACGTCACGCGGGGTTTCGGATTTCTCGTCAGCGAAGAACCCGAGGTCGGCGACGTCCTGATTCATTTCAGCGTGTTGCAGGAACACGGTCGGCGCAGCCTGCCCGAAGGGGCGCGCGTCGAGTGCGTCGCGGTCAAGCGCCAGCGCGGGATGCAGGCGCGCTCAATCATGTCGATCGACTTGACCGATGCCGTCGAGGCTCCGCGCGGCCGGGGCGGCGATCGTACCGAGCGGCTCAAGATGATCGACGACGCCGGCCCGTTCGAGCCGGTCAGCGTCAAATGGTTCAATCGCCTAAAGGGCTATGGATTCCTGGTGCGGGACCATGACGCGCACGATATTTTCGTGCACATGGAGACGCTGCGTCGCGCCGGCATCGACGGCGTCGAACCGGGCCAGCCGATGCGCGCGCGCATCGTCGACGGCGAAAAGGGACCGCTTGCGGTGGCGGTCGAAAGGACCGACTGAAACGATGAATTGGTTGCGTATTGCGGGAACGGCAGTCGTCGCCGGAGCCTTGCTGTTGTCTGCGGCATGCAAGGGCAACAATGCCGCGACGGCCACGGCCGACGCCGCGGCGCCGGCAAAGATCGCCGTGACGATCACCAGCAAGAACGGACCGCATGTTTTCACGGTCGAGGTCGCCCGCACCGGAGCCGAGCAGGAACGCGGCCTGATGTTTCGTACCGACATCGCGCAGGACGGCGGGATGATCTTCATCCCCTATCCGGCTGACGGCGGGCCGCCGCGCGAAGCGTCCTTCTGGATGCACAACACGCCAAGCCCGCTCGATATCATCTTCATCCGTCCCAACCGCACGATCGCGCGCATCGCCGAGAATGCGGTGCCCTATTCGGACGACACCATCCCGTCGGGCGAGCCGGTCAACGCCGTGCTCGAGATCCGCGGCGGCCGCGCGGCGGAACTCGGCATCGCCGAGGGCGACAAGATCAGCTGGGCGGGAAAATAGGCCCCAATCCTTCCATGCGGACATCGGCCCGCGCCATCTGAGACTGTTCGAGCGAGCGCCGCGACGCTTAGCGGTTTCGAGGGCAAGCTCCGGGAAGTCGTTCGCCAGGGCCGGCGCTATCGCAGCGCCGAGGAGAAAACCCATGGAAACGATCGCACGCCCGTTCGCGGGTGAAGCACTGACTTATGCCTTCATGCCGACGATGCTGGGACTCGCCGTTGCAGCACGAACCGAAAAAGGCGTCGCCGCCGTGCTCATCGGCAACAACAAGAATGCGCTGCTGGCGGACCTGCGCCTGGCGCTCGATGATGCGGTCCTTCGCGAAGACGAACCGGCGATGGCTGATTTGTTGAACAAAGTCGCAGGCATGATCGCGAGCCCCGTGCGGGGCGCCAGCTTCCCGCTCGATCTGCGCGGCAGTGCGCTCGAACTGGCGGTGTGGGACGCGCTGCGCAAGCTGCGGCCCGGTGAAACGATCGGTTATGGTCAGCTCGCCAAGTCGCTCGACCTGCCGGCGACTGCCCAGCAAGTCGGCGCGGCCTGCGCTGCCAATCGCGTCGCGGTCGCAGTGCCGTGCCACCGCGTCGTCAAGGCCGACGGCTCGATCTCGGGTTATCGCTGGGGAGTCCACCGCAAGCGCAAGCTCATCAGCCTGGAGGCAGCCGCGTGACGCACATCGCGGAGCGCGTCGCCTGCTTCGACTGGGAAGCGATCGGGCAATCGCTCGACGCGCGAGGCTGGGCGCGACTGCCCGCGCTCCTGACCGGCGGCGAGTGCGACTCCACGGCCGCCCTCTACGGTCCCGGCGATCGCTTTCGCAGCCATGTCGTCATGGCTCGGCATGGGTTCGGCAAGGGCGAATATCGCTATTTTGCCTATCCCTTGCCGGACACGGTGCATACGCTCCGCGAGACGCTCTATCCGCGGCTGTACCCAATCGCCAACCGCTGGCACGAGCGGCTCAATCTCGCGCGACGCCGTTGCTCCTGCGCTATGGTCCGGGCGACTATAATTGTCCTCACCAGGACCTGTACGGCGAGCACGTCTTCCCGTTGCAAGTCGTGGTGCTGTTGTCGGTACCCGGCGTCGAATTCGAGGGCGGCGAGTTCGCGATCACCGAACAGCGGCCGCGCATGCAGACGCGCATCCAAGTCGTTCCGCTGGTCAAAGGCGACGGCGTCGTCTTCGCGGTCAATGCCAGGCCGCAGCATGGGACGCGCGGCGACTATCGGGTGGCGCTGCGTCACGGGGTCAGCGAAGTGCGGAGCGGCCGCCGTCATACACTCGGCATCATCTTCCACGACCCTGCGTGACCGGCGTGGGGTGGCGAACGTCCGCATCGTTCACCTGATACCAAAGTGCAGGCACTCGCCTTCTGGGGTTTCGCTAGGGTACGGCGATGAAGCGCGCGCTCCTCCTGGCATCGGTGGCGATCACGCCCGCGTTCTGCGCGTCGCACGCGACGGCGCAAGCCATGGCCGAGGTGTCGGGCGCCGATATTGTCGTCACGGCGTCGCCGCTGCACGATGCCGATGGTGCCGCGCACGCGACGTCGGGGCACAATATTAGCGCAGCCGACTTGCAGAGCAGCCACGCTCTCGGTCTTGCCGACCAGCTAGAGCGGACCGCGGCCGGAGTGTTCGTCACCGCGGTGCAGAACAATCCACTCCAGCCCGACGTCAATTATCGCGGCTTCACGGCCTCGCCGCTGCTCGGCACGCCGCAGGGGCTGTCGGTCTATATCGATGGCGTGCGGGTCAATCAGCCGTTCAGCGACATCGTCAGCTGGGACCTGATCGCCAAGGCGGCGATCCGGACGGCCACCCTGGTGCCGGGATCCAACCCGCTGTTCGGCCGCAACGCGCTGGGCGGCGCGATCGCCATCGCGACCAAGGACGGCGCCGGCGAGCGGGGAGGCGAGCTGTCGGTCGGTGTCGGCTCGTTCGGCCGGCGGACGCTCGACGGCACGTTCGGGACGGTGCTCGGCGGCGGATTCGATCTGTTCGTCGCCGGCGACTATTTCCGCGAGCGCGGTTGGCGCGATTTCTCGCCTTCGCGAGCGGGGCAGGGTTTTGCCAAGCTGCGCTGGGTCGGCGCCGACACCAGCATTGGCGTTTCTGGGAGCTACGCCGCCAGCGACTTGAACGGCAATGGGCTCCAGGAAATGCGGCTGCTCGCGGCGGATCGCGCCGGCGTCTATACGCATCCCGACAGCAGCAGGAACCGGGCGTGGCTCGGCAATGTCGTCGTCGAGCATCGTTTCTCGAGTGCGCTTCGCTTCTCAGCGAATCTATTCTGGCGGCGGATTGCTACCGACACGTTCAACGGCGACGTCAACGACGGCGTACTCGGCGAGAATCCGTACCAGCCGAACGCGTCCGAGCGCGCGGCGCTCGCCGCTGCCGGTTATGTCGGGTTCCCGACCAGCGGCGAGACGCAAGCGAACACGGCTTACCCGAAATGGCGCTGCATCGCGAACATCCTGCTCGACAGCGAACCCAATGAGAAATGCAACGGACTCGTCAACCGCGCGCGCACGCGACAGCGCGAATGGGGTGCGGCCGGCGAGTTCTCGCTCGCCGCACCGAGTGCACTCGGCAATCATCGGCTCGCCGTTGGGCTGAGCTTTGTCCGGTCGATCGCCGACTTCGCGCAGAGCTCGCAATTCGGCTACTTCCTGCCGGATCGCAGCATCGCCGTTGTCGCGGGGCCGGGCGCATTCGCGGATGGCAGCCAGGCGTCGGAGAATGCGTTCGATGCGCGTGTCGATCTCGACGGCCGGTCCGCGACGTTTAGCACCTATGGCATCGATTCGCTGACGCTGGGCCGGCTCCACTTCGATCTGTCCGGGCGCTACGATCGTACCGTCGTCCACAACCGCGATCGCATCTCGCCCGGAGGCGGTACCGGCAGCCTCGATGGCGATCATCGCTTCGAGCGGTTCAACCCGGCGCTGTCGTTGCGCTGGGCGCTGAACAAGCATTTCACGCTCGACCTGGCCCTCGCGCAGACAAGCCGCGCGCCGTCCGCAATCGAGCTCGGTTGCTCCGACCCGGCGGCCCCGTGCCGCTTGCCCAATGCGCTGGCCGGAGATCCGCCGCTCCGCCAGGTGATCGCGCGCACGATCGAAGGAGGACTCAACGCCGAGGTGGCAGGCATGGCGCTCCGGCTGGGTGCATTCCGGACGATCAGTCGCGACGACATATTGTTCGTGACCGACGATCCTTCGGGCTATGGCTATTTCGCCAATTTCGGACAGACGCGGCGCCAGGGGATCGACTTCGATGTGGCCGGCAAGCTCGGCTCTGTGCGGCTGCAGGCGCATTACACGCTGCTCGACGCGACCTATCGCAGCGCGCAGGCGGTCGATGGATCGGCCAACAGCAGCAACACCGGCCCGGCGCCCGGGTTTGGCGGCGTGATCGTCATCGCTCCGGGCGATCATATCCCGCTCATTCCTAGCAGCATCTTCAAGGCGGGGATCGGCTGGGAGCCGACGCCGCTCATGTCGTTCGACATCGATATGGTTGCGATGGCCGGCGTGATCGCGCGCGGCAATGAGAACAACCGCCACCAAAGCGACGGTGTCCATTACCTCGGCCCGGGCGGGACGCGGCCTTACGCCGTGGTCAACCTGGGCATGGAGCTACGCCCGGTTCGCCGCGTCACTTTGTTCGTGCAGATCGACAATGTGCTCGACAAGCAATATGCGACCGCCGCTCAGCTCGGCGCGACCGCGTTCGACTCGCACGGCAATTTCGCCGCGCATCCTTTTGCCGGTCCGGTAATCGGCGGCGCGCGGCCGCTGCTATCGTCCACCTTCTTCTCGCCGGGAGCGCCGCGCGCGGTCCAGCTTGGCGCGCGCATCCGATTCTGACACCCGGGAGCCGGGTCGACGACACGCCGACCTCAAGCCCCGACTGGCTGTCCGCCGACCCGGTTGCGCAGCAAGTCGTCGACCACCGACGGATCGGCCAGCGTCGAAGTGTCACCGAGCGACGATACGTCGCCCTCGGCGATCTTGCGCAGGATGCGCCGCATGATCTTGCCCGATCGCGTCTTGGGGAGGCCGGGCGCGAACTGTATGGTGTCGGGCGTGGCGATCGGCCCGATCTCGGCGCGCACCCATTTGACCAGGTCGCGGCGCAGCGCCTCCGACGATTCCTCGCCGACGTTGAGCGTGACATAGGCGTAGATGCCCTGGCCCTTCACGTCGTGCGGGAAGCCGACGACCGCGGCTTCGGCCACCTTGGGATGGAGCATCAGAGCGCTCTCGACTTCGGCGGTGCCCATCCGGTGGCCGCTAACGTTGATCACGTCGTCGACGCGGCCCGTGATCCAGTAATAGCCGTCGGCGTCGCGCCGCGCGCCGTCGCCGGTGAAATATTTGCCGGGGAACATCGAGAAATAGGTCTGGAAGAACCGTGCATGGTCCGCCCACACCGTGCGCATCTGCCCCGGCCAGCTGCGGGCGATCACCAGCGCCCCTTCGGTCGCGCCATCGAGCACATTTCCGTCGCCGTCGACCAGCTGCGGAACGATTCCTGGCAGCGGCCAGGTCGCCGAGCCCGGCTTGAGCGGAGTCGCGCCGGGCAGCGGGGCAATCATTCCCGCACCGGTCTCGGTCTGCCACCACATGTCGATGATCGGACAGCGGTCTTCGCCGACGACATGATGGTACCAACGCCACGCCTCGGGATTGATCGGTTCCCCGACCGATCCGAGCAGGCGAAGCGACTGTCGGCTGGTTCGCATCACATGCGCGTCGCCTTCGCGCATCAGTGCGCGCAGCACGGTCGGCGCGGTGAACAAGGTAGCGACCTTGTGGCGGTCCACTATTTCCCAGATCCGGCTCGGGCTCGGCCAGTTGGGCACGCCTTCGTACATCAAGGTCGTCGCGCCGTTCGCAAGCGGGCCGTAGACGATATAGCTGTGCCCGGTCACCCAGCCGACATCGGCGGCGCACAAGAATATCTCGCCATCGCGATAATCGAAGCATTGATCGTGCGTCAGGCTCGCCCACAGCAGATAGCCGGCGGTGCCGTGCACCACGCCCTTTGGCTGGCCGGTCGAGCCCGAGGTGTAGAGGATGAACAGCGGATCCTCGGCGTGCATCGGCTCCGGATCGCAGCCCGGCGCCGCTGCGGCCATCGCCTCGTCGTACCAAAGGTCGCGGCCCGGCTGCATCGTCACGCCGCCGCCGGTCGCGCGCACGACTACAATCTTCTCGAGGCTCGGCGTCCGCGCGGCCGCGGCATCGGCATTCGCCTTCAGCGGAACTTTCTTGCCGCCGCGCCGGCCCTCGTCGGCCGTGATCAGGATCGTCGAATCGCAGTCGACGATGCGCCCGGCGAGCGCGTCGGGCGAAAAGCCGCCGAATACGATAGAATGGATCGCGCCGATCCTGGCGCAGGCGAGCATCGCCACTGACGCCTCGGGGATCATCGGCAAATAGATGGTGACTCGGCTGCCTTTGTGCGCGCCAAGTCCCTTGAGCACATTGGCGAAGCGGCACACTTCGGCATGGAGTTCGGCATAGCTGATAGCGCGCGCGGTTTCGGCGGGATCGTCGGGCTCCCACAGGATCGCCGTCTGCGCGCCGCGCGCCGCGAGGTGGCGGTCCAGACAGTTTGCAGCGACGTTGAGCACGCCGTCGGCGAACCAGCGAATTTGGAAATCTTCCTCGTCGAAGCTGCTCTCGTCGGCGACGGTCGGGCCGACGAGCCAGTCGAGCCGGCGCGCCTGCGCGAGCCAATAGGCCGTTGGCCGCTCCATCGCCTGTGCCGTCGCGGCATCAAAGTCGCCGCGGCGCATCTTCGCTTCGTCCGCCCAGGTTGGAAGTGCCACGATCTCGTCCATCCTATCCTCCCGAAACGAATGCGGGCTCGCCGCATCCCGGCTGTCGCGTCGGTCAGGGCCGGCGCGCGATCGATTGCACGCTAGAAGAACAGGATCGCTCCCGTGGCGACTGCATCGGACGTCGCCTGGTTGACGCCCTGGGCCTCGGCCTTGGTATGGACATACTCGCCGACCAGCGTGAGCCAGGGCGTCAGGCCATAGCGCGCCTGCCCGACCCAGCTCGAATTGCGATGGACCAACATCGGGTTCGCTTCGCCCGGCGCGAGCTCGAGTTGGCTCTGGCCGTAGCTGCCGCCCAGCGTGAACTTGCCGATCGTGTAGGTCGCCTGGGCATAGAAGCCGTTGCTGTCGCGCTTGGCGCCGTTGGCAGCGGTCGAGAGCAGGAACAGGCCAGTCGTGCCGATGCCGCTGCCGCCATAATAATAGCCCAGAGCGGTGAGGCCAGAGATGCTGAGCTTGGCGCCGACGTCAAAGGCGTTGCCGGTGTAGCTGGGCGAGCCGCCGATACCGTCGTGCTTCTGTGTGATCCCCGATGCCCAGAGATGACCCGCGAGCTTGCCGGCCTTGAAATCATAGACCAGCTTGGCCTGGAACCCGGGCGTGCCGTTGATCTCGCCCGAGCCGATCGTCGTGAGCGGCTCGAACACGCCGACCGATGCCCGGAAGCCGCCGAGGCTGGGCGTGGTATAAGTGATCTGCGGCTGGAAATCGGTGTAGATATAGCCGATGCCGATGCGGCCGAGCGTGGTGTTCGACGGCGCCGAATTGCCCGCGGGCGTTCCGCTCGACAGCAAGGTGATGTCGTTGAGGATCGCCTCCGAGGCGAACAGGCCGATGTCGCGGCCGATCTTGAACTCGCCGATCCGGGTCTTGCCGAAGGTGAGATAGGTCTGGCGGAAGTCGATCCCGCTGGTCGACAGCGCTGTCGGGCTGCCCGCCGAATTGGCACCGCCGACGCCGGTGACGCTGTTGATTCCGGGATAGAGGCCGAAATGCACGCCGATGTCCCAGCCCACCTGTCTGGTCGTCACGTCCATCTTGAGGAAGGCTGGCAGCAGGCCATTGCGGATCGCAGAGGTGTCGTTGCCGACCGTCGCGAGACCGCCCGTCACAGCATTGTTCGTCGCCGCCTTGTCGCCCGAGTCGTGAACATAGAAGCCATTGATCATGCCTGAGAACTTCAGCGTCACGCCGCCCATCTCGAACCCGATGCCGGTGTCCGTCATCCGCACCGCCTTCTTGTCGTCGAGCGCGGCGGCAGCCGCCGCCTGCGGGGCAGGCTGCGCCGGCGCGACGGTCTGGGCCTGGTCGCGTGCCATCAGCTGCCGATATTCCTCGTCGGACAGGATACCCTTTTCCTTGAGCTTGAGCAGCAGCTCCGCATTCGCACTTTGCGCCGATGCGGAGCCCGCGATCATCAGACACGCGGCCGCGGAAGCCGCGGCGAGCCGTATCGCCTGTCCCTTCATGAAATCCTCCCTCCGTTTCACTGGCGCTGGTCGGCGCCGTCGCACTGGAGGGTGGCGGGGTCGTTGCCGGACCGAAATTGAACTTTAGGTCCGGTCAATTCGCAATGACGACGCCCCAGGGTGCCTTGTCGACCGGGATCGTCGCGATCACCCGTCGGGTGGCGAGGTCGATCACCGAGACGTCGCTGGTGAGCCCATTGGCGGCGAAGGCGCGGCGACCGTCGGCGCTGATCGCCAGGTGCCAGACGCGACCGCCGACCGTGACATAGCCGCTGGGCTTGCGAGTCGCGACGTCGACGAAGGCGATCGTGTTGCCGCGGCCGAGCGCGATCAGCGCGGTCTTGCCGTCCGGCGTGAAGCGGATCCCCACGGGCATTACCGTGCTCGCCAACACGCCGGGGGGCGCGAAGGTGATGCGTTCGATCAGCTTCCGGCTGGCGACGTCGATCACCGAAACGTCGCCGCCGATCTCCGCCGAGACCCAGAGCTGCTTGCCATCGGCAGTGAACTCGGCATGGCGGGGGCGCAGCCCGACCGCCGTCGTCGCGACGTCGGTCCTGGTCGCGAGGTCGATCCAATGGATCGAATTGTCGGTCTCGGATGTCGAGATCAGCATGCTCCCGTCGGGGCTGGTCGCCATGCCTTCGGGTTCGATGCCGGTTGCGAGCTGGAAGGCGACGGTTTTTCCGGCCACGTCGATCGCCGTGAGTGCGGCATCGCGCTCGTTGGCGGCGAACAATGTCTTGCCGTCGACCGAAAGCGCGAACTGCTCCGGGTCCTCGCCCGACGGCAGGTCGGCGATGACCTTGCCGGTCGCGCGGTCGATCACTTCGACGGCATTGGCGTCGCTTGCACAGACGTAGAGAAACTTACCGTCCCTCGACAGCAGCAGGCCACGCGGACGCTTGCCTACTGGCCAGGTCGCAGTGACCTTGAGCGTGGTGCCGTCGATTACCGAAATCGTCCCCGCTTTCTCGTTGGTGACATAGATGGTCTCGGCCCCTGCCGTAACCGGCAGCAGCGAGAAGGCGAGCAGGAGCGATAAGGTGCGCATGACACCATGGTATTACGTCGCGGATCTGGGCGCTTCGGTACCTAAGTACAATATGTCCTCGCCACGCCTCCGATAGAGTGTTGCCGGTCGGAACGCCGACCAGCGGAGAGGGCATCATGAACAAATTCGTCAATCGCGTGGCGCTGGGCGTCTCGTTCGCGCTGTTCGCCGGCGCGGCCGCGACACAGGGGATGGGGCACGGCCCGGTCACCCCGCAACCGGTCGACACCAGCAAGTTGCCTGATATCCAGCCGAACAACGACAGCTGGCAGACGCACAATCCGTATCGCGGCAATGCCGAGGCGATCAAGATCGGCGAATACGCCTACGGCCAGAATTGCGCGCGCTGCCACGGTCTTGAGGCGATCAGCGGCGGCATTGCGCCCGATCTGCGCTATCTCGAGGTCGGCGACGTCGGCGACGAATGGTTCGTCCAGCGCTACCACCACGGCTCGGTGCGTGACGGCAAGGTCTATATGCCGCCGATGGGCGAGATCCTCGGCCAGAAAGCCGGCTGGGCGATCCGCGCCTGGCTCGAGACGAAGCACAGCGACGAATGAGTATAGCCGTGTCACGTCGCCATGCGCTCGCCGTGCTCGGCGGCGCCTTGTCCGGCGCTGTCGTTGGGGTGCCACGCGCGTCGGCGAGCCCGCTCGACAAGATTCGGGCGAACGGCCTCCTCAGCGTCGCGGTGTACAAGGATTACGAGCCCTGGTCGTGGATGGCCGAAGGCCGGCTCGTCGGGATCGACGTCGACCTCGCGGGCATGCTCGCGCAATCGCTGAATGTGAGAGTCGATGTCCGCGAGTTCCTCGCCGGCGATGAGCTCGGCGACGACCTGCGCAACATGGTTTGGAAGGGCACCGTGATCGGGCAAGCGCCGTGCGATGTGATGCTGCACGTGCCGGTCGATCGCAAGCTGCAGATCGAAAACGACCGCGCGGTCATCGCCGGGCCTTATTATCGCGAGAGCCTCGCCATGGCTTGCAATCGCGACACCACCGACTGCGAAGTGCCGCCGGCGCAGCTCAAGGGCAAGCGGCTGACCGTCGAGACCGCCAGCATTCCCGACATGTATCTGTCGGGCGCATTCGGCGGCGTGCTGCGCGCTGATGTTCGGCACGTTGCTACCGGCGCCGAGGCGGTCGCCGCAGTCGCCGCGGGCGACGCCGACGCGACCGTCGCGACGCGCGCGCAGATCGAGCACGCGCTCGGCGGCCGCCTCACCGAGCGCAGGGGCCCGGTTCCGGCCATCTTCAATCCCGGTTGGAACATTGGTTTCGCCGTCAAGGACGACAGCCGCGATCTCGCCGACGAACTCGAGAAGCATGTCGCCGCGATCCTCTCCGACGGCAGGATGGCGGCGCTGTGTCGGCGCTACGGAGTCGTCCACCGCGACCCCGTGCTGAGCTGACGCGAGGGCTTCGCGGCCGTCTCGTTCCTAGGTCCAATTGTGGCGAGGCTCGCCCGGAATAGCATCGCAGCAGCCCGATTTTTTGGCTGACAGGATAGGGGAAGGATGATGAAGACGCTGAACCGATGGGTCGCGAGTACTGCGCTGACCGGCCTGATGCTCTCGGCGGCGACCGCGCGCGCGGCCGACGCCAGCCCCGATGCCGCCCAGGCGGCAGCGCCTGCCGCCGGGCCGACCGACGACGCGCTGATGACATCGGCCACCAACACCAGCGCGGTGCTGACCTATGGCATGGGGCCGCGCGCGCAGCGCTTCAGTCCGCTCACGACGATCAATGCGGACAATGTCGCGCGGCTCGTCCCTGCCTTTGCCTCGTCGCTCGGCGGCGAGAAACAGCGCGGCCAGGAGGCGCAGCCGATCGTCTACGACGGCGTGATCTATGTGACCGGCTCCTACTCGCGACTGTTCGCGTTCGATGCGCACAGCGGCGAGAAGCTTTGGGAATATGATGCGCGCCTGCCCGACGGCATCATGCCGTGCTGCGACGTCGTTAATCGCGGCGCCGCCATCTACGGCGACAAGATTCTGTTCGGCACGCTCGACGCCCATCTCATCGCGCTCAATCGCAAGACCGGCAAGGTGATCTGGAACAAGACGCTGGCCGATTATGCGGCGGGCTACAGCTTCACTGCCGCGCCGATGATCGTGAAGAGCAAGGTGATCTACGGCAATTCGGGCGGCGAGTTCGGCATCGTCGGCCGAGTCGAGGCGCGCGACGTCAATACCGGCGAACTGGTGTGGTCGCGGCCGACGATCGAAGGCAATATGGGCATGCTCGGCGGCAAGGAGAGCACCATGACCGGCAAGCTCAACGCGAGCTGGCCTGGCGACATGTACAAGAACGGCGGCGGCGCGACCTGGCTCGGCGGCACCTACGATCCCGACACCAATCTGCTCTATTTCGGTACCGGCAACCCCGGGCCATGGAACAGCAACCTGCGTCCAGGCGACAATCTCTACACCGCGTCGGTGCTGGCGATCGATCCCGACTCGGGCGAGATCAAATGGCATTATCAGTACACGCCGCACGACGGCTGGGATTTCGACGGAGTCAACGAGTTCATACCGTTCGATGCCGTGATCGACGGCAAGCCGATGAAGCTCGGCGCCCAGGCCAATCGCAACGGCTTCTTCTTCGTGCTCGATCGCACCAACGGCAAGTTCATCTCGGCCACGCCGTTCGTGTCGAAGATCACCTGGGCGAGCGGCTACGACAAGAAAGGCCGGCCGATCTTCGATCCATCCAACCGCCCGGGGCCGCCCAATGGCGAGAAAGGGAACACCGTCTTCTCCGCCCCAAGCTTCCTCGGCGGCAAGAACTGGATGCCGATGGCGTTCAGCCAGCAGACCGGCATGTTCTACGTCCCCTCGAACGAATGGGGCATGGACATCTGGAACGAGCCGATCGTCTACAAGAAGGGCGCGGCCTATCTCGGCGCCGGCTTCACGATCAAGCCGCTCTACCAGGACCATATCGGTGTGCTTCGCGCGATCGACCCGGCCACCGGCAAGATCAAATGGGAGTATAACAATCGGGCGCCGCTGTGGGGCGGCGTGCTTGCGACCGCGGGCAATCTGGTCTTCGCCGGAACGCCCGAAGGCTATCTCAAGGCATTCGACGCCGCCACCGGCAAGGAGCTGTGGAAGTTCAACACCGGATCGGGCGTGGTCGGGTCGCCGGTCACCTGGCAACAGGACGGCGAGCAATATGTCGCAGTGATGTCGGGCTGGGGCGGCGCGGTACCGCTATGGGGCGGCGAAGTCGCCAAGGCAGTCAAGGATATCAGCCAGGGCGGCGCGCTATGGGTGTTCAAGCTGCCGAAGAACTGATGCGCGGCGAAATCGGGGCGGTGCGCGGTGCCGCCCCGGCTTCTCCGCTGCGGGCGTTTCGGCTACGATCCGAGGCGGAGAGGATGTCGCTAGTGGAACGGGTCTTGATCGTCGACGATCATCCGATGGTCCGTGATGGGCTTCGGACCGTAATCGCGGTCGCATTCGATCAGTGCGAATTATTCGAAGCCGCTTCGGTCGAGAAGGCGATCGAGATCATCGATCGCGAAGGCGATTTCGATCTTGTGCTGCTCGACCTCAACATGCCCGGCACCAATGGCCTCTCTGGGCTAGTCGCGATGCGAGATCGCTTTCCATCGGTGCCGGTGGTGATCGTGTCGGCGGCGCAGGAACGCGGGCTGGCGCGATCCGCGGTGGCCGCGGGGGCCGCCGGCTTCATTCCCAAGTCGCTGCGGCGCGGCGCGATCGTCGACGCACTCAAGACCGTCATGGCCGGCGACATCTTCATGCCCGAAATCGAGGAAGGTGACGCGGCGGAGGATGCGGAAGCCACGGGCATCCTCGCGCGGATCAACACGCTGACGCCCCAGCAGAAAGTCGTGCTGAAGCTGGTCGTCGCGGGCAAGCTCAACAAGCAGATCGCCTATGAGCTCGACGTGTCGATGACGACGGTCAAGGCGCACGTCTCGGCCATCCTGAGCAAGTTGCGCGTGTTCAGCAGAACCCAGGCGGTCATCCTGGTCGGCAAGGTCCATTTCGCCGACGCGCCGAACTGAACAAGGCGACGTCAGCACGAATCTGCATGCGACGGAGACTGTGTCCCGGCGCGACCGCCTGCGCTCGCGCGATCCACGCTCTTCCGGCAACTTCGCCTCAGTCCGTTACCAGCCGTGTCAGCAGCGCGCGCAGCTGCGCCGGCTTGACCGGCTTGGTCAGCAGATGAAGCCCCTGCGCGCCGAGCGCATCGCGCAGTTCGGGCGTCCGGTCGGCCGTGATCACCACCGCCGGCACCTCGCGACGGCAATGTGCGCGAATGCCGGCGATCGCGGCATCGCCGGTCGCCTTGTTGTCCAGGTGATAGTCGGCGACGATCAGCTCCGGCACCTCGCGGCCGATCGTCGCGACGGCGCTGGCCATATCCGTCGCCAGCCGTACGGCGCAGCCCCAGCCGCCGAGCATCGCCTCCATGCCCTCGAGGATCGACTGGTCGTTGTCGATCACCAGGATCCGCCGTCCCGCGAGCTGCCCGCGCCGTACCGCCGCAATGGGTTGCGGCTCTGCCGGACGCGCCTGCGCGAGCGGAACCGTGACGCCAAACCGCGAGCCCTGGCCCGGCGCTGATTCGACCGACACGCGGTGCCCGAGCATGCGGCTGGCGCGTTGGACGATCGCCAGCCCCAACCCGATCCCGCGTTCGCGCCCCGCTTCGCCGACGCGCTGGAACTCCTCGAAGATGCGGCGATGATCCACGGCCGCGATGCCGATGCCGGTATCGGCGACCAGGATGGTGAGTTCGCCGCGCACTGCCGAGCACCGCACTTCGACACCGCCTTCGTGCGTGTATCGCAGCGCGTTCGAGATCAGATTCTGCAGCATGCGCCGCAGCAGGCGCGGATCCGAGCGCACCCATTTGCCGCTTGGCTCGATGCGCAGGCCGAGGCCACGCGCCCGCGCGACCGGCGCGAATTCGGCGCGCATGCTTTCGAGCAACTCGTCGAGCGCAAGGTCGACCGGCTCCGCGACGATCGATCCGGCGTCGAGCCGCGAGATCTCGAGTAGTGCCTCGAGCAGATCCTCGACCGAATCGAGCGCCGATCCGGTCTGGCGCACCAGCGTGCGCGCGAGCGGAGCTAGCCGGCGATCGCCCAGCGCGGCGACGAACAGCCGCGCGGCGTTGAGCGGCTGAAGCAAGTCGTGGCTGGCCGCGGCGAGAAAGCGCGTCTTGGAGAGATTCGCTTCTTCGGCGGCGGTCTTGGCGGATCGCATTGCCGCTTCGGCCGCCTCGCGCTCGGCGACTTCGCGCTGCAGCCGCGCATTGACTGCGGCGATGTCCGCCGTGCGCTGCGACACGCGCCGCTCGAGCGACTCATTGGCCTCCCGCAGCACTTCGGCGGCGCGCAGCCGCTCGGTGATGTCCTCGAAGCTCATCACCATGCCGCCGCCCGGCATCGACGATCGTCGCACTTCGATCGTGCGCCCGCTGCGCTGGCGGCGCTGCGCGACCACATCGGACGATCCCGGCGGCAACCAGTCGAGCGGCCGGTGTGGCGGCATCGGGCCGTTGGAGCGGGCGCAGGCGTCGACCAGCTCGCCGTGCGTCATCACCAGCGGCAGCGCGTCGTCGGGCAGGCCGAGCGTCGCCAGCAATTGTCCGTTCCAGGCAATCAGTCGCTGGTCGGCATCAAACACGCACACGCCGAGCCGAATGGTGTCGAGCGTCGCCTGCAGGATTGCGGTCTTCTCGGCGAGCCCGCGCGTCCGCTCGCGCGCATCGTCCGCTTTGACCTGCGTGATGTCGGTATAGACGCCGACAATGCCGCCTTCGCTGGTGCGCAGCTCATTGACCTGAATCCAGCGGCCGTCGGCGAGCGCATGGACATGGCCGCCCTCCGCGACGCGGTGGCGGGCAACGCGTTCGGAAACCCAGCGGTCGGGTGCGATCAGCGCGCCAAGCGTACTGCCGTCCGCGACGACGAGCCGGGCGATCTCCTCGAATTTGATGCCGGGCACGATGCGGTCCGCGACGTTCGGCCACAGTCCGAGATAGGTCTGGTTGCACAGCACCAGCCGGTCGTCGGCGTCGAAGATCGCGAACCCTTCATTGATGCTCTCGATCGCGTCGCGCAGGCGGCGCTGCGCTTCGTCTGCATCTTCCTTCGCGGCACCCAGCGCGGCATTGCTCAGCGCCAGTGCATCGAGCGCGTGCTCGAGGTCGCGCGTGCGCTCGCGGACTTTGCCCTCCAGCGTGATCGCGGTCTCGAACAGCGAGAAGGCATTGCCTTGCAAATCGGTCGAGCGTTCGACGCGATCCATCAGCGCGGCATTGATTCGCCGGAGCTTGGCGTTTTCGGTCTCGAGCGCTGCTATCCGCGCTTCGTCGGTCGCGGGCGGCTGGATGCGCGTCGCCATCAGCGGCCGCCCCCGATCGCCAGGCCACTGAACGTCTGATTGACGTGGAGCGCGTGGAATTGCTCGCCATAGGTGTTGAACCCGGTCACGCGGTTCTCGACCATCAGCCGCGATACCTTCCGGGTCAGCTGACGCTGCTCGATCTCCAGCTTGTTCAACACACAGTCGAACCCGATGATGCGATCGATTCCCCCAACCGACCGGTCGAGGTCGTCGAACAGCTGCTCGAGGCCGCGGGCGATGTCGCTCGCCTCGCCGAGCGTCAGCACCACGCCCTGGTCGATCGCGCAGTAGAAGGTCAGGCTGCCGTCCGGATTGGCGCTCTGGATCGAGCGGACATAATATTCGCCGCCGGCGCGCACCATTGGCGGATGCGCGGCGAAAACGCTTGGGCCGAGGTCGGCGACCGCCATCCCGGTCAGTCGGGCATATTCCTCCGCGGCCGGCTCGGCATTGATCTCGGTGACGATGCGATCGATCGGGTCCGCGCCGGTGATTACCATCTTGGTGCCGCCCGGACGATAATGCTGCGCGCGGAACACCTTCATCGGCCGCGACGACGACAGCACGGCGACCAGCGCGGAGTCGCGGCGGAACGCGCCGCCTTCGAAGACGAACGTCTCGCGAAAGGCCATGCCGTCGCCCGACGAGCCGCCGATCAGCGGGATTTCGCCCAGTGCGTCCTGGACCGTGACGGTGAGCATTTCCTCGCGGTGCGACAGGCCGTCGACCAGGAAGATCGCGGCGCGATGGATCGACGGGCCGAGCCCGCGCGATGCCTCGGTCGCCGAACCGACCAGCTCGCGCACCGTGCGCTGCGCTGCGCCTTCGTCGAATGCGTCGAGATCGTCGAAGCGCGCCGCGGTCAGCGTGAAGTGGCTGGCGGGAAAGCCGATCGCAGCGATCGTCCCTTCGGTCGTGCCGTCGCCAGTGATCTCGCCCGATGAAGTGCAGCCGATGACGGTCACCCCTTCGGTGCAGGCATTGATCGCGTCGGCCACCGCGTCGAGCGAGTAGCGGCTCGAACAAAACAGCAGCACCCCCGCGAGCGTCGACGGATCGAGCGTGCGGAACAATTGCTGCGCAGCATCCCGGGGGTCGTCGGCATTGGTCCAGGCCACGCGGACGGGATCGTCGCAGGGCGGGGCAGGTCGCGGTGCCATCGTGTGCATGATGTCATGGCCGGGTCGCGCCGTCACGGTCATTCGCGCGCCGATTTACCCGAGGCAGCGGACGCAGTAGCGCTGGCGGCGACGCGCGATGGGATCAAGTGCTTCCCTTCTCCGCAAAAGGACGGCGGGCCGTGCGACCCGCCGCCATGATCCGGACAGCATCGAAGCGATGCGGTAGGCCTGTCCGGGGGGATCAGAAAAAGCCGAGCTTCTTGGGGCTGTAACTGACCAGCATATTCTTGGTCTGCTGATAATGGTCGAGCATCATCTTGTGCGTCTCGCGCCCGATGCCCGATTGTTTGTACCCGCCGAACGCGGCGTGCGCCGGATAGGCATGGTAGCAATTGGTCCAGACGCGGCCCGCCTGGATGCCGCGGCCCATGCGATAGGCACGGGTCCCGTCGCGCGTCCATACGCCGGCACCAAGACCGTAGTGGGTGTCGTTGGCGATCGCGAGCGCGTCGGCATCGTCCTTGAAGGTGGTGACCGCGACGACCGGTCCGAAGATCTCTTCCTGGAACACGCGCATCCGGTTGTGGCCCTCGAGGATAGTCGGCTCGACATAATAGCCGCCGTCGAGTTCGCCACCGAGGCTTGCGCGCTTGCCGCCGGTCAGCACTCTGGCGCCTTCGCTCTGTCCGATACCCACGTAGTTCAGGATCTTCTCGAGCTGTTCGCTCGACGCTTGGGCACCGATCATCGTCGCGGGGTCGAGCGGCGAGCCCTGTTTGATCTGGCGCACGCGGGCGACTGCCTTCTCGATGAAGCGGTCGTAGATCGACTCGTGGATCAGCGCGCGGCTCGGACAGGTGCATACTTCGCCCTGATTGAGCGCGAACATCGTGAAGCCCTCGAGTGCCTTGTCGAGATAGTCGTCGTCCTCGGCCATCACGTCGGCAAAGAAGATGTTGGGCGATTTGCCGCCGAGCTCGAGCGTCACGGGAATCAGGTTTTCGGTCGCATATTGCATGATCAGCCGACCGGTGGAGGTCTCGCCGGTGAACGCGATCTTGGCGATGCGCTTGCTCTGCGCGAGCGGCTTGCCCGCCTCGATGCCGAAGCCGTTGACGACGTTGAGCACGCCGGGCGGCAGCAGGTCGCCGATTACGTCCATCAGCACCATGATCGACATCGGCGTCTGCTCGGCGGGCTTGAGCACGACGCAATTGCCTGCGGCGAGCGCCGGCGCGAGTTTCCACGTCGCCATCAGCAACGGGAAGTTCCACGGGATGATCTGGCCGACCACGCCGAGCGGTTCGTGGAAGTGATAAGCGATGGTGTCGTGGTCGATCTCGGAGATCGATCCTTCCTGCGAACGCAGGCAGCCGGCGAAATAGCGGAAATGGTCGATTGCCAGCGGGAGGTCGGCGGCGGTGGTCTCTCGGATCGGCTTGCCGTTGTCGATCGTCTCGGCCAGCGCGAGCAGCGACAGCTTGTCTTCCATGCGATCGGCGATCTTCAGCAACACGCCCGCGCGCTCGGCGGCGCTCGTCTGGGCCCATTTGTCTTTTGCGTTGTGCGCGGCGTCGAGTGCCAGCTCGATGTCCTCGGCGGTACCACGCGCGACCGCGCACACCGTCTTGCCGGTGACGGGCGAGGGGTTGTCGAAATAGGCGCCCCTGACCGGTGCGACCCACTGCCCGCCGATGAAATTGTCATAGTGGGACCGCAGTGCAATCTGTCCCTTCAGTTCCTCGAGCGCCTGCTGCAACATCGCATCTCTCCTTGACCGAATGGCTCGTCGCCTGGGGCGAGCGCATTGTTCAGCGATGCATTGTGCCGTTTCCGGCGGCGCGCGCTATTGTACCAAGGATCAATTGCCTCGCGCGTCTGCCGCGCCATGCTTTCCCGACGGGCGGACCGATTTCCGCCGACCATGCTTTGGGAGAGAAGGCTCATGAAAATCGCCCTGGCAGCATGCGCCGCCAGCCTGGCCCTTGCCGGAGTCGGCATTGCCGTCGCCCCAGCCCTTGCCGCTCCAGCCCCTGCTCGGGCTCCGGCAGCGCGGGTCATCACCGTGCAAATGAAGGATATGGGCGACGAGGGCATGATGGTGTTCGAGCCCGGATTCGTGAAGGCGAACGTCGGCGACACGATCCGCTTCGTGCCGCAGAATGCGGCGCACAATGCCGAGACCATGGCCTCGATCCTGCCCGCCGGCGTCACACCTTCGGTCGGAACGATGGGACAGCAATTCGATCTGAAGCTGACCGCGCCGGGGCTGTACGGCGTCAAGTGCAAGCCGCATTATTCGATGGGGATGGTCGCGCTGGTCCAGGCCGGCAACGGCCCTTCGCCCAACCTCGCAGCCGCCAGGGCGGCTTCGCTGCCGCCGATCGCCAAGAAGCGCATGGCCGCCTATCTCGACAAGGCGCATTGAACGAGAGCCGACGCACAGCTTCAGGACTACGCGATGCTGATCGATTCCCGGTCGTCATTCGGTGCGGCATCTTGCCGCGACTCTCGGGGAATTATCGCTCCTAAACAGGTGGCCGCTGGCCCAGGCGGCGGGCGACGGGACGCTGACGCGCGGCGGGTAGGGAAATTCGCCCGCGCGCCTGCTAAAAACGCCGCATGGCAAGCAACGGCAAGCGCGGACGGCCCCCGCATCCGGACATATTGACGCCGGCGGAGTGGCGCGTGGTCGAGGCGGTGCGGCACGGGATGCGCAGTCCCGAGATCGCGCGGCGCCAGGGGATCACGCGCGACGCCGTCAAGTTCCACGTCGCCAACGCATTGTCGAAACTGGGTTTCGCCAGCCGAAACGAGCTGCGCCGCTGGGATGGCATCCGCCGCGACAGTGCACTCTATGCGAAGGAGAGGATGATGGGGGAGGTGGCTTTGGGATCGATCGGACAGATCGCGCGGCACGTCGCCAATATCGAAGCCGCGCGCGCCTGGTACGGCGACGTGCTCGGCCTCCCGCACCTGTATTCGTTCGGCAACATGGCGTTCTTCGACTGCGGCGGGGTCCGCCTGTTCCTGTCGGCCGATCACGGCAGCAACCCCAGAGACAGCCTGATCTATTTCCGCGTCGACGATATCCGAGAGGCGCATGACGCGCTCGCCACGCGCGGCGTCGATTTCATCCACGCGCCGCACATGATCCACCGGCACGACGACGGCACCGAGGAATGGATGGCGTTTTTCAACGACAATGAGGGCCGCCCGCTTTCGATCATGAGCCAGGTCAAGTTCCCAGGATGAGCGGGTGGCGGTTCGCGGCGTTCGAATTCGCGCCTGCCACGCTGCTGGAACCGCCCTGCTGCGCGCAGTTTTCGGCCTGTTTTCGCCAGGAACAGGAAAGTGCAATTCTGCCTATATAAGCAATTGTTCGATAAGGTTTTTTCAGAGTGGCGTGCGGCATTGCTGTGGAAAATCCCCTGCTAATTCGCGATTTTTGTGAATTTTACCCTGTTATTGCGGTAAATCCGCCGCACGCGCTGGCGTTGGAATCCCTCTGCGCCCCGTTGCCTAGCGCCATCGCGCCACGCTAAGGGGCGGGCATGGGTATCAACCTCAATCCCTTCACCTGGTGGAACGGCGCGACCTGGGGCACCATGTTCGGTCTGCGCGGCAAGACGCGCGTCGGCGAGGATGCGCTCGGCAACGTCTATTACGAAGGCGGCAGCGATCCGAACGGCATCACGCGCCGCTGGGTGATCTATACCGGCGCGAACGACAGCAGCCGCGTGCCGCCAGAATGGTTCAGCTGGCTGCACCACCAGGTCGACGACGTCCCCGATCGCGCCTTGCCGCCGCAGCGCCAATGGCAGATCCCCGCGCAGCCGAACCTCACCGGTACACGCGAAGCCTATCGTCCCTCCGGCGCGCTCGAAGCGGGCGGCAACCGCGTGCGTGCGACCGGCGATTATGAGGCGTGGAACCCCGACGCATGATGCGCCGCACGCCGTCGGCGGCCGCCGCCGCGGCGCTGCTGATCGCGCTTGCCGGCTGCCATAAGGCGGCCGCTCCGGTCGCGTCGCGGAACGAGAGCATTGCGAACATCGTCTCGACCGAGGCCACGCCCGAGGATCGCGCGCGTGTCCAGACGCCGAGCGACGCCGAAGTGGTTTCCGCGCAAGTCAATGTCGATCCCTATGCCGGCGCCACGCCGATGCGCGACCGCGTCGCGGTGCTCGGCGTGCTCAACAAACGCAACGGATCGACCCGCGACGTCACACTCAAGCCCGGCCAGGCGGTACGCGTGGGTGAAGTGATCGTGCGGCTGCGCGCGTGCGAACGCACCGCACCGTGGGAGCCCGACGACCTCACCGGCGCGTTCGTCCAGGTCGACATGTTGCAGCTCGACAAGAGCTGGCATCGCATCTTCTCGGGCTGGCTCTACAAGGAACGGCCGGCGCTCAACGTCGTCCTGAACCCGATCTACGACGTCTGGCCCAAGAGCTGCGCGATGACCTTCCCGGACAAGGGGCCGGGGACGCTGACCGTGTCGGGCGACGTCGGCGGATCGAGCGCGAAGAAGTCGCCCGAGACCGAAGGCGAGCCGAGCGACAGCCCCGCGATCGAATCGCCGAGTGCCGCGCCCAGCAACGCGATGTAGTCGTCGCGCGGTACTTCGACGGTACCGAGCGACGCGAGATGCTCGGTCTGGAACTGGCAGTCGAGCAGCGTGAACCCGCCCGCCTTGAGGCGTGCGACCAGCCAGGCCAACGCGACCTTCGACGCGTCGCGCACGCGCGTCACCATCGATTCGCCGAAAAAGGCACGTCCCAGCGCAAGGCCGTACAGCCCGCCGGCGAGCCGTTCGCCGTCCCAGACTTCGATCGAATGCGCGAAGCCGCGCTTGTGCAGCGTGATGAACACGCGCTCTATCGGGCCGTTGATCCAGGTGTCGGGCCGATTGTCGGCGGTCTCTGCGCAAAGCGCCATGATGCCCCTGAAATCCCGATTGGCAGTAACGCGGAAGCGATCGGAAGCGACTGTCTTGCGCAGCGAGCGCGACAAATGGAATTGGTCGAGCGGCAGCACTCCGCGCAGTTTGGGCTCGACCCAATAGACGCTGTTCGCGTTGCGATGATCGGCCATCGGGAACACCCCCATGGCATAGGCGCGCAGCACCAGGTCCGGGTCGAGTTCGTAAGGCTGGCTCAGCCGCTGCGTCATACGCGCTAACGCTTGACGGCCAGCTTGCGTTCGACGCTCTGCCAGAGATCGGCGAACGCTCTGGCACCGGCGGTGCGGCCGGCGAACGCGCCGACTGGCAGGCGCCGGACGGTCATCGCCTCGATGACGCTGGCCATCGGCAGCACCGGCCAGTCCGGGTGGCGCGCGATCGCGTCCGCGTGCAGCTTGCGGCGGCGGTCGACCATCGACAGCACCGGCATCAGCACGGCTTTGTCACCGCGCTTGCCGAGGTGACTGGCGACTTCGTCGAACGCACGCATCGACAGGGGCGAGGGGATCACCGGCACCACGATCAGGTCGGCCGCGCGCATCACCTGCTCGCTCGTCTCGGTCAGCCCGGGAGGGCAATCGAGGATGATGCGCTCATAGGCCTTGGCGAGGTCGCCAATCAGGTTGGCGAGCCGCTTCTTCTTGTCGAGCTCGTGGAACAAATGGTCCAGCCCGCGCAGCGAGGTGTCGGCGGCGATCAGGTCGAGCCGCTCGATGCCGGTCTGGCGCACGAGCTTGGCTGCGGCGACGTCCTTGGTGAAGATCGCCTGTGCTGCGTCCTTGGACTTGCTCTCGCTCCCGAGCAGAAAGGTCGAGGCGGCCTGCGGATCGAGGTCCCACACCAGCGTACGGCGTGCCGAAAGGGTGGCGGCGGACCAGGCGAGGTTCACTGCCAGCGTGGTCTTTCCCACGCCGCCCTTCAGGCTATAGACCGCGACGACCGCCATTCTGCGTTCTCCACCTCCGGACGGCAGGCTCGCATGAAAAGGGGCCGGCAGGGAAGCCCCGCCGACCCCGGTCGATCCCTAAAGTTCGTGGGTCAGGCCTTGCAGCTCTTGTTGCCGACGCCCGGCGCCTCGACGGTGGCGCCCTTGGCGGTGCCGGTGATCTTGTAGCCGCCGTCCGCGACATAGGGCTGGCCGGCGGCCGGCGCGGTGAGCATGGTCGGCGTGCCGTCCTGCTTCGTCTTGAGTGCGGCCTTGGTACCGCCCTCGAAGAAGTCGACGAACAACAGCGTGTTGCCCGGCTGGCAGCGGAAGGTGACGCTGGCCTGGATGGCCGGCGGCAGCTCGACCGGCGCCGCGTTCGCCATGGCGGAGGCCATCGGGTCGGGCGCGACCGTGTCGACCTCTTGGGCCTTGTTGTCGTTGTTGCACGCCGCAAGCGCGAGAAGCGCTACGGCTGCGGCGGTGGAGAGCAGGGGCTTTATCATAGCGGACTCGCGCTTCGCTGAAAGGTTCAGAGGCGTCAAGGGGGGCACCCCCTTAGCGTGCGCATATTGCTGCACTGCGAATGAATATTTCGTTCAGTAACGCCCCTGCAACCGCTCATTCGTGAAATTCGCTGCGCTCCGGGATCCTTCCGAACGCAATTTTAGAACCGACACGGTCATTTCGCGTGCCGTCGAGCGGCCCGACGCTGACCGCGTTGCGCCCGAATCGCGCATTGATTCGGTCCATCGCCCGGCTGAGCTCGAGCGTGCGTTCGCCGCGCGCAAGCGGATCATCGGGTGCGAGCTTACCGAACAGCGACGCCTGCTCGCCATCGACCGGCTCGATCTCGGTCAGCGCGACGCCCACCATCCGCAGGCGGAACCCTCCAACGCGTGCGCGCCCGGCATCCGCCAGCCGCGGGAACAACGCGTCGAGTGCGTGCAGGATCGCGAAGCTATCCTGTGTCGGCGGCAGCTTGATCGCGGCGCGCCAGTTCGACTTGTCGTCCTCGAATTTGCCGTGCAGCACGAGCAGCCGGGTGCGATAGCCCTTGCGCCGCAGCCGGCTCGCCGCCTTGAGCGCGAGCCGCCGCGCGGTCAGCCGCGTCGCCTCGAGGCCGCGCGAGCGCGGGCTCAGTACGTGGCTGTGGCCGATCGAGCGGCTCTGCGTCGCCTTTTCGGGCAGGTCGACGCCGTGCAGCAAATACCATAACCGATCGCCGTTGGTGCCGCCCCAGGCGGTGCCGGCGTCGCGTGGACGGCGTTCGCACAGCTGGCGGATGTCGAGGATCCCGTCCCGCGCGAGCCGCCGCTCGATCTTGACGCCGATGCCCGCGATGTCGCGCAGCTTCAACCCGAACAGCCGCTGCGGCAACTGGTCGGCGGTGAACACCACTAGTCCGTCGGGCTTCTGCAGATCCGAGGCAAGCTTGGCGAGCAGCCGGTTCGGGGCGATCCCGACGGAGCTGGTGAGGCATTCGCCGATATTGGCGCGGATGCCGGCCTTGATCCGCTGTGCCAGCGCGACCGCGGCACCGGGGCTGTTCTCATTGTCCAGCAACCGGCATGCGACTTCGTCGATCGAGCAGACGCGCGTGACCGGCACGTGCTTCCAGATTTCCTCGACGATCGCTTCGTGGAATTCGACATAGCGTTCGTGCTGCGCGGGAGTGATAACCAGGTCCCGACAGCGTTGCTTGGCTTCCCACACTGGCGTGCCCGTCGCGATGCCGTAGCGCTTCGCCTCGACCGACGCGGCGATCGCGACCGTCGTGTCGCTGTTCACCGGCGCGACGATCACCGGGCGGCCACGGAGTGCCGGGTCGAGCTGCTGCTCGACGCTTGCGAAATAGGAATTGAGGTCGAGGAACAGCCAGCGCAGCGGACGCGGCGGAAAGACCAGCGAGTCGCTCATCTATTGGAACATTATAGGAACATGGTTGAAGCGAACAGGCGCTTCGTTGCTGCGCCAGAAGCGGAGCGCGATGGCTAAAGATAGGCCCGAAGCGCAAGCCAGGCGGGGAGCTTCGCGGCGAGCCCGATGGTGTGGAGCGGGCTGCTCGAGGGCAGGGGGACGATCGCATAGCCGTGCGCGACATCGCCCAATTGCCGAGCGCCATGCTTTAACGCGGTCCCGCCGTTGAACGCTATGGCGCGCAACTCGGGCAGCGTCCCGACGAGCGCCGCGAGATCGTTCGCCTCGAGATCCACGATCGCGGCGTCCGTCGAGCCGACGCGGTGCGCCGAAGCGACGACGTCCCACAGCCCGACGTGCGCGTCGAGCAGCGCCGCGAGTCGCGCAGCATAGTCGAGCGCCTCGAGATCACGCGCGACCACCGCCGCCATCAGCTTCCAGAACTGGTTGTGCGGATTGGCATAATAGCGCCCCGCCGCGAGCGATTTCTCGCCCGGCAGGCTGCCTAGCACGAGCAGCCGGACGCGCGGATCTACGACGGGCGGAAACGAGCGTTTGCGCGGCACGTCGCCGGCTAGCATTGGATGAGCCGCCGCGGAAGCAAGGTTAGGGAGGAGCACAATAGTTTCGCTTGCTTGGCAGGCGGGCGTGGGCCGGCTATCGGCTCGGCCATGCACGTCACCTCCGACACGCTCGCGCTGATCGGCAACACGCCGCTGGTCAAGCTCAACGGCCCCTCCGAGCTTACGGGCTGTGAAATCTACGGCAAATGCGAGTTCACCAATCCCGGCGCGTCGGTAAAGGACCGCGCGGCGCTGTACATCGTCGAGGACGCCGAGGAGAAGGGGCTGATCGCGCCGGGCGGCACGATCGTCGAGGGCACTGCCGGCAATACCGGGATCGGACTCGCGCTGGTTGCCAACGCCAAGGGCTACAAGACGATCATCGTGATGCCCGAGACGCAGTCGCGTGAGAAGATGGACACGCTGCGTGCGCTGGGCGCCGAATTGGTGCTGGTGCCGGCTGCGCCCTATGCCAATCCCGGCCATTTCGTACACACCTCGCGCCGTATCGCCGAGGAGACCGAGAATGCGATCTGGGCGAACCAGTTCGACAATATCGCGAACCGCAAGGCGCACATCCATGGTACAGCCGAGGAGATCTGGACGCAGATGGAAGGCCGGATCGACGGCTTCACCTGCGCGGTCGGCACGGGCGGCACGCTGGCCGGGGTCGGGCTGGGGCTCAAGGGCAAGGATGAGAATGTCTGCATCGCGCTGAGCGATCCGTACGGCGCGGCGCTATACAATTATTATGCCCACGGCGAATTGCGGGCCGAAGGCAGCTCGGTCGCCGAAGGGATCGGCCAAGGGCGAATCACTGCCAACCTCGAAGGCGCGCCGGTGGATGCGCAGTTCCGCATCTCGGACGAGGAGGGGCTCGACTGGGTGCGCCGGCTGCTCGCGGAGGAGGGACTCTGCCTCGGACTGTCGAGCGGGATCAATGTCGCTGGCGCAGTCCGCCTCGCGCGCGAGCTCGGTCCCGGCAAGCGCATCGCCACGATCCTCGCAGATACCGGCTTCCGCTACCTCTCGACGCTGTACAATCGCGCGTGGCTCGACTCGAAAGGACTGCCGCCGCTGCCCTGGCTCGAATGACGCCCGGCAGGAATTGCAAGCCCTGACAGGTAAAATGCCCCGGGGCGTCGACAAACGCCCTGAGATGCGTTACATTTATGTCACAGCTATGAAAACGGGTTCGCAAGATTCCGCCCAGGCGATCCAACGTGTCCGCGTTGGCATGACCGGGCTGGCGATGGTGGTAGTGCTGATCGGGCTCGCGAGCGTGGTCTTCACGTCCGCCAATCGCGAACGCCCGGTGACCGCCGTCGGCGCTTCCAACGTTGCCGTCGTCGCCGACATCGCGGACACCCGCAACGCCAGCGATTTGATGAGCAGCGAGCCACTCGCCGAGATCGGCGTCGCGCCGAGCGCACAGCTGGCAAATTCGAGCGCCGCGCGATCGAACGACGAGCGGCACTGACGGTGGCGCGGGATCTCGCCCGCGCATTCGGGGATTTCACGGGAATTACTGATTCCATGCGCTGTCCGAACGCGAGTTCGGCAGTCGAAACGCCACGGGCAAAGAAGAACATAAGCGGGGTAAACAGGAACAAACAAAGTACCTGAGAAGATAGTGGGGGATTTTCCCCGATTTTACCGCAGATTCCCGTTGCGTCCCCGAGAGGGCTAGGCTATGCCTTGAGCTCAAGGGAGGCACACCCTTCTCCGTATGATTTTTCCTCCGGGCCGGGGGTGGCGTTCTTCGCTTCCGGTGCCGCTGGGTAGTGCCTCCCAAGCTGGGGTGGCAGTGGGCGCAAACAGGGAACCTTATCGCGGAGTTGCCCTCCAAGCGGTCGACGAGAAGGGTCGAGTGGCCATTCCCGGCAATCTCCGCGCCGCGCTCGAAAAGAACTCCGCCGCCAAGGAAATCGTCGTCGGCCGCCATCCGCGCCATCCGTGCCTAATGGCGCGCGACCTTGCCGCCGACGCCGAGCTCCATGCCAAGATGCAGGAACGCCGCGAATTGGCGGAAGACGCCGGCCGCGAATTCGACAGCGAAGCGATGCGGCGCATTTCCTCGGTCGAGGCTGCACCCTTCGACAGCAGCGGCCGCTTCGTGATTCCGCCACGTTTTCGCATGCGCTCGAAGATCGAGAAATGGGCGTTGTTCGTCGCCGAATCCGACAGCTTTGCGATCTGGGCGCCCGACGTCTTGCTTGCCCAGCCCGAACTTCCCAACGACCTTCGCGAAGATTGCGAAGACCTTTGCGCTGCGCGTGGGGTCTCGCTGTGAAGGCCGCACACATCCCCGTCCTCTGCGACGAAGTGATCGCAGCATTGGCGCCGGCGCCCGGCGAGCGCCACGTCGATGCGACCTTCGGAGCAGGCGGCTACACCCGAGCGATCCTCGAGCGGGGTGCCGAGGTGGCCGCCTTCGACCGAGACCCCCTCGCGGTCGAAGGCGGTCATGCTCTTGTTCAACAGTCCGGTGGACGGCTCACGCTGATCGAGGCGCCGTTCTCGGCGATGGAGTCCGAATTGCGGGCCCGCGACCTCGCGCCGGTCGATGGCGTGACGATGGACATCGGGGTTTCTTCGATGCAGCTCGACCAGGCCGAGCGCGGTTTCTCCTATACGCTGGACGGTCCGCTCGACATGCGGATGAGCCGGTCGGGCATGACCGCGGAAGAATGGCTCAACGGCGCCGACGAGGCCGAGATCGCCGACGTGATCCACCGCTATGCCGAGGAGCCGCGGGCGCGCCGAGTTGCGCGCGCGATCGTCTTCGCGCGGCCGCTTAGCAAGACGACCGAGCTCACGAATGTGGTTCGGAAAGCTCTGAAATACAGAGAGCACGACAAAAAGGATCCGGCTCCGCGTGTGTTCCAGGCAATTCGCATCCACCTCAATCGCGAGCTCGACGAACTCGTGGAGGGGCTGAGGGCCGCTGAGCGCGTGCTCAAGCCCGGAGGGCGGCTGGCCGTCGTCACGTTTCACAGTCTTGAGGACCGCCTGGTGAAGCGCTTTCTGCGCGAGCGCTCGGGCAGCGAGCCGGCGGGTTCGCGGCATCGCCCGGTGAGCGCGCCAGCCCAGGCGCCGAGCTTTGCGCCGCCGCCGCGCGCGGTACGGCCGGGCGAGGACGAGATTAGCCGCAACGGTCGGTCGCGTTCCGCGACGCTGCGAGTGGCATGGCGTACGGCAGCAGAAGCATGGCCGAGTAAGGGCGAGGGAGTAGCGTAATGGCGGCAAACGGCTTCAAGGGAGTCGGCTGGCTGATCAGCGTAGTGGCAGTCGTGCTCGGCTGTTACATGGTCACGTCACGCGTCGCGGCCGAGCACGCCAAGCTCGACGAACTCAATCGCCGTATCGCC
>Ga0105248_10001129_pt1 | contig 29704 bp, 28 predicted proteins | sample KBSS34metaG_FD_81524 | JGI IMG/M metagenome (GOLD analysis project Ga0105248, IMG submission 81524) | Switchgrass rhizosphere microbial communities from Kellogg Biological Station, Michigan, USA - KBS S3-4 metaG | ecosystem: Host-associated > Plants > Roots > Rhizosphere > Soil | place... | reverse complement strand
TCGACAATCTGTTCAACACGAGCGGAAACCGCGAACGCCTGCTCTTCAGGCCGAACCGCGCGCAGCAGGACTTCATTTTCGACGAGACGCGTGAGCGCAATCGCCATCGCAGCTTCGGCATCACGCTGAAGCGTAGCTTCGGCGGCGGCGGCGCAACCAAGGTGGCAAAGGCGGAGGGAAGCGACTAAGGAGCGCGCGACTTCTTACATCGCGGGGATCAAACGGTGGCGACTTCACGGACGGCGGACGCTCAGCATCACGAGGCGGAGCGTCATGAGCCGAAACTGCTCCCATTCGACTGGCAGGATCCGTTCGATCTCGACCATCAGCTGACCGACGAGGAACGGCTCGTCCGCGACACGGCCGAGGCTTATGCGCAGGAGAAGCTGCAGCCGCGCGTCACGTCGGCCTATCTCGAAGAACGGTTCGACCGTGAGATCATGAGCGAAATGGGCGAGCTCGGCCTGCTCGGCGCGACCATCCCCCACGAATATGGTGGGGCCGGTCTCGGCTACGTCAGCTACGGCCTGATCGCACGCGCGGTGGAGCGGGTGGACAGCGGCTACCGCTCGGCCTGCTCGGTCCAGTCTAGCCTCGTGATGTATCCGATCTTCGCCTACGGTTCGGAGGATCAGCGGCGAAAGTATCTGCCCAAGCTCGCGACCGGCGAGTGGATCGGCTGCTTTGGCCTGACGGAACCGGACGCCGGCTCCGACCCCGGGGGCATGCGTACGCGCGCTGAGAAGACCGCCAACGGCTTTCGCCTCACCGGCACCAAGATGTGGATCACCAACTCGCCCATCGCTGACGTCTTCGTCGTCTGGGCGAAGTCGGACGCCCACGGCGGCAAGATCCGCGGTTTCGTCCTCGAAAAGGGCATGACCGGTCTATCCGCCCCGAAGATCAAGGAGAAGCTCAGCCTGCGCGCGTCCATCACCGGCGAGATTGTCATGGACGGCGTTGAGGTCGGCGAGGACGCGCTCCTTCCCAGCGTCGAGGGCCTCAAGGGTCCGTTCGGCTGCCTCAACCGCGCCCGCTACGGCATTGCCTGGGGCTCGATGGGCGCAGCGGAATATTGCTACGCCGCCTCGCGCCAGTACACGTTGGACCGTAAGCAGTTCGGCAAGCCGCTGGCCGCCAACCAGCTCGTCCAACTGAAGCTCGCCAACATGGTGACGGAGATCACGCTCGGTCTCCAAGCGGCGCTCCGCGTCGGCCGCCGGCTTGAGGCGAATGAGCTGATCCCCGAGACGATCAGCCTCATCAAGCGCAACAATTGCGGCAAGGCGCTCGACATCGCCCGCATCGCCCGCGATATGCACGGCGGCAACGGCATCTCGGCCGAATTCCAAGTCATCCGCCACGCCGCGAACCTCGAGACGGTCAACACCTACGAGGGCACGCACGACGTCCACGCCCTCATCATGGGCCGCGCGATCACCGGCCTCGCCGCTTTCTAACGCCGCTCAGTCCCGCGCCGACAGTTCATGGAGCGGCATGACACCGTAATCATCGGCGCCGGCCAGGCAGGCCTCGCGATGAGCTACCATTTGCGCGAGCGAGGCCGCGAGCACCTGCTTCTCGAGCGCGATCGCCTCGGCGGCAGGTGGCACAGCGAGCGCTGGGATTCGCTCCACTACCAGTTTCCCAATTGGTCACTGCGCCTCCCGGGCCACCAGTACAGCGGAGCGGACCCTGAAGGGTTCTGCCACTATTCGGCGGTCGTCGACTTCCTTGCCGACTATGCCGCTAAAATTGATCCCCCCGCCCGAACAGGCGTCAACGTCTCCTCCGTGCGGGCCGACGGCAGGGCTTTCACGATCGAGACCAACCACGGCACGATCCTCGCCAAAAATGTCGTGATCGCGACCGGTGCGTTTCCGTCGCCGCGTGTCCCCGGCTTTGCGTGCAAGCTTTCCCCGTCGATTGTGCAGCTTCATTCGGCGCAATACCGCTCGTCCGACCGGTTGCCGCCGGGCGGCGTGTTGGTGGTCGGCAGCGGGTCATCGGGCGGGCAGATCGCCGAAGAACTCCATCGTTCGGGCCGCCATGTGCTCTTGTCGGTAAGCAGCCATCGCAAGGTCCCGCGCCGGTTTCTCGGTAAGGACGTCCTCTGGTGGCTGCTGGAACTTGGATGGATGGACCGGCCGATCGATAGCTTTCCTGGCCGGAAACCGCCTCCGGCCATTCTGCTCAGCGGCATCGATGGTGGACATGACCTCGACGTGCGCCGGTTCGCTGCCGAGGGGGTGACCTTGCTAGGCCGCACCCTCGATGCGGACGGAACAAGCATCCGCGTCTCGGATGACGTTCCCGTCATGCTCTCGGAGGCCGACGCCGCTTGTGACGAATTCGTGCGCGCGGCGGTCGCGCGCGCGCGCGAGCTTGGCATGGTGGTCGAAGCGTCCGAGGGACATTCGATTCCGGAGTGCGCAGCCCTCAGCGGCGCAGTCGACCTCGCCCGCCTGGGAGTGACATCAATCATCTGGTGCACCGGCTACGAGCCGGCATTCGACTGGATCCACATTCCGGTGTTCGATGCGGCTGGTGCGCCGGTCCAGCATCGCGGCGAGACGGCAGTCTCCGGACTCTACTTCCTGGGCCTGCACTGGATGCACAGCTTCAAGTCCGGAGCGTTGTTCGGAGTTGGCGAAGACGCCGAATATATCGCGGACCGGATCGGCTCCTAGCGAACGGCAATAAAGCCGCTTATGCTCCGGCCCGGGCAAATGGGGGAACACGCATGATCGGCTGGATCGTCCTGGGCGTCGTCGTCCTGGTCATTCTCTATACCATCGGCATCTACAACCGGCTGGTGCGCCTTCGCGCGCTCGTCAAAGAGGCGTTCAGCGGAATCACGGTGCAGCTCCGCCGCCGCGCCGACCTCATCCCCAATTTGGTTGAAACAGTGCAGGGCTATGCGACTCACGAGCGCGAAGTCTTCGAGGAAGTTTCCAAGGCCCGCGCCGCCTCGGTCAACGCCGGTAGCGTGGAGGCAACCGCCCAGGCCGATGCGCAGATGACGGGAATGCTCGGCCGCCTGTTCGCAGTGGCCGAGGCCTATCCTGAGTTGAAGGCCAATACGAACTTCCTCCAGCTCCAGGACCAGCTTTCGAGCATCGAAGGCGAGCTGCAGGGCGCTCGCCGCTATTACAACGCGACCGTCCGCGACCTGAATTCGACCATCCAGAGTTTCCCGCCGGCGCTGATCGCCAAGCCGATGGGCTTCACCGAAGAGCCCTTCTACCAGGACGACGATCCCGCGATCCAAAGCGCACCCAAGGTCTCGTTCGCCCGCCCGGCCGCCTGATCATGCGCTGCCTCTGGGCGGCGCTCGCAGCCGCCGTCCTCGCCAGCTCAGCGAGCGCGGAAGAGCGAATCACGCGCTTCGTTAGCGACGTCGCGGTTCAGAAGGATTCCTCGGTTGAAGTGACGGAGACGATCGACGTTTACGTCGAGCACGATCGCATCAACCACGGCATCTTCCGCGATTTCCCGACGCGCTATCGGACAGCGCACGGCGGACAGATGCACGTCGGTTTCACCTTCCACGGGGCGATGCTCGATGGAATGCCGGTCCACGCCTCGACATCGTCGATCGACCGGGGCGTGCGGATCAAGCTCGGGGACGCCGATCAGGTCATCCCCGTTGGCGAGCACGAATTTGTGATCCGTTACAGGGCCACGCGCGAAGTCGGCTTTTTCCCGAATTACGACGAGCTCTACTGGAACGCGACCGGCAACGGCTGGATCTTCCCCATCGATAGTGCCGAAGCGCATATCAAGCTGCCGGCACCGGTGAGATTCGGCCGGCGTGCGGCTTACACCGGCTCCGAATTCTCGACCGCGACAAATGCAGAGGTGATCCAGGACCAACCCGGCGAAATCACCTTTAGGACGACCGCGCCGCTCGAAGCCAATGAGGGACTGACGGTTGCCGCCGCCTTCCCCAAGGACGTTGTCATCGAGCCTTCGCACGCAACCGGCTGGGTCGCTGATTACGGTCCGATCTTTGTGGGCCTCCTAGCGCTCCTCGGAGTCGCCTACTTCTACTATGTCGCGTGGCAGCGCGCGGGCCGAAACCCACGGGCCGGCACCGTCGTCCCGATCTTCTCTCCTCCTGACGGCCTGAGCGCGCCTTCGATGCGCTATATCCTGAAGATGGGCGCCGACGACCGCGCCTTTGCCGCGGCGCTCGTCGACATGGGTGTCAAAGGATACATCCGAATGGTCGAGGAAGACGGCGGGTGGCTCTCGCGCAAGAAGACGAGGCTCGATCGGACTGCCGGTGAGACTGAGTTGCCGCCCGAAGAACAGGCCGCCCTGGTCCAGCTCTGCCGCAGCGGCGAGTCGATCGTCATGGAGCAGAAGAACCACACGGAGTTTTCGTCGGCGAAGAGCAGCTTGGGAGACACTTTGAAGACTCAATACGAAGGTAAGCTGTTCAAGCGGAACTATGGCTGGGCCATCGCCGGCGTCATCGTCTTCCTCGCCGCCCTCTGGGTGACCGCCGCGGCCGTCGTAGCGGTGACCGACAGTCAGGAACTCTGGCAAATCGCCGTGGTGCTGGGCGCCCTCGCCGTCGCCGCCATGCTGTGGGGCGCCGGCTTCGATTCCGCGCTCGGCAAACTTGCGGTCGGAGCGGTTACGCTCGGCGCCGCCGCCGTCGCCTTCTTCCTCGGGGCACCGATCATCCTTGATGCGCTGAACAGCGGCTTCATCCTTCCTGTGGTACCCGTGCTCCTGGCTGTGCCGCTTGTTATCTCAGCCTTCTGGTGGATCGCGGCGCCGACAAAGGAAGGGCGGACCGTCCTCGACCACATTGCGGGTTTCAAGCAATATCTCTCGATCACCGAGCGCGAGCGGCTCGACCGAATGACGGCGCCGCAGGACACGCCGGAGATTTTCGAAAAGTACCTGCCCTATGCGATTGCGCTCGGCATCGAGAACCGGTGGGCAACCCGGTTCCGTGACGTCCTCGCCGCCGCTCAGGCCCAAGGACAGCAGGGATTTGCCTGGTACTCGGGCAGCAGCAGCCCCTGGAACAACCCGAGGAGCTTCACCGAAGCCATCGGCTCCTCACTTGCAAGCACGATCAGCGCGGCATCGACCGCCCCGGGTTCGAGCAGCGGCTCGGGCGGTGGCGGATTCTCGGGAGGGGGTGGAGGCGGAGGAGGTGGAGGAGGCTGGTGATCAGCTCCAGGCCGGGCGCCTGAGGACCACCGTCGGGTCGTCGTGATACGAAACCTCGGTCACCCGCTCGAAACCGAGCCGTTCAGCCAGCTTCATCGAAGGCTCGTTAGCCGGCGCAATGATCGCCCATAGCGGCGTTGGCGCGAGGTTGGCGTGCGCCCACTCCAGGACCGCGTGGCACGCCTCCGAAGCCATCCCCTGCCCGTGCGTCGCCGTATCCATGATCCAGCCCATTTCGGGTTCTTCGCCGAACTCGGGCTCAATATCGCGCCAGGCGGTGAACAATCCGACGTTGCCGATGAGCCTACCATCGGCCTTGCGATCGACAGCCCAGGTCCCGAAGCCGTTGAACTGCCAATTGCCGACAGATGCGAGAAGCCGCCGCCAGCAATCCTCCGCCGTCGCCGGCTTGGGACCGAAGTGGCGGTGAACCTCCGGCTGGCAGAGGATTTCGTGATAATCGCGGAAATCATCCTTGCGCCAATGGCGCAGGACAAGCCGCTCGGTCTCGATCCGCGGCGCTTCGCGGAACGCCGTTCGAAGCGATCCCGGAGGGACCCCGGGATGCGCGTTCATCGTTACTTCTTGCCGAGGCTGAGGCCGCCGAAGCGCTTGTTGAAGCGCGCGACCTGGCCGCCTTCCTGGACCTGGCGGGTGCCGCCGACCCAAGCCGGGTGGACCTTCGGATCGATCTCGAGGTGGAGGGTGTCGCCTTCCTTGCCCCAGGTCGAACGGGTCTGGAACTTGGTGCCGTCGGTCATCTCGACGGTGATCATGTGGTAATCGGGGTGGGTACCGGACTTCATCTGATTTTTCCTTGGCTTAGCCGCTGGTTTCCGACCAGCAGCGACAAGTTGAGCGGCGCGTCTACAGTGACCGCCGGGATGTTGCAACTCAGGCGGGCTGCGCTGCCCCTGCCCTCAGCTTCGGCATCAGCTGTTCCGCGAGCTTGAACCCGCCGAACAGCAGCGCCGCATAGAAGAGATCGCCCGCGACGGTGTTCTGGAAGAACGGGATCGCCGCGACATAACAGGCTTCGAGGCCGGCGAGCGTGCGTGGGTAGAAGCCGCTCGATAGCCACATGCCGAAATTGGTGATCGCGAAGAAAAGGATCGAGCTGATGAGCGCCGCGCCGCCGACGCGGAGCGCCGATACGCGGCTAAGCGCGAACCATCCAAGGACCACGATCAGCGCGACGCTGAAATAGACGGTTGCCATGCCGTGATAGAAGCCAAGCGCCAGGTCGCTGAGGAACAGCGCTCCGAGCGGCGCCAGGAACGCCACAGCGCCACGCCGCCCGAGATAGGCCCCGCTGAACAGCGCCATGGCGCCGATGGGCGTGAAGTTCGGCGGATGCGGCACGAGCCGGAGGACGGTGGCGACGAGGATCGCACAGAAGATTGCGGCGATACGGCTGCGGTTTGCGGTCATGGGCGCCTCATTAATCGGCTTGACCGCAATTTGACAGCCCGACTAGCAGGAAGGCCGACCAGGGTGCCGCCCACGAAGCTCGCTTCGGCGGGGGCGGTTCAAAGGGAAGCCGGCGAAATTCCGGCGCTGTGCCCGCAACCGTGATGGCCGAAAGGCCTAAGTCGGGAACCTGCCTTGGTCCGTCGTCCGTTTCCTCAGCCGGGACCAGCTGCGGGGCGTGGGCCGACTTGCCCTCTGTGACGACATGTTCGTCAACAGGAGGCCAACCATGCCCGCATTGCCAATCGACACCAGCCCCATCGTCATCACCGCCTCGCGCGCACCGCAGCCGCAGGCGGAAACGGCAGCGAGCGTTACTGTCATCGACCAGTCGGAAATCGACGCCCTCGGAGAGCCGCTCCTTCCTTCGTTCCTGCGGCTGACCTCATCGGCAGCTGTCGCGACCTCGGGCCCGGCCGGCTCGCTGACCGAGGTGCGCATCCGAGGCTCGGAAGCCAACCACACTTTGCTCTTCATCGACGGCATCCGCGCCAACGATCCTGCGGCGGGAGACACGGCGCGGTGGGAGCTGCTCAATGCCGACCTCACCTCGCGCATCGAGGTGCTGCGCGGTCCGCAGTCGGCGCTTTGGGGTTCTGACGCCATCGGTGGCGTGGTCGCCATCAACGGCGAAGACGACGCCGCAGGCTATTCAGGAACGGTCGAGGGCGGTTCGTTCGGCTTCGGCAGGGCTAGCGCTTCCGCGGCGACGGCAAGCGACAGCACGAGCCTCGCCGGTGCCATCGGATGGCAGCGTGACACCGGCATCGACAGCTTCGGTGCCCTCGGAGGCGACAAGGATGCCTACCGCAATCTTTCAGGCCGCCTCCGCGGCACGGTCGTGCTCCGGCCTCGCATTCGCCTCGGCGCAGCGGCGTTCCTTCTCACCGGGCGCACGCAGTTCGACGGTTACGACCCTGTGACCTTCGAGCATACCGACACGCTCGACAACACGCGAAACCGGCTGGGCGCGGGACGGCTATGGGCCGACCTGGGCAGCGCGAGCTCAGCGTGGAGCGGACGCGCCGGCGCGTCGTTCCTGTCGTCGTCGAACAGAAATTACCTTGCCGGCGATCTGCTGAACCGCACCAGCGGCACAAGGCGGACACTCGATGGCCAGGTGCAGCGACGGTTTTCTACGGGTCCGGTGGAGAACCAGTTAATCCTTGCCGGCGAGGCCGAGCGCGAGACCTTCCACGCGCGAGGCCTAAGCTCCGGCCTTTCGACGGACCAAGACCGCAGCCGCGCACACGAGGCTCTGACCGCGGAATGGAGAGCCAAGGTGGACGGTTTCACCGGGGACGTCGCGCTCAGGCGCGACTTCTTCAACCGCTTCGACGACGCCACGACATTACGCGGCTCCGCGCTTGCGGAAGTCGGCGGAGGCTTCTCGATTGCTGCCTCCTACGCGCAGGGCATGGCGCAGCCAACCTTCTTCGACCTCTACGGCACGTTTCCGAACAATTTTGTTGGAAATCCGAATCTTAAACCGGAAAACTCACGCGGCTTCGAAGGCTCGGTGCGCTTCCGCAGTTCGGCATTCAGCGCGGCGCTCACCGCCTATCGCCAGCGGCTGCACGATGAGATCATCGACGTGTTCGACTTCACGACCTTCCTGTCGAGTACCGAGAATAGCGCCGGCGTCAGTCACCGCTCGGGCCTTGAAGCGGAACTGGGATGGCAGGCCGGGCGCCATCTAAGGCTAAGCGCCAATTATGCCTTCCTCCACGCGACCCAACCCGACAGCTCGACCGGTCTGCAGGTCCGGGAGCGGCGGCGTCCCAAGCATAGCGGCTCAATCGCGGCGAATGGCGAGATCGGCCGATGGAGTTACGGCGCTTCCGTCTCCTATGCGGGATCGCACCTCGACACGGAGGAAGTGTTTCCGTTCGGAGTCGTCCGCGTGAAGCCTTACTGGTTGGCGGACGCGCGCGTTGCCTACGCCGTCAGGCCGGGGATCGACCTGTTCGTGCGCGGCTCGAACCTGTTCGATGCCGACTATCAGGAAGTTGCGGGCTACCACACCGAAGGGTTTGGCGCCTTTGTCGGGATCAGCTTGCGGGCGGATCGGCGATCATCGCCGTAAACTCGCACTCGGTGGCGACCTCACCGTCGAGAAGTGCCCGGCCCGCGAACTTGCAGACGCGGGTGCGCTTCTGGACGAACTCGACTTCGAGGCGGAGCAGCACGCCGGGCTCGACGGGCTTGCGGAACTTCACGCCATCGATCGACATGAAATAAACGAGCTTGCCTGAACCGGCGAGGCCGAGGCTCTCGACCGCAAGGACCCCCGCGGCCTGCGCCAGGGCCTCCACCTGGAGGACGCCGGGCATAATCGGTCTTCCCGGGAAGTGTCCCTGGAAGAACTCTTCATTCATCGAGACCGCCTTGATCGCGACAATCCCCTTGTCGGGATCGAGGCTCTCGACACGGTCGACGAGCAGCATTGGATAACGATGCGGCAGCGCCGCCATGACCCGCTTGATGTCCAGCGGGCCGACGGTGCTGCCGCTTGTTTCGCTCATCCTGGCTTAGCGGCCCTGCGGCTGCTTCGCGGCGGGAGCGGCCGAGGCCGGCGCCGTGGTGCTGACGGTCGGCAGGGCGGCGTTGAGGGCGGCGAGAACGTCGTTCGTCACGTCGACACTGGTCGTCGACGCGAGCGTGGCGCCCTGCTCGACCAGCAGGTTCGCGCCGCGGCGCTGCATCACGCCCTGGTAGACGCCGTTGAGCTTGTCGAGGATCTGCTTGCGCACATAGGCCTGGTTGGCCTCGAGCTGCTGGCGGCCGCGCGCCGCCTGCTGCTGCGCCTGCTCATACTTGGTCTGGAACGCAGTGGCGCGAGCCTTGAGCGCCGCGTCGGCGGGCTTGCCCTGGAGCGCCTCGGCGGCGTCCTGGATCGCCTTTTGTTCGGTCTGCAGGGGCGCAATGAGCGCTTTCTCGCGATTTTGCTCCGCCGTCGCCTGGCTGTTGAGAGCGGCAATCGCCGTCTTGCAGGCGTTGCACTGGCTCGTCACGCGGTCGAGATCGACGACCGCGACGACGGCTGCCGGCACCGCCTGCGCATTCGCGGCGGTCGGCAGGATGAGAGCAGCGGCAGTGGCCGCCGAAATGAGCAGAGTCTTCATTAGAATGCAGTTCCTACGTTGAAGGTGAAGAGCTTTGGATCGTCCCCCTTCTGGAGAACGAGCGCTTTCGCGAGATCGAGCCGGAGCGGCCCGAACGGCGAAATCCAGTTGACGCCTACGCCGATCGAAACGCGCGGCTTGGCCGAGTTGCCAAGGAACACTTCCTTGAAGCCCGGTGTCGCCGTGAATTCCGTGTGATTCGGTACCGGCACGGGATTGGCGGGGTCGTTGATGTTGACGCTGCAATCCTTTGCCGAGCTGTTGAACGGCTGAAGCGTCGTCGACGTGGTCGGCGAGCAAAAGGCGACCACATCGGCCAGCTGCGGCTTGGTGATGTTCCATAGCGAACCCGCGTCGACGTAGACCGACGGACGCAGCCCCATGCTCTTGACGCTCGAGCTGACCGGAACCTCGACCTCGAGCCGCGCGAGGTAGAAGGCCCTGCCGCCGATGGCGTCGTTGACGTTCTCGTTGACGTCGAGCTCGGTCAGTTCGCCGTTCGCGTCGTACGGGATACGAACGACGCGCGGGCCGATGCCGCGGATGTCGAAGCCGCGAATGCTCGAGTTGAAGAAGCGGTCGGTAATCCGGATCGCGTCCTGGCCCGGGCCAGGCGAGCTCTGGAGCGCCTTGATGTAGCCGCCTTCGCCATGGAGCGAGACGATCCAGCTGCCGAAGCTGTGGTACTTCGTCGCAAAGGCCTGCGTGCGCAGATACTTCACGTCGCCGCCAAGGCCCGCAAAGTCCTCAGAGAAGGTGAGCTGCTGCCCGCGCGTCGGGTGAATGCCGTCCGTATCGTCGTAGATCGTCGAAACGCCGACCAATGACGTCAGGCGCTTGCCCACTTCGTCGCAAAGATAAGCGCCCGCGAGCCGGTCGCTGCACTCGAGCTTTCCGGTGGTGGGGTTGACCGCGTAGAACGTGCTCTTGTCGAGGGTGAGGTTGTCCTGGCTAAGCAGGTAGCGACCGCCCAGGTTCCAATATTCGCTAAGCGGGATGCCAAGCCGCAGACCGCCGCCCGTCGTGACCTGGTTGTACGTCGTGTTGCGGTTGTTGTTGACGAAGTTGAAGCTGCTGTAATCGCGGCGGAAGACCTGGCCGCCGAGAAGGATCGACTTGTCGAGGAAATAGGGGTCGGTGAATCCCGCCTCGATGGATTTCGAATATTGCGACCAGTTGACGGAGGCGTCGACAGTCTGGCCCTTCCCCATGAAATTGTTCTGGGAAACGCCGAGCTGGACGACGAAACGCTCCAGGCTCGAATAACCGCCCGAGAGCGACAGCTGACCGGTCGACTTCTCCTCGACGTTGAGGCCGAGGACGACCCGGTCCGGAGCGGAGCCTTCCGACTGCTTTACCTCCAGGTTGTCCTGGAAGAAACCGAGGCTCTGGATGCGGTCAGCGCTGCGCTTGACCTTCTGGGCGTTGAAGGCGTCGCCCTCGTTCAGGCGGAATTCGCGCCGGATGACCTTGTCGCGAGTCGTGGTATTGCCTGTAATGTCGACGCGCTCGACGTAAACGCGCGGCGTCTCCCCGACCTTGATGGTCAGGTTCATCAGCCGCTTTTCGGCATCGCGGTTATACGATGGGCTGATGTCGGCAAATGCGTAGCCGAGGTTGCCCGCCTCCTGGTTGAGGTTGGTGACCGCATCCTCGATCTGCTTCGCGTTGAACCAGCCGCCCGGCTGGATCTTAGCGAGCGCGAGCACCTTCTCCTTCGGGAAGTCGCGAAGAGCGCTCTCCGCATTGACCGTGCCCACGTGATAGCGGGGCCCCTCGTCCACCACATAAGTGATGACGAAGTCCTTGCGATCCGGAGTCAGCTCGGCGAGCGCCTGGACAACGCGGAAGTCGGCATAGCCTTGAGTCAGGTAGAAGGCGCGAAGCTTCTGCTGGTCGGCGGCGAGCCGGTCGGGATCGTAGGTATCGTTGGATTTCAGGAAGCCAAGGACGCCACCCGCTTGGCGCGTGTACATCTCCTTGCGGAGGCGATCGTCCTTGAAGACCGTGTTGCCGAGGATGTTGATCGCCCGGACCTTGGCGAGGTCGCCCTCGTGGATCTCGAACACCACGTCGACGCGGTTCTGGTCGAGCTGGATGATCTTCGGATCGACTCGCGCGGCGAAGCGGCCTTGGCGGCGATAAAGCTCGAGGATGCGATCCACGTCGGCACGCGCCGCGGGGCGCGTGAAAATTTGGCGTGGCGCTTCCTTGATCTCGGGCGTGATCTTGTCGTCCTTGAGCCGCTTGTTGCCCTCGAGGACGATGCGGTTGATGACGGGGTTCTCACGGACGTTGATGACGAGATCGCCCGTCTCGCCGCCCGTGATCGTCACGTCGGCAAACAGCTGCGTCGCGTAGAGATCCTTCAGCGCCTGATCGAGCGACGCCGCGGTGTAGGTCTGGCCCGGCGACAGGTTCGCATATGCGCGGATGGTCGCCGGCTCGAGACGCTGGTTGCCGCGAACTGCGATCGACTTGATGGTGGCCTGCGCCACTGGCGTGGCAGGGAGCGCTGCTGCAGCCGGTGGCTGCTGAGCGGGGGCGTCCTGAGCCGCGAACACTGGCACGGCTGTGCCGCCGAGCACCGTTCCGATCAGGAGCAGGGCGCCGGTGCGCCGGCTAAAACTCGTCGTACTTGAAATCACCCGTCCCGCCTTTTTGTGCAGTTGGAGCCGCGGCGCGCTTACCCGCCAAGCCCCGGTTTTCGTTCCCTGCCCTAAGCCCTCTAGCCAATCAAGCGCTGAAGCCTGTCCCAGAGGCCGAGCGAACCGAGATCGTTCATGGTCGTGAAGACTACCAATGCAAGAATGACAGCAAGTCCGCCGCGGAACGCCCAGTCGAGTGCGCGCGCGCTAAGCGGTTGCCGTCTGATCGCTTCCACAGTGTAGAAAAAGAGATGTCCTCCATCCAGCATCGGAACTGGCAAGAGGTTGATGAATCCGAGATTAATTGAGAACAAGGCAAGCAATTGCACGAATGCCAACACGCCGAGTTCCGCTTGCTGTCCGGCGATTTGAGCGATCTTGATCGGGCCACCGAGCTCATCCTTCTGAACCCTGCCAACAATGAGCTGCCAAAGGCCGTCCACCATCCCGCGGGTCACGTCGAACGTATAACTCGTTGCCGCCGGCAGCACCCGCAGCGGCGGAACCTTCACATATGTTCTCTCGCCGCCAAGGATGCCGATACGGCCGACCTTGTGGATTTTGCCCCAGGGATCCCGGAGCTCCGCAGCCCTAATCGTCAGCGGAAGCTCCAGCTGCGTGCCGCCTCTATCGACCACGACCTCTGTTTTCAGGCCGGACCTGAGAATGACAATATCCGAGATAGCCTCGAAAGTGGGTGTGTCCCAGCCGGCGATCCGGACGATCCGGTCACCCGGCCTAATCCCCGCCTCGTACGCTGCGCTGTTTTGCTGGACTTTCGCGACCACGTTGCTCGTGACCGGCCTGCCAACCGTTGCGAGGAATGCTGCGAAGATCAGGATCGCGAGAAGGAAATTGGCCATCGGCCCAGCAAGGACCACGAGGAACCGCTGCCAGACCGGACGCTGCTGGAAGACGCGGTCGCGCAGCTCCGGCGGGATCTGCTGAAGGTCCGCGGGATTGCTCGCGGGGCCCATGTCACCGACGAATTTCACATAGCCGCCGAGCGGCAGCCACGCGACCTTCCAGCGAGTGCCCTGGCGGTCGGTCCAGCCGACCAACTCGCGGCCAAAGCCGATCGAGAACGTCTCCGCGGGAATGCCGAACCAACGTCCTACGAGATAGTGACCGAGCTCGTGGAAGAAGACGAGCGGTCCAAGCGCGCAGAGGAACGCGATCAGCACCAGCCAGAGCGGGGGCTGCGGAAGCATCAGCTGCAGGCCTCTGCCATCAGGGCACTCACCTGCGATCGCGTCGCGCGATCGATCTCGAGCACATCGCCGATCGACTGCGGAGGAGCAAAGTCTGAACGCTCGAGCGCTTGTTCGACTGCGTGGACGATCTCCGGGAAGCGCGATCTGCCGGCCAGGAAGCCCGCGACGGCAACCTCGTTCGCGGCGTTCAGCACGATCGGCGCCGCTCCGCCCGCGTCGAGCGCCTCCCGGGCGAGCCGCAGCGCAGGGAAGCGCGTCAGGTCGGGCGCCTCGAAGTCGAGCCGGGCGATTGCCGCAAGATCGAGCCGCTGCGCCGGGGTGTCGATGCGCTCGGGCCAGCTCAGCGCATAAGCGATCGGGATGCGCATGTCGGGACTGCCGAGCTGCGCAAGCACCGAGCCGTCGATGAACTCGACCATCGAATGGACGACCGACTGCGGATGGATGACGACTTCGAGCTGTTCCGAAGGCGCCGCGAAGAGGTAATGGGCCTCGATCAGCTCCAGGCCCTTGTTCATCAGGGTCGCCGAATCGACCGAGATCTTGGCGCCCATCGACCAATTCGGGTGAGCGACCGCCTGCGCGGGGGTCGCCTGGGCGATGAAATCCGCCGTCGCGGTCCGAAAGGGACCGCCGCTCGCGGTCAGGATGATCTTTGACACATCCTTTGAGCGACTGCCCGCAAGGCACTGGAATATCGCATTATGCTCGCTGTCGACAGGAAGCAGTGTCGCACCGCCAGCCTGCGCTGCGCGAGTCATAATCTCGCCGGCGGTGACGAGCGCTTCCTTGTTGGCGAGCGCGACAGTTTTCCCCGCCTCAACCGCCGCCATCACCGGTTTCAAGCCCGCGCATCCGACAATCGCCCCAACGACGACATCCGCTTCGCCCGAAGCGGCCTCCACCAGCGCCTCGTCGCCGGCAGCGACGCGGCAATCCGCATCGGCGAGAAAGTCCTGCAAATGCTTCAGCCGGGAGCGGTCCGCGATCACCGCGAGCTTTGCGCCTGTCCGGCGCACAATATTGGCCAAGCCCTCAGCATTGGTTGCCGCGGTGACGGCGACGACTTCGAAGCGGTCGCGATGCCGCTCGACCAGATCGAGCGTCGAGGTGCCGACCGAGCCGGTAGCGCCGAGGATCGCGATCTTCCGGGTCACGTCAGCCCTAGTAGCTGGGCCGCGGCGGTAAGCACAGCCACAGGCACCAATCCGTCGAGCCGGTCCAGCACTCCGCCGTGTCCCGGCAGCCACGAACCGGAATCCTTCACCCCTGCCCGCCGCTTCAGCCCACTCTCGAACAAGTCCCCGGCCTGGGCCGCGACCGCAAGCACCGCGGCGAGCGGAAGCAAGGCGAGCCCGAGGTGCGTGGCAAGGACCCATGCGCCGCCGAGTAAAGTCGCGGCGGCAATACCGCCGAACAGCCCTTCAACCGTCTTGCCGGGGCTGATCGTCGGCGCGAGCTTTCGGCGTCCAAATCGGCGGCCGGCAAAATAGGCGCCGATGTCGGTCGACCAGGTGACGATGAAGGTCCACAGCAGGAGATCGATGCCTGCCCGCTCGCGAATCCAGAGGAGCGCCAGCGCAGGCACCAATGCGTAGAGCAGGCCGGCGACGTACCAGAGCGCACCCATTCCGCGCGTCAGCCGGGTCCATTCGTAGAACATGAGCGTGGCGATCGCGGCGACGGCGATCGCCAGCGGATATCCGCCCTGGAACGCCACCAGCAGCGCGGTGACGATCAGGACGACGCCGGTGGCAGTCCGGACGAAAAGCTCGTTCACCGACCACCAAACCGTCGCTCGCGCGCGGCAAACCGCTCAAGAGCCTGCGCGAAATCTTCTTCCTTGAAGTCCGGCCACAAAGTGTCGACGAATATTAGCTCGGCGTAGGCCGCCTGCCACAGGAGGAAATTCGAGAGCCGGATTTCTCCGGACGTGCGGATCAGCAAGTCGAGCTCCGGCAGGCCGTGCGTCTGGAGCTCGGCGGCAATCGCCTGCTCGTCGATCGCCTCCGCTTGAAGCGCTCCCATCTCAACTTTCGCTGCCAAGGCCTTGGCTGCGGCCGTAATTTCCGCGCGCGATCCGTAATTGAGGGCTACCACGAGGGTCAGCCGCCGATTGTTCGCCGTCCGCTCCACGGCCCGCTCGAGCCGCGAGACCAATTCGGGCCCGAACGCCGAATAATCGCCGATCAGCTTAAGGCGGACTTCCTCTTTCTGAAGCGTCGCAAACTCGCGCTCCAGATAGAAGCGCATCAGCGCGGTGAGGTCGCCGACCTCCTCAGCACTTCGCCGCCAGTTTTCCGACGAGAAGGCATAAAGCGTCAGGACCTCAACGCCGTGATCCACGGCCGACTGCATCGCCCGGCGAACCGCCTCGGCGCCGGCCTTGTGCCCGGCAACCCGCGGAAGCCCGCGCTTCGACGCCCAGCGCCCATTGCCGTCCATGATGATGGCAACGTGGCGCGGGACCTTGCTTCCGCCCCCAAGTCCGGCTGCGCCCTCAGGGGCGGTAGCGGAGCTCACTTGCCCAGGATTTCCTTTTCCTTGGTCGCGGCGGCCTCGTCGATTTCCTTGATCGTGTCGTCTGTCAGCTTCTGCACCTCGACCTCGAGCCGCTTGCGCTCATCCTCGCTGATCACGTGTTTCTTCTCGTCCTGCTTCAGGTGATCCATGCCGTCGCGGCGAACGTTGCGAACGGCGACGCGCGCCTTCTCCGCATATTGCCCGACGAGCTTGGCGAGCTCCTTGCGGCGCTCCTCGGTGAGCTCGGGGATCGGCAGGCGGATCATCTGGCCGTCGGTGATCGGGTTGAGGCCGAGGCCGGCCGAGCGAATCGCCTTCTCGACAGGCCCGACGTTGGAGCGGTCCCAGACTTGCACCGAGAGCATGCGCGCCTCAGGCGTCGAGACGGTCGCCAGCTGGTTGAGCGGCATGTTGGAGCCGTAAACCTCGACATTGACGGGATCGAGCAAGGCCGTGGAGGCGCGACCGGTGCGAAGGCCGGCGAGGTCGTGCTTCAGGGCATCGAGCGCGCCGTGCATGCGGCGCTTGAGGTCGTCCGTCGAAACGGTGGTCGTCATTGTTCACTCCCGTTCTGAACGATCGTCGCAGTCCCCTCCCCGGCCAGGACCCGGGCAAGATTGCCCGGCTGGCGGATGTTGAAGACGACAATCGGAATATTGTTGTCGCGGCACAGAGCGACCGCGGCCGCGTCCATCACCTTGAGGTCGTCGCTGAGCACCTTGCCGAAGCTCAGTGTCTCATAGCGCGTCGCATCGGCCACCTTCTTGGGATCGGCGGTGTAGACGCCGTCGACGCTGGTGCCCTTGAACAAGGCGTCGCAACCCATCTCGGCGGCGCGAAGCGCCGCGGCAGTGTCCGTCGTGAAATAAGGATTACCCGTCCCGGCGGCGAAGAGAACGATCCTCCCCTTCTCCATGTGCCGAAGCGCCCTCCGGCGAATGTAGGGCTCGGACACGCTCGACATCGGGATCGCCGACTGGACCCGCGTTTCCGCGCCGAACTTCTCGAGCGATCCCTGCAGCGCGATGGCGTTCATGACCGTAGCGAGCATGCCCATGTAGTCAGCGCTCGCCCGGTCGAAGCCCTTGGCTGCGGCGGCCATTCCACGGAAAATATTGCCCCCACCGACGACAAGGCAAAGACCGGGGCAATGCTGGCGCGCGTCGATGACTTCGCGAGCGAGCGCATCGACCGCCTGCGGGTCGATTCCGAACTGCCCCTGCCCCATCAGTGCCTCGCCCGACAGCTTCAGGAGGATCCGGTTGAAGCGCGGTCGGGTCATGCGGGGGCTGTGTCCTCAAGCTGTAACAAGGCGGCCAAGCCTTTATGGCGCAGGCGCAGCCTTGCCAACTGCCTTACTTGCTCGGGCGACTGTTTGAAGGCAGCATCGGCAAGGGGGGTGCGCATGGCCAGTCTGTTCCTGAGTTACGCCCGGGACGATGCAGACACGGCGCGCGCCATTGCCGCCGCCCTCGAAAAAGCCGGTCATTCGGTGTGGTGGGACAAGCACATCGGCGGAGGCTCGCAATTCGCGAAGGAGATCGAGCAGGCGCTCGACAAGGCCGATGTCGTCCTCGTGCTTTGGACGACCCATTCGATCGAAAGTCCCTGGGTGCGCGACGAGGCGGGCGCGGGCCGCGACCGAGGCCGCCTCGTGCCGCTTTCGCTCGGCGGGACCCTGCCGCCGCTAGGCTTCCGGCAATTCCACTCGATCGATCTTGGCGACTGGAGCGGCCGGGGCAAGCTTCCTCAAATGGAGGAAATTCTCGCCGCAATCGAGCGCCAGTCTAAAAATCCGGGAATACCCGGGGCGGTCGAAACGCCCCGCGCGAAACGTCAGCTTAACAGGTCCTCGCTAAACATGTGGGCCATCATCGCCGTCGCAATCGCAATGTTTTTCGTGGTCGTCGGTCTACTGATCGGCCATCCGTGGGAGCCGCCATCGCCCCAATAAAAAGGGCGGAGCAAAGCCCCGCCCTTTCATGATTCAAAACAGGTTGCGCTTACGCGACCGGCTCTGCCTTGCTGGTGCCGGCTGCGGCGGCGACCTCGGCCGCGAAGTCGCTCTGCTGCTTCTCGATGCCTTCGCCGAGCTGGAAGCGGGCGAAGCCGAGCAGCTGGATTGCCGTTCCGGCTTCCTTGGCCGCGGCAGCGACGACGTCGGAGACCGGAGTCTTATTGTCCATCACGAACAGCTGCGACGTCAGCGCATTTTCCTTGCGGAACTTGCCGAGACCGCCCTCGACCATCTTCTCGATGATGTTTTGCGGCTTGCCGCTTTCCTTCGCCTTTTCCATCGCGATCGAACGCTCACGCTCGATCAACGCCGGGTCGAGCTCGTCGGCCGTCAGCGCCAGCGGGTGGGCGGCGGCGACGTGCATCGCAATCTGCTTGCCGAGCGCGGTGAGCGTCTCGGCCGGAGCCGAGCTCTCGAGCGCGACGAGCACGCCGATCTTGCCGAGGCCGGGAGCGACCTGGTTGTGGACATAGGGCACAACCGCGCCCTGGTTCACTTCCAGCACCTTCGCGCGGCGAAGCGACTGGTTCTCGCCGATCTTGGCGATGTTGTCGGTCAGCTTCTCCTGGACGCTGCCGCCCTCGGGGTACTGCGCCGAAGCAAGCGCCTCGACATCGGTGCCGTGCTGAAGCGCGAGCTTGGCGACGTTGCGGACGAAATCCTGGAAGATCTCGTTCTTGGCGACGAAGTCCGTCTCCGAGTTCACCTCGACGACGGCCCCGCGGGTGCCCTCGACGGCGACTCCGACGAGACCCTCGGCGGCCGTGCGGCCGGCCTTCTTCGCAGCGGCGGCGAGACCCTTGGCGCGAAGCCAGTCGATCGACGCTTCCATCTCGCCATTGTTCTCGGCGAGCGCCTTCTTGCAATCCATCATGCCGGCTCCGGTGCGCTCGCGCAGTTCCTTCACAGTCGCGGCCGTGATCTCAGCCATTTTCTTTTCCTTTGCTCCCCTCCCGTTCGCGGGAGGGGCTGGGGGTGGGAATGTGGTGAGAAGGTGGGCACGACAGACCCACCCCTCAATCCCCTCCCGCTCGCGGGAGGGGAAGAACTCAGGCTTCCAGCGCGGCCTCGACCGGCGGCTCGGCCATCGATCCGATGTCCTGGCCGCGGGCGGCGGCGTTGCCGGCGCGGCCTTCGTTCGCGGCCTGCGCAACGGCGTCCGTATAGAGGCGGATCGCACGGCTGGCGTCGTCATTGCCCGGAACCGGGAAAGCGATTCCGCTCGGGTCGCTGTTCGAATCGAGGATCGCGACAACCGGGATGCCGAGCGTGTTGGCTTCCTTGATCGCCAGCTCTTCCTTGTTGGTGTCGACGACGAACATGACGTCCGGAAGACCGCCCATGTCGCGGATTCCGCCAAGGCTCTTTTCGAGCTTGTCGCGCTCGCGGGTAAGCTGGAGGACTTCCTTCTTGGTCAGGCCGGCGGTGTCGCCCGACAGCTTCTCCTCAAGCGTCTTCAAGCGCTTGATCGAGTTGGAGATCGTCTTCCAGTTGGTCAGCATGCCGCCGAGCCAGCGGTGGTTGACGAAATGCTGGTTCGACGCTCGCGCGGCGTCGGCGATCGGGTCCTGCGCCTGGCGCTTGGTGCCGACGAACAGCACCTTGCCGCCGCGCGACACGGTCTGCTGCACGAAATCGAGCGCGCGCGCGAACAGCGGAACGCTCTGCGACAGGTCGATGATGTGCACCCCGTTGCGGTCACCAAAGATGTACGGCTTCATCTTGGGGTTCCAGCGGTGGGTCTGGTGGCCGAAATGTGCTCCGGCCTCGAGCAATTGCTGCATGGTGACGACGGTCGTCGCCATAGTCGTTTCTCCTTCCGGTTCTGCCTCAGCGGAGCCGAATGACCGATCTTGTGGATCGGCACCGGTATGTAAGCTCCGCCTGTGGGATGCGCGGGCACCTAGCGAAAGCTGCTCGCGCTTTCAAGGGCTTGGCTGAGCCGCACCAACCTCGCTTGACAGAGAGGAACAAAAAGGGAACATTATCTTGACTCACCTGAGCGGATACAGCTCAATCGGAACAAATCGTGTCCGGTTTGGTTTGGCGCTCCAAAGAAGGATTGTTGCGATGATTGCACCTCTGGGCACCCTCGCCTTTCTCGCCACCCTGTGGCTTCTCGTTGTCGTGGGTGCTTCGGTTCTTGGGGAAAGCGGCGCGCGTATCGCCGCTGCCCTCAGGGGCAAGTCGGCGCATCGTCAGCTCAATGTCCATGGCCGGGTGAGAGCGCGGTCGCGGCTGCAGCAGCCTATGCGCGCGAAGCCGCGCTTGCGCGCCGCCGCTTGACCCGCGCGTAGCTCGCAAGCGCCAGCGGAATCATCAGCAGGTAGAGAAGCGCGACCGCAAGCAGCGTGTGCCAGGGCGCCGTCAGCAAAGCGGCGCCTAGCAGCGCAATTCCGGCAAGCGCGAAAAGTCGCCAGCTGCTGCGGATCCGGACCGACGACCAGCTGTAGGTCGGGATGGCCGAGATCATCAGCAAAGCGACGAACAGGATCCAGGGCATCACGACGTACCATGCCTGGAACCAGGCGCTGCCCGTTACCAGCCACAGGAAGACTGGGATGAAGGCGAGCCCTGCGCCCGCCGGCGCTGGCACGCCGGTGTTGAAGCCCGCCGACTTGTGCGGCTGCTCGCCAGCGTCGAGGCGGGAATTGAAGCGCGCCAGGCGAAGCGCACAGCAGACCGCCAAGGCGAGTGCGGCCGTCCACCCGAACTTCGGCGCATTGTGCAGGGACCATAGGAAGAGGATCAGCGCGGGCGCGGTGCCAAAGGCGATATTGTCGCTGAGCGAATCGAGCTCGGCGCCGAACTTGCTTTGGGCGCGAAGAAGCCGGGCGACCCGCCCGTCGATACCGTCGAGCACGCCGGCGACTACAATGGCGGCGAGCGCCTTTTCCCACTCTCCCTTGATGCCGAAGAAGACGCCGCTCAGACCGCAACAGAGCGCGAGAACGGTAACGGCATTGGGGACCATCGCTCGAAATGGGATCCGGCGCGGATCCCGGTCGTCGTTCACTGGCTGACACCCGACAAGGCCGCGTCTACCCCGACCTCTGCAATGACCGTCTCGCCGGCGATCGTCCGCTGGCCGAGCAGGACCTTCGGCGCCGTGCCCGCCGGCAAATAAACGTCGACGCGGCTGCCGAAGCGGATAAGTCCGATGCGCTGGCCCGCCTCGACGTCATCGCCCTCGCGGACGAAGGCGAGGATCCGCCGCGCGACCAGTCCCGCGATCTGCGTCATTCCAATCTTCAGCCCATCCCGGCCTTCGATCAAAAAGTGCTGGCGCTCATTGTCCTCGCTCGCCTTGTCGAGGTCGGCGTTGATGAACTTGCCTGGTACATAGGCGACACGGCGGATTCGGCCGGTAATGGGCGCCCGATTTATGTGGACGTCGAAGACGCTCATGAAAATCGAGACGCGCGTATATTCGCCGTCCGCCATCCCCTCCACGCCACGAAGCTCGGGCGGAGGCCCGACACGGGTGATCAAGGTGATCAGGCCATCGGCCGGCGCGATGATCAGCTTGGCGTCGTCGGGCGTGGTCCGCACCGGATCGCGGAAGAAAGTCGCGACCCAGATCGTCAGCCCGACCATCGCCCAGTCGATCACATGGAGGTGGAACAGGAAAGCGAAGAACGTGACCGTCGCCGCGCCCACGACATATTTCCGTCCCTCCGGATGGATGGAGGGAAAGCGCCACTTCACCGTGGTGGTCGGAAGCGGGCTGTCATGCTTGTCTAACTCGGGCATCGCGTTTCCTTAGAGGGCGCTTTGCACCGGCACAACGGCGCGGTTGCTTGGGCGCGCGGGCCATCCTAGAGCGCCGCCGACCCCGAAAAACCGCAGGAAAGCGTCATGGCGAAGATCAAGGTGAAGAACCCCGTCGTCGAACTCGACGGTGACGAGATGACCCGCATCATCTGGCAATGGATCCGCGAACGGCTGATCCAGCCCTATCTCGACGTCGATCTGCTTTATTACGACCTTTCCGTGGAGAATCGCGACGCGACCGAGGACCAGGTCACGGTCGACGCCGCCAATGCGATCAAGGAACATGGCGTCGGCGTTAAGTGCGCGACGATCACGCCCGACGAGGCGCGCGTCGAGGAATTCCACCTCAAGAAGATGTGGAAGTCGCCTAACGGCACCATCCGCAACATCCTCGGCGGCTGCATCTTCCGCGAGCCGATCGTCATTTCCAACGTGCCCCGCCTGATCCCCGGCTGGACCGACCCGATCGTGGTCGGCCGTCACGCGTTCGGCGACCAGTATCGCGCGACCGACTTCAAGGTGCCGGGCCCGGGCAAGCTGACCATGAAGTGGGTCGGCAAAGACGGCCAGGAACTGGACTTCGACGTGTTCGACTTCCCGGCTGCCGGCGTGGCGATGGGCATGTACAACCTTGATGAGTCGATCCGTGACTTCGCGCACGCCTGCTTCAACTACAGCCTCGATCGCGGGTGGCCGCTCTACCTCTCCACGAAGAACACGATCCTCAAGGCCTACGACGGCCGCTTCAAGGATATCTTCCAAGAGATTTACGACAAGGAATACAAGGCGAAGTTCGAAGCTGCTGGCATCGAATATCAGCATCGCCTGATCGACGACATGGTCGCGTCTGCTCTCAAGTGGAGCGGCAAGTTCGTCTGGGCCTGCAAGAATTACGACGGCGACGTCCAGTCGGACCAGGTTGCGCAGGGATTCGGCTCGCTAGGGCTGATGACCTCGGTCCTGATGACGCCCGACGGCAAGACGGTGGAAGCCGAAGCCGCGCACGGCACGGTCACTCGCCACTACCGCATGCACCAGCAGGGCAAGGCAACCTCGACCAATCCGATCGCTTCGATCTTCGCCTGGACCCGTGGCCTCATCTACCGCGGCAAGTTCGACGGCACGCCGGAAGTTGTGAAGTTCGCCGAGGCTCTGGAGCGTGTCTGCGTCGAGACCGTCGAAAGCGGCCAGATGACCAAGGACCTCGCTATCCTCGTCGGCCCCGAGCAGCCGTGGCTTACGACCGAGCAGTTCTTCGAGGCGATCGTGAAGAACCTCGAGGCCGCGATGGCGACGACTGCCGAGCCGCAGCCCGCCTGAGCCCCGCGTCCGGCGAGCGGATATGCTCACGCCGGACACCGAGTCCGACGAGCCTTGCGGGAATGCGCCGAAGGACCGGAAAGTGATCGAAAAGCCGTAGCACCAACGGCACTTTGTCGAGCGCTGCCTTACGGATAACGAGCGGTGTTAAGATGCGGTCGTGGATCGTCTTTTGGACGCCCTGGATCACCCGCGTCGGGAACATGCGACGATCCTGCACCTCGTGGAGCAGCGGATCGACATCCTCGCCCCGAGCTAGCGGCGCCGCAAGGATGTTCGCGGCCGCGACGGCGTCCTGGATCGCGAGGTTGATCCCGACACCGCCGACCGGCGACATGGCATGCGCCGCGTCCCCGATGGCAAGCAGGCCGTTCCGCCACCAGCGCGAGAGCCGGTCGAGCGAGACGGAGAGCAGCTTCACTTGGTCCCAGTCCTTCAGCGTGTCGATCACGGAAGAGAGCTCCGGTGCAGCTGTGGCAACGTTCCGGCGAAAGGCGGCAAGCCCCTCCTTCCGGATCTCGTCGGCGGCGCCTTTCGGGACGACATAGGCGCACTGCCAATAATCCCCGCGATCCAGCTCGACGACAAACGACCCTGATCCGAATGTCCCGCCAGTCGCGTTCGTCGTGCCTCTCTCTTTCGGCAGCCGAAACCAGAGCACGTCGATCGGAGCGCCGAGATCCTTCTTCGGAAGGTCCGCCTTGTCCCGAAGAATCGAGCTTCGCCCATCGGCCGCGATCGTCAGCCGCGCCCGCAATTCCTCGCCGTCTTTCAGCCGGACTCCGGCCACGCGGCCTTTCTCCACGATCAGCTCGACCGCCTCGGCCTCCATGCGCAGCGAGAAGGTTGGGTAATGCCGTGCTTCCTGTGAGAGGAAGTCGAGGAAATCCCATTGCGGCATCAGGGCCACGAAGCGGCTCTTCACGGGCAAATGGCTGAGGTCGGCAAGCATGATCTGGCGCTTCGCCACCCGCGCGGTGATCGATCGGATCTCATCGTGGGGCCGCTTTAGGAACTCGTCGTAAAGCCCAAGCTCGCGGAGCAGCTCCAGCGTCGAAGGGTGCACGGTGTCCCCGCGGAAATCCCGGAAGAAGTCCGCGTGCTTCTCCAACACTTGCACCCTGCATCCGGCCCGGGCGAACAGCAGCCCCGCCATCACGCCCGCCGGACCGCCGCCGGCGATGACCAGGTCGAGTTTTGACGTCATGGCGCCAGCATCTACCGCCGTTCGGCAGAAAAGGGCAAAGACGAGCCATGGCGGGCAATGTCGCGACATCCGGGTTCAGCGATGCACTGCTGATCCTCGGCGCCGCGGGGATCGTGATCCCGGCCTTCGCCAGGATCCGAATCAGCCCGATCATCGGCTTCATCCTGATCGGCATGCTGGTCGGACCCAACGGCCTTGGCGCGCTCACGAGCAGCTATCCTGGCCTGCACTATGTGACGATTTCCAACACCCACGCGATCGAGCCGTTCGCCGAGCTTGGGATCGTTCTGCTTCTGTTCTCGATCGGCCTCGAACTGTCGTTCCGAAGGTTGTGGAACATGCGTCGGCTGCTCTTCGGCGTCGGCGCCGCCGAGCTTCTGATCTCCGCTCTACTGATTGCTGTCGGCCTCTACCTCACCGGCCAAAGCACGGCCGCCTCCGCCGGCCTGGGGCTGGCGCTCGCGCTTTCTTCCACGGCGATCGTGCTTCCGCTCGTCGGGACCCACACGCCCGTCGGCCGCTCCGCCCTCGCAATGCTGCTGTTCGAAGACCTGGCGCTCGTGCCGATCGTCTTCGCGTTGGGGGCCATGGCGCCGCATGCCGCGGACGTTGGCGTCGGGCCCTTGCTCCAGACGATGGTCATCGGCGGCATCGTGGCCGTCGCGATGCTCTTCGCGGGCCGGCTGGTGCTTCCGCAGCTCTTCGCCCAAGCGGCGCGCACCAAGAGCCCGGAGATGTTCCTCGCGGCCTGCCTCCTGGTCGTCATCGTCGCCAGTTTGATCACCCGCGCCATCGGATTTTCACCGATCCTCGGCGCTCTGATCGCCGGGATCGTCATTGCCGAGACGGAATATCATGGCGAGGTCGAGGTGATTACGGCGCCTTTCCGGGGCCTCGGGCTCGGAATATTCCTGATCACCGTCGGCATGAGCGTCGATCTCGAGCTCCTCGCCGCCCAGTGGCCCGCCATTCTCCTCGCCCTTCTCGCCGTGCTGGCAGTGAAAACCGTGGTCACCGCGGTGCTTCTGAGGATCGGCGGAGCGCAGGGAAGCGTCGCCGCCGAAACCGGCGTCTTGATGGGGTCGCCCTCGGAAACGACGCTGATCGTCCTCTCGGCTGCGCTGTCAGCGAGGGTGATCGCGCCCGACACCGCCGCTTTCTGGCAGATCGTCACTGCGCTCGGTCTGACGGTTACTCCGCTCCTAGCGAAGCTAGGCCGCATCGCTGCGAAGGAAGTCGGCCGGAAGGAGCTCGTCAGGCAGATCGACCACGAACTGGATCACGCGACGAAGGGCCAGGTCATGATCCTCGGCTTCGGCCGCGTTGGGCGGGTGATCGCCGACATGCTCGATGTTCATGGAAAAGATTACGTCGCCGTAGACGCCGACGTAGACGCCGTCGCCGCTGCGAAGAAGGAAGGTTACGACGTTCTATTCGGCAATGTCGCACACCCCGAGCTCATCGAGCGCATGCGCAAGCGGAACCCGAGCGCCTTCATCCTGACGATGGACAATCCCGTCCTGGCGCGGCGCCTGACGCGGCAGCTGCACGATGCATTCCCGGATTTGCCGATCGTCGCCCGCGCCCGAGACACGGCGCACGCTGCCCAACTCTACAAGGCGGGCGCGACCGACGCGGTGCCGGAGACGCTCGAAGCCTCGCTTCAGCTATCGGAAGCCGCCCTCGTGGACCTCGGGGTCGCCATGGGCCCGGTGATCGCGTCCATCCACGAAAAACGCGACCAGCTGCGCGCCGAGATCAAGGCCGAAGCCAACCTGGAGGAAGCGCCGCGCACGCTCGGAAGGCGGCTTCGCGACGCCTAAGCCGCGATCTTCTCCAGAGCGTCTTTGACGGCGTCTAGCGCTTCGGCGGCCTTGGAGCCGTCGGGGCCACCGCCCTGGGCCATGTCAGGGCGGCCGCCGCCGCCCTGCCCGCCAAGCGTCGCAACCGCCGCTTTGACGAGGTCGACGGCGCTGACCTGGCCGGCTAGGTCTTCAGTCACGCCAACGGCGACGCTGGCTCGGCCCTCGTTCACGGCGACTAAAGCGCCGATGCCCGAGCCGAGCCGCTTCTTCATGTCGTCAACGGCAGCTCGCAAGCCCTTGGGATCGAAGCCCTCCACGACCTGGCCGAGGAATTTTCGTCCGCCGACGTCTTCGGCAGCGGGGCCATCGCCCTTGGCCGAGCCGCCGCCCATGGCGATTTGCTTCTTCGCATCGGCGAGTTCACGCTCGAGGCGGCGGCGCTCTTCGACGAGCGCCGCGATGCGCCCTGGCACCTCGTCCGGAGCCGCCTTCAGCGTCGCAGCCGCTTCGCGAAGCTTCGCCTCGCGATCCGACAACCATTGCCGGGCCGCCTCGCCGGTGAGCGCCTCGATGCGCCGAACGCCAGCGGAAACAGCGCTTTCCGAGATGATCTTCAGCAGCTGAATATCGCCCAAGGCGCGGACGTGGGTGCCTCCGCAGAGCTCGACCGAATAATCTGCCTCGCTGAAACGGCCCATCGATAGCACGCGGACCTCGTCGCCATACTTTTCGCCGAACAGCGCCATCGCACCCGCCGATATCGCCTCGTCCGGAGTCATCAGGCGAGTGCTGACCGTCTCGTTCGAGCGAATCTGCGCATTCACTTCGGCCTCAACAGCCTCGATTTCCTCACGCGTCAGCGCCTTGGGGTGCGAGAAGTCGAAGCGGAAATAGTCGGACGCGACCAGGCTGCCCTTCTGCGTGACGTGCGTGCCGAGATGACGGCGCAGCGCGGCATGCAGCAGATGCGTCGCGCTGTGGTTCGCGCGGACGCGGTTGCGGCGCTCGCTATCGACCTTCTGGTGAACGGTCTCGCCAACCGACAGCTCGCCTGCCACCACCTTGGTGCGGAGCACGTGAAGCTTGCCAAGCGGTTTCGACGTATCCTCAACCTCGCCGTCAAAACCTTTGATTGCAGTCAGTTTTCCGGTGTCGCCAGTCTGTCCGCCGCTTTCGCCGTAAAAGGGCGTCTGGTTGAGCAGCAGCTCGACGGTCTGGCCGACTTCCGCACTCTCAACCCGCGCGCCGTCCTTGACGATCGCGAGAACAACGCCTTCGCCCTCATCGCCCGAGTAGCCGGTGAACTCGGTCGCGCCATGTTCCTCGGCGAGGTCGAACCAGATGTCCTCGTTCGCCTTCGCGCCCGAGCCCTTCCAGGCCGCGCGTGCCTTCGCCTTCTGCTCGGCCATTGCGCTGTCGAAGCCGGCGCGATCGACCTGAAGCCCGCGCGAACGCAGCGCGTCTTCGGTTAGGTCGTATGGGAACCCGTAGGTGTCGTAGAGCTTGAACGCGGTCTCGCCGGCCAACGTGCCGCCCTCGGGGAGGTCCGATGTCGCCTCGTCGAGAAGCTTAAGACCCGTCGCAAGTGTCTGGCGGAAGCGGGTTTCCTCCTGCTGGAGGGTCGCTTCGATCAGCGGCTGTGCGCGAACCAGCTCAGGGTAAGCGGCGCCCATCTCGGCGACCAGCGCCGGCACGAGGCGCCACATGAGCGGATCCTTGGCGCCTAGAAGATGCGCGTGGCGCATTGCCCGGCGCATGATGCGGCGAAGGACATAGCCCCTGCCCTCATTCGCCGGCAGAACGCCGTCGGCGACGAGGAAACCGCTGGCGCGCAGATGGTCGGCGATAACCCGGTGGCTCGCCTGGCTCTCCCCCTCGGCCTTGGTCCGCGTCAGCGCCTCGCTGGCGTGGATCAGCGCCTTGAATGTGTCCGTGTCGTAATTGTCGTGGACGCCCTGCAGCACGGCCGAGATGCGCTCGAGGCCCATACCGGTATCGATGCTCTTGCTCGGCAGCTCGGAGACGATCTCGTTCGCCGCCTGCTCATATTGCATGAAGACGAGGTTCCAGACCTCGACGAAGCGGTCGCCGTCTTCGTCCGGGCTGCCCGGAGGTCCGCCGGCAATATGCTCGCCATGATCGTAGAAAATCTCGGAGCAGGGCCCGCAGGGGCCGTCATCGCCCATCGCCCAGAAATTGTCCTTCGTCGGGATGCGGATGATCCGGCTCTCGGACAGGCCGGAGATGCGCTTCCACAAGTCGAAGGCCTCGTCGTCGGTGTGGTAGACCGTCGCCGTGAGCCGGTCGGGATTAAGCCCCCACTCCTTGGTCAGCAGGTTCCACGCAAGCTCGATCGCGCGATCCTTGAAATAGTCGCCGAACGAGAAATTCCCGAGCATTTCGAAGAAGGTGTGGTGTCGGGCGGTATAGCCGACATTGTCGAGGTCGTTGTGCTTGCCGCCTGCCCGGACGCACTTCTGCGAGCTCGTGGCGGTCGAATAGGACCGCGTTTCAAGGCCTGTGAAAACGTTCTTGAACGGCACCATGCCCGCGTTGACGAACATCAGCGTCGGGTCGTTCTGGGGAACCAGCGGCGCCGAAGCGACACGCGCGTGGCCGTTCTTCTCAAAATAATCGAGGAAAGAGCGGCGGATATCGTTCGTCGAAGTCATGTCAGCGGCATGTAAATGCGCTGTTGCACTGCGGCAAGGATGGTGACGGCTATCCCGCGGGCGGAACGCGAAACCAGCCTGTAACGGCAAGGCGCGGTGCCGGAGCGAAGGGAGCGACGAGGCTGACGCTGTGCCGCTTGGGGACTGCAAACAGGTTGAGCACATTCATGCGCGGCACCAGGCCGTGCTCCACGTCGCCATTCGCCCCGTGGAAGAGCAACAGCCCGCCCCACTCCGGACGCCAGCTGCTAGTCAGGCCGAAAACATAAGCCGCCCGCCGGTGCGTCTCGGCGACGTCGTCGTCGTGAATGGTGAGGAAGCTTTCCGGTCCGTATCGGGTCGCACGCGCGTCGGCTTGGCTGATGTCGCCGATAGAGGTGATGTCCCGGATGAGCTCGATCAGCGACGGGCTCGACATGAAGCGGCCGAACGAGTGGAGGATATCGCGCGGTTCGGGGTCGTCGGCGATGTAGATCTCTTCGTAGAGGTAGGAACCCTTACTCTTGCGCGGCTGCGGCGAGCTTCCGGATCCCTTCGCGCTCATTCGCGCTCAACGCATCCAACGCGTGCCTGCCCAGCTGGACTTGCGGCTTGTCCCCGACGCGGAAGGACAGGCGCCAATCGTCGCGGCGAAGCAGCTCGTCGCGAAGCTTCGGCGCCGGCATCGTCGATAAACGGGTCGATCTGGACCCACCCCGTGCGCTCGAACGCCTCGCGCAGCTCGTCGGTCTGAATG
>Ga0105248_10001125_pt1 | contig 29737 bp, 24 predicted proteins | sample KBSS34metaG_FD_81524 | JGI IMG/M metagenome (GOLD analysis project Ga0105248, IMG submission 81524) | Switchgrass rhizosphere microbial communities from Kellogg Biological Station, Michigan, USA - KBS S3-4 metaG | ecosystem: Host-associated > Plants > Roots > Rhizosphere > Soil | place... | reverse complement strand
GCCAGTGCGACAGCGTCGCTTCGGGCACGCGGCCCGGCAGCAGCGTGGGCGCTGCCGCCGTTCGGAAGATCACGCGCGCGCCGGGCCGCGCCGTGCGAGTGATCTGGGACCACAATTCCGCAAGCTGTGCATCGGTCATCCAGTCCTGCGCATCGAGCAGGACGTAGCGGTCGCGGCTGGCCGCCGGGCATTCGCGCAGATAGTCGGTGAAGTTCATATGGCGGATCTCGACACGATCGACCCGTTCGACGATCGCCGGATAATGCGCCTCCTCCAGATAAGGCGGCACGGATGCGCGCGGCCGGTCTTCATAGCCACGGCCAAAGGCCTGCCAGGCGAAATAATTCTGGCTGATATCGAAATCGCAGGCGAGCTTTTCCAGCCGGTCGCGCAGCACCTTGACCATGCCGCCGCGCTCATCGCCCAGCAACGCCTTATATTGGGCGGGCGGTATGCCTAGCCCGAACAGGGACGCCGGGTTGCTTGCCAGCCAGCGGACGAACCTTTTCTCGAAGATCGGCGCGAAGCGGGTCTCGAAAATCTCCCGTTGCTCATCGATCGAGTTGGCCGCAAGGATATCGCCGGATCGGATCCCGTAGCAACGCGCCAGCAACTGCGTGCCGCCGATGAAATGGCCGAGCAGGCCACGACGATAAATGTTGCGCCCGAAGCCGCCGATCCGCTTGCGCCCCAGCAGATCGCGTCCTTCCCAATAGCGGCGCGACGTTTCATCGAGATGGGGGGCGACATGCTCGCGATACGCCATCACGTTGTCGGGCTGGTTTGCCTCGGCGAAAAACCGATAGAAACTCGCATGATCGGGCAGTCGTCGGGCGGCGGCGAGCTTGAGTCGGTTGAGCGCGACATGCGCGGTATTGAGGTCAACGGCCGTGATCCGTCGAGGATTGGCGGTGAGGTAGGACAGGACATTGCAACCGCCGCTGGCGATCGTCACCAGATGACTGTCGGGGGCGAGCTGCAGCGCCTCCAGATCCACCAGCGGATCTTCCCAGATCTGGGCATAGACGAGCCCGCGAAACGCAAAGGTGAAGGCGCGTTCGAGCAACCCTTGTTTGCTATATTCCTCGTGGCGATGAACCGCCTGCCTGATTGCCGCATGCCGATCATGCGCGAGTGCCACCGCCATTGCCGCCTCCTGTATAAGCGACCCCAGCCTAAGACATTAGCGTGACGGCTTGGTGACGGTGATCATCAATCCCCCAGCAGATCGTGAAACGCGCGCCGGAATTGTGCCCGATCGACGGGCTTGCAAAGGATCCGCCCGGGCGGCTCGCAGGGGTGGCAATCGCCCGGCGTCCCGGTGACGAAGATGACCGGAATGTTGCCCAGCCGCTCATGAATCATGGTGATGGCACGCGGGCCATTGCCCTCCGCAAGCTTGACGTCGGACGTGATCAGGCTCGGCGGATGATCGACGGCGGAGGCGATCGCCTCGGCTTCCGATTCCGCAAAAGAAAAAGAGGTGACGCCCTCCGCCTCCAGCATCATCTGCAAATCCAAAGCAAGGAATGGCTCATCTTCGATAATCAACACATGACGCACAGCAACAGCCTTTACAAAACACCGCCGTAAAACGCGGAGTCGAGGCAGAAGGTCCGCCCGAAGCTTTTTAGTGTTTCACATAAAGTTAGATGAGTGGCCGCGCGCGGGCGGAACCTATATTTGGTTACACATATGTCACGTTCCGGTTTCCCTCACGGAGGCCAATAGTAAGACGACCCGGAGCTTTCGCTCCGGGCCGTCCGCATTCCCCTCCCGAGGGAACCTCTCTCAAGCCGCGAACTGATTCATCGTGTTATGTACGCCGCCGGCCTTCAGGGCCGCCTCGCCGGCGAAATATTCCTTATGGTCGTCGCCGATATCGGAACCGGACATGTTCTGATGCTTCACGCAGGCGATCCCCTGGCGGATTTCCTGCCGCTGCACGCCCAGAACATAGCCGAGCATCCCGGCCGCGCCGAAATATTCCCTGGCCAGATTGTCCGTCGACAGGGCGGCCGTGTGATAGGTCGGCAAAGTGATCAGGTGATGGAAGATGCCGGCCCGTTTTGCGGAATCCGCCTGGAAGGTCCGGATGCGCTCATCGGCCTCGGCGCCCAGATCGGTGCCGTCATAATCGGCGCTCATCAGGCGGGCGCGATCATAAGCGGAGACGTCCTTGCCCTCGGCGGCCCAGGCATCGAACACCTGCTGGCGAAAATTCAGCGTCCAGTTGAAGGATGGCGAATTGTTATAGACCAGCTTGGCGTTAGGAACGACTTCGCGGATGCGATCGACCATGCCGGCAATCTGTTCGATATGCGGCTTCTCGGTCTCGATCCACAACAGGTCGGCGCCATGCTGCAGCGACGTAATGCAATCGAGCACGCAGCGATCCTCGCCCGTTCCGGGCCGGAACTGGTAGAGATTGCTCGCCAGTCGCTTCGGCCGCATCAGCTTGCCGTCGCGATTGATGATCACGTCGCCATTGATGCTGCTGGCATCGGTGATCTCCTCGCAATCGAGGAAGGCATTATACTGGTCGCCCAGATCGCCCGGCTGATGGCTGATCGCGATCTGCTTGGTAAGGCCGGCGCCCAGCGAGTCGGTGCGGGTGACGATGACGCCGTCTTCGACGCCGAGTTCGAGGAACGCGTAGCGGCAGGCGCGGACCTTCGCGAGAAAGTCTTCATGCGGCACGGTGACCTTGCCATCCTGATGGCCGCACTGCTTTTCGTCCGACACCTGATTTTCGATCTGCAGCGCACAGGCGCCGGCTTCGATCATCTTCTTGGCGAGCAGATAGGTTGCCTCGGCATTGCCGAAACCGGCGTCGATATCGGCGATGATCGGCACTACGTGCGTCCGGTGATTTTCGACGGCGAGCAGGAGTTCCTTTTCGCGCGCGACATTGCCGGCCTCACGGGCGGCATCGATGTCGCGGAACATCATGCCGAGTTCGCGGGCATCGGCCTGGCGCAGGAAGGTGTACAGTTCCTCGATCAGGGCGGGCACCGACGTCTTCTCGTGCATCGACTGATCGGGCAGCGGCCCGAATTCGGAGCGCAAAGCGGCGATCATCCAGCCGGACAGATATAGGTAGCGGCGTTCGGTCGTGCCGAAATGCTTCTTGATCGCGATCATCTTCTGTTGACCGATGAAGCCATGCCAGCAGCCGAGCGACTGCGTGTAGTTCGCCGGATCCGCGTCATAAGCGGCCATATCCCTGCGCATGATGGCCGCGGTATAGCGGGCGATTTCCAGCCCGGTGCGGAACCGGTTCTGCAGGCGCATGCGCGCGACCGATTCGGCAGCAATGCCGTCCCAGGTGCCGTTCTTGCTGCCGATAAGCTGCTGCGTGCGGGTGATGTGATCTTGAAAGGACATTGGGGGCTCCACCGATCCGGGCTTCTGGGACGGCGATAAAGCGCGATTCGATCGGGCGGGAGCCTTCGCGAAGTTTACATGTCAAACTTTACAAGCTTATCGTGTATAGTTGTACAGAGACGACAAATTGAGTTGATGCGATGTCCAATGAACGCCCCGTCTATATGGGCCCGCGCCTGCGGCGATTGCGGCGTGAGCTTGGCCTGACCCAGGCCAATATGGCGTCCGATCTCGATATCTCGCCATCCTATGTCGCGCTGCTCGAGCGGAACCAGCGGCCGCTGACGGCGGACATGCTGCTGCGGCTGGCGCGCACCTACAAGATGGACATGGCCGATCTGGCGGGCGACGGCGGCGCGGAATTTGCGGCACGGCTGCAAGCTGTGCTGAAGGATCCGATGTTCGCGGATATCGACCTGCCCACTCTGGAAAGCGCCGACGTCGCCACCAGCTTTCCCGGCGTGACCGAGGCGCTGCTGCGCCTTTACACCGCTTATCAGGATGACCAACTCGCCCTGGCGGATCGCGGCGCGGAAGTCCGCGCCGGGGGCGGACGCGACGATGAGGGGCCGGACCCGGTCGCGGAGGCGCGCCGCTTCCTGACCGCGCGGCGCAACAGTTTCCCCTTGCTCGACGATGTCGCCGAACGGCTCGCCCAGACGATCGGCGAGCAGGAGGGCGGCATCATCGGCCATCTGAAGATCCGTCACAAATTGCGCGTCCGGTTCATCCCGACGGAGGTGATGGGCGGTTCGGTGCGCCGTTTCGACAGGCACCGCGAAGAAGTGCTGCTCGACGATGCCCTCAACAGCACCAGCCGGATGTTCCAGCTGGCGCTGCAGCTCGCTTATCTCGAGATGGGACGCGAAATCGGCGCGCTGCTGAAGGAAGGGAGTTTCGCCACCGAAAGCGGCCAGCGGCTGACGCGGCAGGCGCTCGCCAGCTATGGGGCGGCGGCGCTGCTGATGCCCTACACCACCTTCGCCAAAGCAGTCGAAACGCGCCGTTACGATATCGAGGCGATCGGACGGCAATTCGGTACGAGCTTCGAGCAGACCGCGCACCGCCTGACGACCTTGCAGAAGCCCGGGCAGGAACGCGTGCCCTTCTTCTTCATCCGGGTCGATCCGGCGGGCAATGTTTCGAAGCGGCTCGACGGGGCGGGCTTCCCGTTCGCGCGCCATGGCGGAGCCTGCCCCTTATGGAGCGTCCATCAGGTGTTCCGCACCCCCGGCCAGCTTGTCACGCAATGGCTGGAGCTGCCGGACGGCCAGCGTTTCTTTTCGATCGCGCGCACCGTCACGTCCGGCGGCGGGGCCTATGGCGCACAGCGCGTGGAACGGGCGATCGCCCTGGGCTGCGCCGCCGAACATGCCGGCCGGCTTGTTTATACCCAGCAACCCGGGCACATCACCGAAACACCGACGCCGATCGGGATCACCTGCCGCCTGTGCCAGCGCCCCCGCTGCGCGGCCCGATCAGCGCCGCCAATCGGGCGCGACATGCTCCCCGACGACTATCGTCGGGCCAGCGTCCCGTTCGGCTTTTCGGACAGTTAGGGCACCCCGTGCGGCATCTGACGCACCTCAATAGCATCGTCATTCCAGCGAAAGCTGGAATCTCCCTTTCCCTTCTTGCCTGTCAAAGAGAAGGGAGATCCCAGCTTTCACTGGGATGACGTGGTAAGGTGAGTGCTGAAATCAGCCGGCGTTGGCGGCCGCGAGGCCGGCCTTGGCCGCCTCGTTGACGCCGGCGCGAGCGACCGTGTCGGCCGCATTGGCGGCCAGCGCCTCCCACGTCTGGGCGGACCGTTCGTGCATCGCACGGCGATTCGGCAGGTTGGTCTTTTCGGCGGCTTCGCGCTGCGCAGCGGCATTGGCGCGATAGATTTCGATATTGGTCATGGGGCTTCCTTAGACTGAACGGGCGTTCCAATCCAGCCTTGTCTTTATTGGCTTTTACGGCTTATCGTCCGACGTTGCGATGCGCGCCGTAGTGAAATGACGGAAACGAGCGCCTGCGCAGGCGCGCCTGTCACCCTCGGGGCTCGACCAGGGACTCGCCCCCACGCAATCCGACCGCCGCCGCACGCCTCCCCCTAAAACGCGAACCGTCCCCCAACCCCCAGCACGATCGCATGCGCCTTTGACGTGCCGCTGGTGATTACCGTCGTCGCCAGCGGCGAACCCGCATAATCCACTGTCCCGCGATCGATGGTCGAGCGGTCGAAGTTGATATATTCCGCCGCGAGGTCGATCGTGAATTTGGCGTTGAGCTTCTGGCTGCCGCCGAGGCTGAAACCCGTGCGGTTGCCATCGGGGACGTTGGCATCCCGCCGCCCGCCATTCTGGGTCGGCGTCTGATCGCGATAGATGCCGCCGCGTATCGTCGTCGCGGGGCTGACATCCCAGTCGACGCCGCCCGCGACCATCCAGGTGTTGCGATATTCCTCAGGCACGAACGCGCCCGCCGGCAAGGTCAGCCGGATGCGATCGAACTTCGCCCAGCCGAAACGGATTGCCTGCAGGTTCAGCGTCACAGCGTCAGTCGCCTTGACGCGGATCGCGCCGATCGCCTGCCACGGCGTCGTGAAACTGGCCTTGGTGTCGATCGTGCCATTGGCGCCGGCGAGGAAGCCCTGCAGGCCCGAAATGGCCAGCGTGCCGTCATAGCTGTGCTTGATCGCGGACTTGTAGCTCAGGCCCAGGGTTACCCGCGGCGTCACATATTGCGCGCCCAGGCTCCAGCCGACATCGAAGGCGTTGCCTTTCAACTTCTGCGATCCGTCGGCCAGCAAGGGCGACAGGTTGGGCAATTCCTTCTGCAGGATCGCGTGCGAATATTCGAGGTTGATCCCCGCGCCGACGCGGACATTGTCGGTCAGCATCACGCCGACGGACGGCTGGATATCGATGGTGATCAGCTTGGTCTTGTCGGCGACATAGCGCGTCCAGCTGTTGGACGGATAATTGGTCGTCAGGCTAAACGGCGAGGACAAAGCAAGGCCCAGCGCGATGCGATCGTTGACCGGCACCGCGATCGCGCCCGACGGCAATACGCCGAATTTGGCGGGATTGGGCGGGCTGCCGTCGCCGCCGACCGGCGCCGGCGCCTGGCCCGGGCGGATGATCTGCGTGCCCGTGTCGCGGACATTGGCATGGGGCATGATCGCGGCCGCGCCGAATGCACCGCTGACGCCGGTGGCGCCGGCGATGGAAGCCGGGTTCCACCACAGCGACTCCGGCCCCTGATCGGCGGCTTCGCCGGAAAAGGCGCGACCCGCTGCCTTGATCGACTGTTCGTGGAGATAGAAGCTCGACGCCCCTGCGGGGGTCGCGAAACCCAGCACCAGCGGAACTGCCGTGATGATCGTTGCGCCCAAGCGATGCCCTGTCATCGAAATTCTCCCCTTATTGTCCTGATGTGATATGCTTTTATTCGGCCGCATGCCAGTCGCCACTGGACAAATGCTTGCCGGGGCATGCAGATCACGGGGCGGGGAGTATTGCGATATGCGTGTGCGTTTCTGGGGAACGCGGGGATCGCTGGCGAAGCCGGGGCCTTCGACGATCCGATACGGCGGCAATACCTCCTGCGTCGAGGTGACGTCTCCCGCGGGAACGCGGATCGTCATCGATTGCGGGACCGGCGGGCACGAACTGGCCTCGGCGATCATGCGGGAGGGCAAGCCGTCCCGCGGCCATATGCTGATCAGCCATACGCACTGGGATCACATCCAGGGCATTCCGTTTTTCACGCCCTTCTTCGTGCCTGGCCATGTCTGGGATCTCTACGCACCCCAGGGCTTCGACACCTCCATGAAGGAGGCGCTCGCGGGACAGATGGAATATACCTATTTCCCGGTCACGCTGGATGCGTTCGGCGGCGAGGTCCGCTACAATAATCTGGGCGAGGGCAGCTTCGTCATCGACGACGTCACCATCCACACCCGCTATCTGAACCACCCCGCGCTCACATTGGCCTTCCGGATCGAATGCGGGGGCGCGGCCCTCGTCTATGCCTGCGACCATGAACCGCATTCGCACGATCTGGCGATCGGCGACGGCGACCACGAAGCTGAGATCATCGGCGAAGATCTGGCCCATGCGGCGTTCATGCAGGACGCCGACCTGATCATACACGACGCCCAATATATCGCGCCCGAATATGATGCGAAACGCGGCTGGGGCCACAGTACGGTTGAATATGCGCTGACGATCGGCCGCGCTGCCCGCGCCAGGCGGCTGGCGCTGACCCACCATGACCCGACGCGCACCGACGATGCCGTCGATGCCGTGATGGAGCGTGTTCGCGCGCGCATGATCCCGGGCGATCCGGAGGTGTTCGCCGCCGCCGAAGGCATGGTGATCGATCTGGAACGGTCCGCCGGGGACCGCCATGAGGCGCCGGCCACCGCGAACCAGCCCAGCGCGATCCGCGAGGGCACCGTCGTCGCCATCCCTTCCCTGCTGCTGATCGCCGCCGATGCCGGCATTGTCGATCGGATCGGGCGCGCCGTCGCCAATGAACCGATCCAGTTCTATCACGCGGCAACCCCCGGCCGCGCCATGGAATTGTTGCGGCGCCTGCCGGCGCTGATCCTGATCGAAAACAATCTGCCCGGCACGGAAGATGTGCTGGCGCATATCGACGGCAAGGAATGGCCTCTGGTGCAGGTCGGTGGCGACGGGCCGGCCACCGGCAGCGCCGTCGATCGGCTGCACGAGCCCTGGTCCGTCGAATATGCCCGGACGCGCATCCGCACCTGGCTGCTGCGCACCGAAGCCTCCTGGGCGCGTCCGCCGGTTCCCATCGATGAAGATGTTCGGATCGAGGCGCTGTACGCGCTCGACATACTGGACACGCCGCCCGAGGAGCGATTCGATCGCCACACCCGGCTGGCGGCGGCCCTGTTCCGCGTGCCGGTGTCGCTGATCAGTCTGGTCGACAGCGACCGGCAGTGGTTCAAATCCTGCTACGGCACCGACATCGCCGAAACGCCGCGCGAAGTGAGCTTCTGCGCGCACGCTGTCGCCGCGCGCGAAATGCTGGTGGTGCCCGATACGTTGCTCGATGCGCGGTTCAGGGAACATCCGATGGTCCAGTCGGGACCCCGCATCCGTTTCTACGCCGGCGCGGTGATCCACGCCGCCAACGGCCAGCCCGTCGGCACATTGTGCGTGATGGACATGCGCCCGCGCGCGATCAGCGACGAGGAGCGCAACCTGCTCGCCGATCTGGCCGCGATGATCGAAACCGAACTCGGCCGTTCGCTCGAGACGATCGAAGCACTCGCATGACCCTGATGTCCCCCCTCCCCGTCAGGAAGAAAGCGGCGCGGAAGCATCTTTCCGCGCAGGCGCTCTTCTGGCGGCTGGTGTGGCTATATCAGGGCGGTTGCTTTGCCGCCGTCTTCGTCACCCTGATGCTCGTTCTGCTGGGGCTTGAATTCACCCTGTTCCAGTGGATCGTGCTGTTCATCGAAGTGCCGTTCGTCGTCGCGATTTACAACCTGACCGACGTCTATGTGATCAAACGCCATTTCAAGCCGCTCGGGCGCGCGCTGAAGATCCTCGACGAAGGCCAGCAGCCGCCGCACGATGTGGTTTCCGACGCGATGGTGACCGCGCTCAATCTGCCCTTCTACACCTTCATGCGGGTCACCTTCCTGCACGGGCCGATGACCACGGGTCTGGTCTGTATCGTCCTGCCGCTGGCGAACTGGCTGGTCGATGCGGGTTATCAGACATGGCAGGTGGTGGCGTTCGGCGCGACGACGATGTTCTTCGCCTCCCCCACCCATGCGATCTTCGAATATTTCGGGGTGAGCCGGAACATGGTGCCCGTCATCCTGCGGCTTTCCGACGCGATGCAGGGCAATGTGCTGACAGCGGAGCAGCAGAAGCGGCTGGTGGCGATCCGGCTCAAGAGCAAATTGCTCTATCTCGCCATCTTCGTCACCGCGCTGCCTCTGGTGTTCTTCGGCGTGTCGATGGCGTTCAAGGTCGAACGGCTGTTCGTCGCGCAGGGCATCCACATGTCGGTGCAGCAGATGATGCCGCTCTACATCTGGATTGCCGGCATCGTGCTGGTCTGCATGCTCGGATCGGTGATGATGGCGCTGCTGACCGCGCTGGAAGTGTCGCGATCGGCCCGGCAACTGATCGAAGGGATGCGCGAAGTCGAAGTGGGCAGCCTCGACGACGTCCGCGTCGACGTCGTTTCGACCGACGAATATGCGGATATCTTCCGCGGGTTCCAGCTGATGCTCGACTCCCTGCGCGAGGAACAGCAGATCCTCGCCGTCAGTCAGGATCTGGCCGGCGAGTTGCAGCTGGACGTGCTGATCGCCCGCGTGATGCGCGCGACCACCGAATTGCTGAATGCCGAACGATCGACGCTGTTTCTCTACGACAGGAAGACCGACGAACTGTTCTCGCTGTTCGCCGAAGGCGATCTGACGCGCGAAATCCGCATTCCCGCCAATGCCGGCATCGCGGGCGCGGTGTTCACCAGCGGCGAGGCGGTCAACATCACCGATCCCTATGCCGATCCGCGCTTCAACCAGGAGATCGATCGCAAGACCGGCTTCCGCACGCGATCGATATTGTGCCAGCCGATCCTCGACAAGCACGGCGGGCGCGTCGGCGTGTCGCAGGTGCTCAACAAACGCAACGGTGCGCATTTCCTCGCCAAGGACGAGGCACGGCTGCGCGCCTTCTCATCCCAGATCGCCGTCTGCCTGGAAAATGCCCGGCTGTTCGACGACGTGCTGAGCATGAAGAATTACAATGAGAGTATCCTCAAGAGTACCTCGAACGGCGTGATCACCTTCGACGCCGAGAATCGCATCGTCACGGTCAACGAGGCGGCGCGCAACGTGCTCGGCGACATTGGCGACCTGACCGGCCAGCCCGCGCGCGACGCCTTCGCCGGCGCCAATCTATGGATGGCCGAGCAGCTGGAGCGCACCCATCGCGACCGCGAGGCGCATCTCGCCATGGATGCCGAGATCCAGCGCGCGGATACCTCCACGGCATCGGTCAATCTGACCGCCGCGCCACTGATCGACGCCAACGACAATCGCATCGGATCGATGCTGGTGCTGGAAGACATCACCTCCGAAAAGCGCGTTCGATCGACGATGGCGCGCTATATGAGCAAGGAGGTCGCCGACCAGCTGCTGGAGGCGGGCGAAAGCGAACTGATCGGCAAGGACCAGACCGTGTCGATCCTGTTTTCCGACGTCCGCGGCTTCACCACCATCGCCGAACAGATCGGCGCGCGTGAAACCGTGGCGATGCTCAACAGCTATTTCACCGAGATGGTCGACGTGATCTTCGATCATGGCGGCATCCTCGACAAATATATCGGCGATGCGATCATGGCGTTGTTCGGGGCACCCTTTGCCGGGCCGAACGACGCCGACAATGCCGTCGCCACGGCCAACCAGATGATGATCGAACTGGCCGCGCTCAACCTGCGCCGCGCGGCGGAAGGGCAGAAGGCGATCGATATCGGACTGGGCGTCAGCACGGGCGACGTGATCGTCGGCAATATCGGTTCCGTGAAGCGCATGGAATATACGGTGATCGGCGATAGCGTGAACCTCGCTTCCCGGCTGGAGGGCGCGAACAAATATTATGGGTCGAAGATCCTGTTCTCCGAATTCACCAAGCAGCGCCTGACGAAGCCGACGCTGATGCGCGAGATCGACCTCATCCGCGTGAAGGGGAAGGATTTCCCGGTGGGCGTGTTCGAATCGCTCGGCTATCGGCTGGACGAGATGGACCGCGGCCTCGGCACGATGGTCGAACATTATAACCGTGGCTTCGCCGCCTATCGCGCGCAGGCGTGGGACGACGCGCAGGACGCTTTCAACGCGGCGCTGGCGATCATGCCCAACGACGGGCCATCCGCCATGTACATCGAACGCTGCCGCCTGTTCGCCGCGTCGCCCCCGCCCGCCGACTGGAACGGCATCTGGACGCTGACGGATAAATAGCGAGCTCGTCGGGTGACCTCGCCGCTGCTGAGGTCAATCCTGGTTAGCCGCCCTTCCCACCATCGTCATGCCGGGCTTGACCCGGCATCCCGCTTCTTCTTTTCCGCCGCCGGGTCCAGGCAGCAGGATCCGCATCAATGCGGGACGACGGGAACAAGGAATGACCGAGATTGGTGGAAAATGGACATTGCCTGCCCCGACCGTTTGGGCCACGCTTTGCGGGTGAACCCGCGCCCATATCATAGCGTTGGCCTTGGCGGTGACGGCGACGAGATCGCTGCCGTCCATGAGGTCGAGAACGAGTTTGGTGTCCGGCTCGACTACGCCGACGCACACAATTGGACTACGGCAGGGGATGTGTATGCGGCTCTGCGCAGAGCACTCCCTCCTGATGCAGCAGATAAGTCGGATGTATGGGACCGCTTCGCAAATGCGCTATGCAGAGAGACGGGCGTCCGTGCGGCCACGCTGACCCTTGAGACCGAACTGCTCTGCGACGACGGCATTTGGATACATGTTGCGAATGGCTCGGCCATGCTCTGGTTGACCGTCGCGGCTGCTGCTTTCGTCGGTGTTGGATGGCTGCTGCTACGGTAAAATGAATGTCCGCAAGTGGGCGTCATGCGCCGTTCGATCCATCGTGGCGGTGATTGACGACAGATGGTTGGTTAGCTGCCGTTGGGCCTCGATGGCCACCATATCGAGATGATGTATTTCGAGTAGGGTGCCCTTGAGATCGAAACGTGCCCGCCATTTGACGTCTCGAACATGCCGCTTCCAGCTTTACTCAGACGCGCATCGATCTTGGCGATGGCAGCGTCCGAACAATAACCGGCCATCACCGCCTGGACGGCATATTCCGGCATAGCCGATCCAGTTGCCATCGCGTCAGAGCTTGTCTGGAATATGCTTGCTTTGGAGCAGATCGGTAGGCCGGTATCTCTCGCGACTTGCCGGGCCAGTGCCGGGTCGGGAAAATAGCCACCGCAGTCGTCCGTGCATGACTGTGTTTTAGGTTGGGAACATCCCGCTACAGACACAGCCAATGCCGCGTATATCCACTTTCTTCTCATGAGGGATGATCTTTGCATCGAAGACGGGCGGTCGCAACGGAGCGCTTTTCGCCATTCGATCCATATCGGTGCTGAATGGCAATATGGGTGGATTGCCGTATGTCCACTTTCATATCAGATAAGCTGTAACTGGAAGACAGGAGAGACGCACTTTGCTGCACAAGCCGCCGAGGACGTTGCCCACGCTCGGCGTTAGATGGTCGGTTCTCGTAGCCGCGTTGCCAATGATCGGCTGTCAACAGGCTCACAGCGACTTTCCTAGCGTGGATCAGAAAAGGCTATCGATCACGCTGCAACGATCGGCATGCTACGGCACTTGCCCCGATTATAAGGTTGTCATCAATGGCGAAGGCCGAGTGATGTTCACGACAAACACGGCTCCTACTGACGCGACGGCCGGTGTTCATCGTGAGTTTTCACGCAGCGTTGGCGTTGTTGTGGGCGGCACTCACTACGCTAAAATCGAGCCGGCACAGGTGAAAGCACTCCTCGACCGAGCACGATCCGCGCAGTTCTTCGCCCTCAAATCCGAATATCGTGCCGAAATGACGGATATGCCAACTTACGTCGTGTCCATAAACACGGGATATGGCTTGAAGTCGGTTATCGATTACGGCGGGATCAACGTCGGGATGCCGCGCGCTGAAAAGAACCTTGAGGATGCCATAGACGAGGTTGCCGGGACCAAGCGGTGGACCGAGGGAAGCGCCGAAGTGATACCTCTGCTACGAAAGGAGCGCGTGGATTTCGCGGGGCCGATTGGCGCCGCACTTATGAGCGCTGCGGCGGCGCGAGACGACGTTCCGGTAATGGCGCAACTCAAGCAGCTTGGTACGCCGTTACATGCCTCTGCGGGGTTCGATCCGCTCTCAGCAGCCGCCGGTGCATCAGCATTACCGGCAGTCCGTTTTCTCGTCGCTCAAGGGGCTGCCACCGACAATACCTCGCTGGGCAACGCGATCGAGAGCGCCGTCCGCGCCAATAACAATCAAGTGTTTCGTTTCCTTCTCGCTGAGGGAGGCGATCGGCTCATAACGAAGAATGTGGCTACCCGGCTTTTGCCAGCCGCCGCGCACAATGGGAACCTGGAAATATCCTCCTTTCTCATCAATGCCGGGGCTGATGTGCGGGGACCGGAGGATCGAAGGCGATACGACGATCCTCCGGTATTCGCTGCCGCACAAGGGGACTTTACCCTAGACGAGACTGGAGAGCGCCTAGCAGTAGTTGCTCTACTGCTCGAACATGGAGCGAATATCCATCAATGTTCGCTCGGTTGCTCAAGCGTCCTTGCGTCGGTTACGGATCCTATGATCGCGCGACTGCTCATCAATGCAGGCGCTGACCCGAACTTCAAGGATAGTGAAGGAGAACCTATTCTGTTCAGCATCAGCGACGAAGATGTTGCGCTAGAACTCATACGGGCTGGCGCTCGTTTGGACGCCGTCCGTCCCGCCGACAAAATGACCCTGCGTGGCTGGGCTGCCTATCAGAAATGGCCAAAAGTACTTGCCCTGCTTTCACAGCATGGCCGCTGATCGAGCATAACGTCGATAAGCTATATTCGCTTACTGGGATCGAGCACATTACATCTAACGGCGGGAAGCGGGGCGCAGGCCGACATTTACGAAACGTCGGCTGCTCAACCCTCCGTCTTCAACAGCGCCTGTAGCGCGATATCCGCCGCGAGGGCCGCGCTTCTTGCGGTCGCAGATGCTCAACCGTGTTCGTATCACGGGCGGGGCGGCGGCGAACCGAAGGCGAGGCCGGGGAGGGCGGCGCCCGGGGAGCCGGTGGCGACGAAGTGGTAGAGGGCGTCACCGATCGAACTGTAGGTGAGCGCTTCCATAAGCATGAAGGATGCGATCATCACGCCGATGCCCCACCACCAGGCCGGATGCACCTGGCCGCGCACGCGCAGGTCGCGGGCGATGCCCACCACAGGGAAGATCATCAGCGCGACGAAGGTCACTTCGAACGCCACCGGCTCCAGCAGCGGCAGCGGCAGCAGCCGGCCGAAGCCCGGCCCGAGCAGCATCGACATGCCGCAATAATGCAGCCTTTGGTGCCAGTCCGTCCGGCGGCGCAGGCGGATCGCGGCGATGGCAAGACCGACGAAGGTGAACAGGCTAAGCGGGTTGAAGACCAGGAAATGCTGGGGGCGGAAGAAGAAGGGCACATGGCCGACGCGCACGTCATAGGCTGTGATCGCGCAGCCCATCACCACCATCGCAACCATCCAGCCCGCCGCCACCCAGCCAAGCCGGCGGTGGAGCGCGCGGTTGTTCGTCGCGGCGAAGATGTTCTGCAGCAGATAGATCGCCACCCAGCCCATGAACACGATCGCATGCGCATGGACGACCGGCGGCGCCGAGAAGCTCGACCGGCCCGCGGCCAGATGCAGTGAAAAGCCCGCGACGATCACGATCGTCATTGCGATCGCGGCGCGCAGGAAGAAACGGTTGTCGTCGGCGATCGGCGCCGTGCTGCCCTGTGCAAGTGTAGCCATGTGATCCCTCATGCCCGTCCGGGCACCATAACATCGGAATGCGACAGTCCCTAGGATCGGTGGTGTGTAATGTCTGTGACACACCTCACAGGCGCTGGGCGCGCCGGCGGCACAGCCCGTCCGCTTTGCGCCGGCGTGATGTTCCTGGCCCCGCATGGGCAATGTTATGGCTTGTCCACAGGGTGTTGCGTGTGGAGTGGGTGAGATGCTGTGCAAGGATGAGACCGAGCTACGGGGCCAGGCGACCGACGGCTATGAGGCGGTGCCCTCGCTGGATGCGCATGGCGAGATGATCCGCCTGATCCTGGTCGAGGCGTCGCTGCTGGCGGAGAAATACCGCTATGTCAGCCGCCACGACATTCCGCATGTGCGCGAACTGGCCGGGCTGATCGACGTGCTGTGGCAGGAGGTGGAGATGAACGCGGCGCAGGGAAGGCGGGTGGCGTAATGTCACAAAGATATTGCCCTCTTCGGTTGGCCGCGCGAACCAGAAAGTGGGCGACAGCCGCCATAAAATAAGATTTCCACGGCGTTCGGCTCGCAGCGTGCCACCACCACCATTGCGCAACGTCGCACGAATGGACATGTAGGCGCTATCAGGCGCGGTTGGCCTGCCCGTTGTCGACAGGTGGATGTGCATGAGACTGTTACGGGGGTTGTGGAAGCTGCTGGTCGGCGTGAAGGACGCGCTCGTCCTGCTGGCCATGCTGATCTTTTTCAGCCTGCTGTTCGTCGCTTTGTCGGTGAAGCCCAATAGCGCGACGCCAGCCTCCGGCGCGTTGCTCGTCGATCTCAAGGGATCGCTGGTCGAACAGCCGGCGGAGACCGATCCCCTAAGCCTGCTCACCGGCAATGACGGCATTAGCCGCGAACATCGGCTGCGCGACGTCGAGCGCGCGCTGGAAACCGCCGCCACGTCCGGCAGCATCAAGGCGGTCGTGCTTGATCTCGACGCCTTCACCGGCGGCAGCCAGGCGGCCGTCACCACCGCCGCGGCCGCGATCGACAAGGCCCGCGCGGCCGGCAAGCCCGTGCTGGCCTATGCGACCGGCTATACCGACGACGGCTATCTGCTCGCTTCGCACGCCACCGAGGTCTGGCTGAATCCGCTGGGCGCGGTGCTGCTGACCGGCCCCGGCGGAGCGCAGCTTTACTATAAGGGCCTGCTCGACAAGCTGGGCGTTACCACCAAAGTCTATCGCGTCGGTGAATTCAAATCGGCGGTCGAACCCTATATCCGGTCCGATCAGTCGCCGGCCGCGCGCGCCGCCAATCAGGCGCTCGCCGACAGCCTGTGGGCGAACTGGCGCGCCAACGTTGCGAAAGCCCGGCCAAAGGCGGCGCTGGCCGACTATATAAGCCATCCCGATGCCGCCGCGCAGTCCACCGGCGGCGACATGGCGAAGGCGGCGCTGGCCGCCAAGCTGGTCGACCGGCTTGGCGATCGCAACGCCTTCGACGCACGCGTCGCGTCGATCGCCGGCGACGCCGATGGCGGCGGGATCAACGATTTCAAGGCGATCCCGCTCGATCGCTGGGCCGCATCGCATCCCGAAAAATCGGCGGGCACGCCGATCGGCGTGCTCACCATCGCGGGCACGATCGTCGACGGCAAAGCCGCCCCCGGATCGGCCGGCGGCGAAACCATATCCAGCCTGCTGCTCGACGAATTGTCGAAGAACCGCATCAAGGCGCTGGTCGTCCGCGTCGATTCGCCCGGCGGATCGGTGCTGGCGTCGGAACAGATCCGTGCCGCCATCATGCAGGCCAAGGCGCGCAAGCTGCCGGTGGTGGTCTCGATGGGCGGCCTCGCGGCCAGCGGCGGCTATTGGGTGTCCACGCCCGGCGACAAGATCTTCGCCGATCCCTCGACGATCACCGGATCGATCGGCGTGTTCGGCATCATCCCGACCTTTCAGGGATCGCTCGCCAAGCTCGGCCTGTCGGCGGACGGCGTGAAGACGACGCCCTTGTCGGGTGAGCCGGACGTGCTGCGGGGCACATCCCCGGAATTCGATACGATGCTGCAGGGTTCGATCGAGAATATCTATTTTCGGTTCACCACCCTGGTTTCGGAATCGCGCAAATTGCCGATCGCCCGCGTTCGCGAGATTGCCGAAGGCCGGGTGTGGGCGGGCAGCACCGCCAAACAGCTCGGACTGGTCGATGCTTATGGCACGCTCGACGATGCCATCGCCGAAGCCGCGAAACTGGCGAAGATCGACCCCGCCGACGCACGCCCGCTCTATATCGAAAGGCCGCTCAGCCCGTGGAAGCAGTTCGTCAAATCGGCGATGACGCCCGATCGTGATGCAGGTTCGGATTCCGACGCCGCGATCCGCGACCCCTGGAGCCGGATCGCCGCCCGCCCGGACCGGCTGGTCGCGCGCGCTCTGGTCGATGCGCGATCGGTGCTGATGGGCCCCGCGATCCAGGTGCGCTGCCTGGAATGCCCCTCGTCCGATCCGGTCGCCGCCCCCAGGGACATCAGCGTGGCGCAAAGCCTGATCGCGTGGCTGACGCATTGATCGTCCGTTCCGCCACGCCCGGCGATGCCGGCGCGATCGCGGATATCTATGCGCCCTACGTCCTCCAGACGCCGATCACCTTCGAGATCGATCCGCCCGACGCCGCCGAGATGCGCGATCGGATCGCCGATACGATGGAGCGTTTTCCGTGGCTCGTCGCGGAAGAGGATGAGCGCGTTCTCGGCTATGCCTATGCGACATCCTTCCGCACCCGCGCCGCCTATCGCTGGATCGTCGAGACGACCGTCTATGTCGCCCAGGATCAGGCAAGGCGCGGCATCGGCCGGAGGCTCTACGCGCCATTGCTCGATCGACTGGCGGAGCAGGGCTTCTGCTCGGCGATCGGCGTGATCGCCTTGCCCAATGACGCCAGCGTCGCGATCCATGAGGCGATGGGCTTCACCTATCGCGGCACATATGAGCAGGTCGGCTACAAGCTGGATCGCTGGCACGATGTCGGGCTGTGGCAACGCGATTTCGGCGTCCGGCCGGATCAGCCGCGAGAGCCCCTGCCGCCGGCCTGAGGGATCGATCCGCACCATGCGACGTTCCTGCAACCAGCAGAAGGAATGTTGCAATGCGTGAACTTGTTACCGGCACCGAGGTCCAGGCCCGCGTGCAATCGCTCGTCGATCAGCATCCGGCAATCCGGGCATCGGGCAAGCAGATCATCGTCCCCATGCCCAAGCCGCTCGCCACCGAGAATGAGACCGGCTGCAACTGGACGATCGCCTATCGCGGGATCCATGACGGCCATGAGGACATCGTGAAATCGGCGATGGCCATCGTCCAGAATGACGTCAACATCGGCGGCCCGAGCGTGGTGGGAGCGGTGTAAAGCTCCTAAGCCGCCCCTAGCGCGGCGATGGGATAGCCAGACCGCGCTGCACGGCCGGACGGGCGACGCAGCGATCGAGCCAGGCCGGGACGTGGCGCAGCGAATCATAATCGACCAGATCGCGCGCCTCATAAAAGGTGATAAGGTTGCGCACCCATCCCAGCAGCGAGATATCGACGACGCCGAAGTCGTCGCCCATCATCCACTGCCGCCCGTCGAGCCGCGTTTCGAGCACGCCGAGCAGACGCTTCGATTCCGCGACGTAGCGGTCGCGCGGCCGCTTGTCCTCATATTCGCGCCCGGCGAATTTATGGAAGAAACCGAGCTGGCCGAATATCGGCCCGATCGCGGCATTCTGGAAAAACAGCCACTGGATCGCTTCATAACGCGCCGCCGGATCGGCGGGCAGCAGCTGCCCGGTCTTTTCAGCAAGGTAGATCAGGATCGCGCCGGATTCGAACAACCCCATCGGCTTCCCGCCCGGGCCGTTCGGATCGAGAATCGCCGGGATCTTCCCGTTGGGGTTCAGCGCCAGAAATTCCGGCGTCCAGCTTTCATTGTTCATGATATCGATCAGATGCGCCTCATAAGGCAGCCCGATTTCCTCCAGCATGATCGAGATCTTCACGCCATTGGGCGTCGGCAGCGAATAGAGTTGCAGGCGATCGGGATATTGGGCCGGCCAGCGGGTGGCGATCGGGAAAGCGGACAGATCGGACATGCGGAGGCTTCCTGCAACAGGGATGGAGAAGCCAAGATAAGTCGGCGCGACCGATCCGCAAGCCATGGCGGCTGATCGCTGGACGGGGCTTCGCGCTTGCGCAAGAAGCAGGTGATGAGGATCGGGACACATAGCAACAGGCTGGGCTGGCTGCCGCTGGGGGGCGTGGCCGGCATCGGCGTCGCCGTGCAGATTGCCGCTTATTGGCCCGGAATCATGATCTGGGACGCGATCCGGCAATATGGCCAGGCGATCAGCGGCCGGTTCGATGACTGGCATCCGCCCGCCTTCGAATGGCTGTGGCGGCAATGGCTGCCCATCCATGACGGTCCGGCGCCGATGCTGATCCTGCAACTCATCCTTTATTGGACCGGCTTCCTTGTGCTGGCAGGCTGGGCAAGACGACACGGCAGAAACCGCCTGGCGATCGCGATCATGCTCGCTGCGCTGCTGCCGATCCCGTTCGCGCTGATCGGCGCCGTGCTGAAGGATAGCCTGATGGCGGGGCTGTTGCTCACCGCCACGGGGCTGCTCGCCTGGCATCAGGACAGCGGCAAAAGGCCGGTACAGCTCATCGCCATGTTCCTGCTGCTTTTTGCGGCGACGTTACGCTTCAACGCCTTTGTCGCCGGCCTGCCCCTGCTGGTCGCGCTCCTTCCCGCTCGCTGGCGCAGTTCGCCGGCCCGGCTGATGCTCACCGCGATAATCGCCGCCATCCCCCTGTTCCTCGCGGTGCCGGTCGCCAACAAGCTGCTGCGGGCCGAACATAGCGGCGTGGAACTGTCGCTGGTGATCTTCGATCTGGGCGGGATCACCTATCATAGCGGCATCGATGCCTTCCCGCCGCAGCCCGTCGTCGATCCTGTCGCAATCAACCGCGCATGCTATGCGCCCGACAAATGGGATCGCTATGCCTGGTGGGGTCCCGATCCCTGCCCGATCGGATTTGAAACCGTCCGAGCTGCGCTGGAACAGCACCACCAAAGCCCTTATGGCTATTGGATCGGCGCGATCCTCGCGCATCCGATCGCTTATGCCCAGCACCGGCTCAGCCATTTCAACCGCAGCAGCTATTTCCTCATCCATGGCGATATCCCGCCACCGGCCTTCCGACATTCCGATCCGAACATCTGGAATGAACAGGTCCGTCCCAATGTGGTCCTGACCACCGTCGACGATATCGCGGCCTGGAGCACCCGAACGCCGATCGGCTGGCCGATCTGGTGGATGGCGCTGGCGGCCGGCGTGCCGATCCTGAGCCCGGCCCTGCCTACGCGACGCCTGATCGTGCCGGTCGCGCTGTCCGCGCTGCTATACGGTCTTGGCTATCTGGTGGTCGGGGTCGCGTCCGAAATGCGATATCATCTGTGGACGATGACCGGCGCGCTGCTCGCAACCATCATAGCCGCCAGCGATTTCCTGTCGGGAGCCTGCAGTCCGCGCGCGCGGCTGATCTGCGCTGCGGGGCCCGTCATGCTCGTGACGACATTGGCGGCCGGCTGGCGGCTGCTCTGATCTTTACATCGTCGCAACGCGCGCGTCGCGCCGGCGCTTTGCCGCATATAAGGCATCGTCCGCCTGCAGGATCAGGCTGTCACGGCTCATACCAGCTGCGGCCTCGGCGACGCCGCAGCTGATCGAAACGAACTCATATTGGCCATGCCGCACCTTGATCGGCCGCGACGCAACGATCATTCGATATTCCCGGCACAGATCCTCGACAAAACCACCGCGAACGCCATCGAGCAGCAGCGCGAATTCATCACCGCCCAGCCGTCCTATGATATCGGATTCGCGCAGGCATCCGCGAAGCCGCGCGACGATTTCCCGCAACACGGTGTCGCCCGCAGGGTGGCCATAGGTGTCGTTGATCTGCTTGAAGAGATCGACTTCGATGAGCACCAGCGTCAACGGCCTGTCCGATAGCTGGCCGAGGCGGCCGTCGAGGCGCTCCAGAAACGCCGCCCGGCCCAGCGCGCCCGTGAGACTGTCGACCGAGGCGGCGTGGGTAAAAGACAGCTCGCGTTGCTTGCGTTCGGTCACATCACGGATCGCAACGACAGCGCCGCTGGCTGCGTCCTCCTCGTTCAGCAGTGCCTTGATCGCGCATTCCATCCATTGGTCTGGTTGATGATCGGGCCGGAATTCGCAGCAGATCGTGGCGCTGGGCGCCCAGACCGCCTGATCCAGCGCAGCGATGAGGGCGGCCCGATCTTCCTTCAAGGCAATCGAAGTCAACGCGTGGCCTTCAAGATCTTCCGCCGCCAGGCCGAGCAGAGCCAACGTCGCATCCGACGCATCCCGGCACAGCCCGGCCCCATCCAGCCGCACCAGCGCATCCCCCGAACCGGACGCCAGCAGGCGCAGCGCTGCTTCCCTCTCTTTCAGTTGCCGGGAAAGCGTCCGCTTTGCATTGAGTTCGGCGGAAACCGGCAAGGTCGTAAGCAACAGGGTGGCCAGATAGAATTGGAAGAAATGGATCTGATCCGCGGGATCGCTATAGCGTACAGCAATCGGCCCCCGCCCCATCACCGTGCAAGCCGCGCCGATCAGCGCCACGATCGTGATGCTGACCTTGGTGCCGAATCTGCCCAACCGGATGGTCGTCGCCATGATCGGCGCAATCGTCAGAAACAGCAGCGGCGCGCGGACTTCCCAAAAGGCGATGAAGGTCACAATCCCGCAGGCTGCGAAGATACCGAACGCCTCGACCTTCGATCGGAACCGCAGTTCGCCATACCAGCGAACCAGATCCCCGGACCGGAAACCCAGGAACAGCGGAGCGAAAACCAGCAGGCCCAATGCGTCGCTGACGAACCAGGTGAGGTAGGAGCTGGAGAAATCCTCGCCATAGAAATACCATGCGATGGCCGCGCCGCCGCAGGCGCTGACAAGGGGGGCGACGAAGCCGGCGCAAAGAACGAACCAGATCACCGAACCCATGTCCGCGAGGACACCTTCATCCTTGTTCCGATACCGGAGCAAGGCGGAAGCGAGCGCAACCTCGCCGAGATTGGCCACGCTATATAATATCGGACCAATTCCCGACCCGCGCGTCAGGAGGTTGGCGATCCAGTTTCCGATGAATCCAGCCAGCAGGTATATCGGCCATCGCCGTGGCGCGATCGGCACCAGCATGGCGACGATCACGGCATTGGCGAGCCACAAGGTCGCGATACTTTTGCCGTCGCTCGTCAGATAGATGCTGACTGTCGCGAGCAGAAAATAGGCCAGGCCGGCAAGGATTCCCATCCGCCAGTCCGCAACCGATCGATAGGTCCGGGTGCTCTTTTGCCCAGCCACTACTCATCCTAATATGGCTGAATGCCTCCATTTTTGTTAGATGCGACCGCAAACAAGGTCAAACTATCGCTGCGCGATATCCACTTGTCTTTGCACGATGATCCGAAGTGTTGCATTGCAACAACAATTGCGGCCGGTTGCGGTTTCGCTATGTGCGTTCGGGAATTGCCGACTATATCGCGCCGATGACGATAGATCCCAGCCCGATCCGCGTGACAGCGCTTTATCGCTTTGCCGTCTTCGACAATCCTGAGGAGTATCGCGCGCCGCTTGCCGCCGCATGCTGCGCGGCGGGGATCAAAGGCACGCTTCTGCTTGCCCGCGAAGGCATCAACGGCACGATCGCGGGCCGCAGCAAAGCCATCGACGATGTGCTGGCGCATATCCGCACCCTGCCGGGCTGCGCCGATCTCGAGGTCAAGGATGCCAAAGCGGACGCAATGCCGTTTCACCGCATGAAGGTGCGGATCAAGCGGGAGATCGTCACCATGGGCGAACCCGATATCGATCCGTTGACGGACGTCGGCCATTATGTCGCGCCCGAAGACTGGAATGCGCTGATCGACGCGCCCGATACGATCGTGATCGATACGCGCAACGATTATGAAGTCGCGATCGGCACCTTCAAGGGCGCGATCGATCCGGAGACCGCGACCTTTCGCGACTTTCCGGCCTGGTTCCGCGCCCAGCGCGAGAAGCTGATCGACAGCGAGGCGTCGCCGAAAGTCGCGATGTTCTGCACCGGCGGCATACGTTGCGAGAAAGCGACGGCGTTCCTGAAGGCGGAAGGGATAGACGAGGTCTATCACCTGAAGGGCGGCATATTGAAATATCTGGAAACGATCCCGCCCGAACAGAGCCGCTGGGAAGGGGAATGCTTCGTCTTCGATCAGCGCGTCGCGGTCACGCACGGGCTGGCGCAGGGCAGTTACCAGATCTGCCACGCATGCCGTGTGCCGGTGAGCCCCGAGGATCGGGCATCGCCGCTATTTGTCGACGGGGTCAGCTGTCCGGCGTGCCATGATGCGCGCGACGATGCCCAGCGCGCCGGCTATGCCGAGCGGCAGCGCCAGACCGAACTGGCAGCCCGGCGCGGCGAGGCTCATGTCGGCGCGGTGCGAAAGCCGCATGACTGACCTGCCGATCCTCTACAGCTTTCGGCGCTGTCCCTATGCGATGCGGGCGCGGCTGGCACTGTTGCTGGGCGAGATCACGTGCGAAATCCGCGAAGTCGTTTTGCGGGACAAGCCCGCCGAAATGATCGCTTTGTCGCCCAAGGCGACGGTGCCCGTGCTCGCCCTGCCCGATGGCCGCATCATCGACCAGAGCCTCGACATCATGTGCTGGGCGCTTCCCCTCTCCACCCTTGGGGAAGAAGATGCCGCCCTGATCGCGGCCAATGACGGCCCGTTCAAGCGGCATCTCGACCGCTATAAATATCCGGATCGCCATGATGGGGATCACCTGATCGATCGCGCGGCGGCCATGGACATCCTCGCCGGATATGAGGAACGGCTTCAATGCCACGCTTGCCTGCAAGGCGACAGACTCTCGCTTGCCGACTTTGCGATCATGCCTTTCGTGCGGCAGTTTGCCGCCGTGGATCAGGCATGGTTCGACGCGCAACCGTTGCCGAAGCTGGAGCAATGGCTGGCCAGCTTGATCACTTCGCCGCTGTTCGAACGCGCCATGGTGCGCCTGCCTGCATGGCGACCGGGCGATCAGGCCACGCTGTTCCCCACGCCCGCATGATCGTTCCGATCGACCATCCCGGCGATCCGCGCATCGACGCCTACCGCGATATCCGCGAACGCGATCTGGTCGGTCGCGACGGCCTGTTCGTGGCGGAGGGCAAGGTCGTGCTGGCAATGCTGCTGGCGTCGCGCAGCTATCGGCCGCTGTCGCTGCTGATCGCGGCGCATCGCCTGGACGCGCTCGGCTCGTTGATCAACGATGTCCCGGAAGATGTGCCGATCTTTGCCGCCAGTCAGCATGTCATCGACAGCATCGCCGGCTTCCCGCTGCACCGGGGCATCCTCGCGATCGGGCGCCGGATCGATGTCCCCGATGCCGAAACCCTGCTGTCACGCATGGGGGCACAGGCGAATATCCTGCTGCTCTCCGCCATTTCCAACCATGACAATATGGGCGGAATCTTCCGCAACGCCGCCGCATTCGGCGCGAGGGCGATCCTGCTCGATTCCGATTGCTGCGATCCGCTCTATCGCAAGGCGATCCGTGTGTCGGTGGGCGCAGCATTGCTAGTGCCGTTCGCAAAGCTGGCGCGGGGCGAGGATCCCATCGCTTTGTTCGATCGCCATGGCTTTTCGGCGATAGCGCTGACGCCATCGGGCGGCGGCTTGCTCGCGGATCTGGTGCCTGTCGCGCGCAACGCCGTGCTGCTGGGTACCGAAGGCGAAGGGTTGTCGGCTGACCTGATCGCGCGGGCAAAGAGCGTTCGCATCGCGATGGCGCCCGGCTTCGATTCGCTCAACGTCGCGACCACCAGCGGGATCGTGCTCCACCATCTGGCCACGGCGGGCAGGCAAGGCTAGGATAGATTTCCGCCACGCAGGAGCCGTACGGTGCCGAGCTACAAGACCGATCTTGCCGGCACGCACCACGTCTTCGACGATCTGAAACATGTGCTCGCCGTCGCTACGCCCGAACGCTCGGGCGATCAGCTCGCGGGCATCGCCGCGGCGAGCGCCGAACAGCGTGTCGCCGCCCGTTATGTCCTCGCCGATCTGCCGCTCGCGACCTTCCTCAGCGATCTCGTCATTCCCTATGAGCATGATGAGGTCTCGCGGCTGATCGTCGACAGCCATGACGCCGCCGCCTTTGCGCCGATCGCGCATCTGACGGTCGGGGCCTTTCGCGAGTGGCTGCTCGATAACGGCAATGACGGCGACGCGATCGCCAGAGTGACGGCGGGGATCACCCCGGAAATGGCAGCCGCCGTCTCCAAACTGATGCGCAATCAGGATCTGATCGCCGTCGCGCGCAAGATAGAGGTAGTGACGCACCTTCGCGGCACCATCGGCCTGCGTGGCCGGCTGTCGACCCGGTTGCAGCCCAACCATCCGACCGACGATCCCGTCGGCATCGCCGCATCGATCCTCGACGGGCTGCTGATGGGTTCGGGCGATGCGGTAATCGGCATCAATCCGGCGACCGACAGCCTGCAGGCGGCGGCGACCCTGCTGCAACTGCTCGACGAGGTGCGGCTGGCTTATGCCATCCCGACCCAGTCCTGCGTGCTCACCCATATCACCAACACGATGACCCTGATCGAACGCGGTGCGCCGGTCGACCTTGCTTTCCAGTCGATCGCCGGCAGCGAGGCGGCCAATCGCGGATTCGGGATCGACCTGTCTCTGTTAAAGGAGGCGCATGACGCAACCCTGTCGCTGAGGCGCGGCACGATCGGCGACAATGTGATGTATTTCGAAACCGGGCAGGGATCCGCCTTGTCGTCGGAGGCGCATCATGGCGTCGATCAGCAGACCATGGAATGCCGCGCTTATGCGGTAGCGCGCCGCTTTCGGCCGCTGCTGGTGAATTCCGTGGTCGGCTTCATCGGCCCCGAATATCTCTATGACGGCAAGCAGATATTGCGCGCCGCGCTGGAGGATCATTTCTGCGGCAAGCTGCTGGGTCTGCCGATGGGGGTCGATATCTGCTACACCAATCATGCCGAGGCCGATCAGGACGATATGGATTCGATCCTGACCTTGCTCGGCACGGCAGGAGTGACATTCGTGATGGGCGTGCCCGGCGCCGACGACATCATGCTCAACTATCAATCGACCAGCTTTCACGACGCGCTCTATTTGCGGGATTTGCTCGGCCTGCGTCCCGCGCCCGAATTCGAGGCATGGTTGCAGTCGGTCGGGCTGGTCGACGGACAAGGCCGCATCGGCAATGACGGCAAGGCGACGCTCAACCGCCGTGCCATTCCCGCACTGGCGCATCTCCATGGCTGACCCTCCCCGCCTGCAAACCCTGACGCCCGCGCGCGTCGACCTTGGCAGGGCCGGCCAGGCTTTGCCGACCCGGCCGATGCTCGATTTCCAGCTGGCCTGCGCGCGGGCGCGTGATGCGATCCAGACCGAACTGCAATCGGAAGGATTACGGGAAGCGCTGAGCGACCGACCCGTGATCGAGGTTCATAGTCGCGCGCCGGATCGGGCAACCTATCTGCGCCGCCCCGATCTCGGACGGCGCCTCGCGGCGTCCGATGCTGCAAAACTTGCTGCAGGCGGGGAGGTCGTCTTCGTTGTCGCGGACGGCCTGTCCGCCGCCGCGATCCACGGCCATGCTGCATCATTGCTGCAGGCTTTGTTCGACCGTCTCGGCGACTGGACGATCGCGCCGATCATATTGGCGCACCATGGCCGGGTGGCGCTGGGGGACGATATCGGTGCGGCAATGGACGCGGATATCGTGGTGATGCTGATCGGCGAACGGCCCGGCTTGAGCGCTCCCGACAGCCTCGGCGTCTATCTCACCTGGGCCCCCCGCCCGGGGCGGCGCGACAGCGAACGGAACTGCATCTCCAACATCCGGCCACCCCATGGCCTCGGTTATGCCGAGGCCGCCGATCGCATCGTGCGATTGATGCGGGAAGCCCGGAAGCGCCGGCTGACGGGCATCGCTCTGAAGGATGACGCGCCGCAAACGGCGTTGCTATCGGATGGCGATCAAAGCTGATCTTCGCAAATTGCTGCACTCGATGCTGCACCTTCCACATCGCTTCGGCGGCGCACGGCCTGCCCGATCAGCAGCACCGCAGGCTCATCGCCCGCAACCACCGGAACCATCGCGGCCATGCGATCGAGACGGGTGAAGAAATAGCGTTCCCCGGGAAGGCTGACATTCACCGCGATCAGGGCGGGTATGTCGGCCGCCATGCCATGATCGATCAGCGCGCGCGCAATCTGCGGCGCGGCGGCGCGGCCCATATAGATGGCCAGCGTCGCATCCGGATCGGCGAGCGCGGCCCAGTCCAGTTCGACAGGTTCGCCCGCCCGCACATGGGCGGTCATGAACCGCACGCTGCGCGCCAGTCCCCGCAAGGTCAGCGACACGCCGGCACCGGCGACAGCCGCGCTGGCGGCGGTGATGCCGGGGCAGATATGGGCACGGACGCCATGGCGCGCCAGATGCGTGATCTCCTCGCTGGAGCGTCCGAACATCGACGGATCGCCCCCTTTCAACCGGACCACCCGCCGCCCGGCCAGGGCCGCTTCCAGCAGCAGATCGTTGATCGATCCCTGATCCTTCGAATGACGGCCGGACCGCTTCCCGACGCTCACCAGTTCGACGCCGTCCGGCACAAGATCGAGGACACCGGGCCCGACCAGCGCATCGTAGAACACGATGTCGGCGGCTGCGATCAGGCGCTCCGCCTTGCGCGTCAGCAAATCGGGATCGCCGGGACCCGCGCCGACCAGCCATACGTCGCCCGCGGCGATCAGATCATGTTGCGGCATGGTGCAAATCCTTGTGCGGTATGAGTTTGGCGATAGCGGGGCGGCAGGATCCGCAATTGGTGCCGGCCCGCAGCGCTTCGCCGACCATCGCGACGCTGGTCAGCGCCTGCTGGCCGATCGCCTCGACAATCGTGTTCATCCCGATGTCGAAACAGGCGCAGATGATCGGACCGCGATCGGGCATCGCCTGAGCCGGCCGGCCGGCAAGCAGCGCGGACGGGCTGGTCTCGGCAGCGGTCAATTGCGCGATCAGCCAGTCGCGCGGCGGCAGGCGATTGTCGGTGGCGATGAACAAGTCCGCCTGGACGCGATCTTCGTCGACGACGGCGGCGCGAAACGTTCCCCGGACCGGATCGGCCATTTCAACCTCATGGCCGCCCGGCAGCAGGCGACGCATATCGGCCGGATCGCCAACCCCCGCCAGTTCGACCAGCCAGCCGCCCGCAACGCGGATCTTCGTCCACCACAGGCAATCAGGATCCCCGGCCGGCGTTGCCCGCGTGATGAGGAAGCCACGCCATTGCGGCGTCACCTTGTCGATCCGTGCGCTCGTCAGCTTGAAGCCAGGCTGGCCTGATACGGGATCGACCCGGTTATCGGGCAACAAGCCTGCGCGACCGCCCGATGACGTTCGATCCGTCCAATGGATCGGCACGAACACGTCGCCCCGCCGCTGCGCCGCCGTCAGCGAAACGCGGAATATGCTGGATCCCTGCGCGGTCGTCACCCGAGCAAGATCACCATCGATCAGGCCATGCCAATAGCCGTCTTCCGGCTCCATCTCGAGCAACGGTTCGCGCCGGTGCTGCGAGAGCCGAGGGCTGAGCCCGGTGCGCGTCATCGTATGCCATTGATCGCGATAGCGGCCCGTGTTGAGCACCATCGGGGCGTCATCAGCCGGATGCTGTTCGACAGCGACTATGCGGGCCTTGCCGTCAGGATGCGAGAAACGGCCATCCGCAAAAGGCTTCCCGCCCCACACCAGAGGCGGCATCGCATCATAATCTGCGTCGCTGATCGCGGCGAAACGGCCCAGGTCGAGCTTGCGCGCGCCATTATTTTCAAACGCCGTCAACGCCGCATGCTCGCGGAAGATCGCCGCCGGGCCGGTCCAGTCGAAGGCCCCCCCATGGCCCAGTCGCCGCGCCAGTTCGGCCATCGCCCACCAATCCGGCCGCGCCTCGCCGGGCAGCGGAAAAAAGGAACGCTGGCGCGTGATCCGACGATCACTGTTGGTGACGGTGCCGTCCTTTTCGCCCCATGCCGCGCCGGGCAGGCGCACATCGGCGAAGCGGGCCGTATCCGTGTCGGCGATGATATCGGACACCACGACAAACGGGCACTCGGCCAATGCGGCCCGCACGGCATTGGCATCGGGCATGCTGACGGCAGGGTTGGTCGCCATGATCCACAGCGCCTTGATCTTGCCCGCCCCGACCGCCTTGAACAGATCCACGGCCTTCAACCCGGGGCGCGCCGCCATTGCCGGCGCCTGCCAGAAGCGGCCGACCCGATCGACATGTTCGGGGGCGAAATCCATATGCGCGGCAAGCGTCGAGGCGAGCCCGCCCACCTCGCGCCCGCCCATCGCATTGGGCTGGCCCGTGATCGAAAACGGCGCCGCGCCGGGCTTGCCGATCCGGCCGGTGGCCAGATGGACGTTGATGATCGCATTGCCCTTGTCCGTGCCCTGCATCGACTGGTTCACGCCCTGGCTGAACAGGGTGACGGTGCGCGGGTATCGTTCGAACAGATCGTAGAAATGCTGCAGATCCGCCGGATCGATATCGCAGATATCGGCAACGTCCGGGGTGATCGAATCCCAGAATCCGTTCGGAACGACGACGTTCGCATCCAGATAGTGCCGATCAAGCGCCG
>Ga0105248_10001123_pt1 | contig 29791 bp, 26 predicted proteins | sample KBSS34metaG_FD_81524 | JGI IMG/M metagenome (GOLD analysis project Ga0105248, IMG submission 81524) | Switchgrass rhizosphere microbial communities from Kellogg Biological Station, Michigan, USA - KBS S3-4 metaG | ecosystem: Host-associated > Plants > Roots > Rhizosphere > Soil | place... | reverse complement strand
TCGACACCCTGATCGTCATCCCCAACCAGAACCTGTTCCGGGTCGCCAACGAGCGGACCACCTTCGCCGAAGCCTTCGGCATGGCCGACCAGGTGCTGCACTCGGGCGTGCGCTCGATCACCGACCTGATGGTGCTGCCCGGCCTGATCAACCTCGACTTCGCCGACGTCCGAACGGTGATGACCGAGATGGGCAAGGCCATGATGGGCACCGGGGAAGCCACCGGCGAAGACCGCGCCCTGATGGCCGCCCAGAACGCCATCCAGAACCCGCTGCTCGACGAAGTGTCCCTCAAGGGCGCCAAGGCCGTGCTGGTCAATGTCACCGGCGGCCTCGACATGACCCTGCTGGAAGTCGACGAGGCGGCCAACGCCATCTCCGAACAGGTCGATCCGGAAGCCAACATCATCTTCGGCGCGGCCTTCGACCCGTCGCTGGACGGCATGATCCGCGTTTCGGTGGTCGCCACCGGCATGGACGGCGCCTCGATCGCCGCCATCGAGCCCAAGCTCGAGCGCCGGCCGATGACCGCCCCGCCGCTGATGATGCCCGAGCGTATCGAGGAACAGGCTCCGACCGCGGCGCCCGCTCTGGAGCCGGCCTATGCCGCCGCTTCGGAGACCGCCGAGGAAGAGCAGCCTGACATCTTCTCCGCCCCGCTTGCGGCTCAGGCGCCCGCCGCCCCGGTGGTCGTTCAGCCCGTCACCCGCATCGTCGATCCGGCCGCCGCCGAGCCCGGCGACGAGCCGTTGTTCGCCGAGCCGGCTTACGAGGAGCGCCGCCCGCGCGGCGGTTTCCTGTCGATCTTCGGCTCGCGGCCCCGCTATGACGCGCCGCAGCCCCAGGCCGCGGCGCCCCGCCCGGCGCCCAGCCGTGGCGGCGCGCTGCCGGCCGAGGCCGCCGCGCCGGAAGAAGAGGTTCACCAGGGCGAAGACCTGGAAATCCCGTCCTTCCTGCGCCGTCTCGCCAACTAGCGGAAACGGCTGAATTTTCCGGCGCGCCGCGGCAATCGAAAGGTTGCCGCGGCGTTGCTGTTTGGAAGTCTTCCGTTAACCCTTCTCGAACGGAAACATTGCGAAACAAGGGTTGTCTTGTTGCGCCGCACCACGCGGCTTAATCGCACACTTGGGTTCGCGTCTCGCGCGAGCGCCAGTTCCTTCAGGAAGGTCCCAGCGTGGCGGCAGACGGTTTTCAGAGCGGCGCCTTCCAGCACACCGTCAAGACGCCGGCGCTGTTCGCCGGCGTGGGCGTCCACACCGGCGTCTATACCCAGGTGGCCGTGCGGCCGGCCAACTCCGACGCCGGCATCAGCTTCGTGCGCACCGACATCACCGACCGCGACAACGTCGTGCCGGCCACCCCCACCTCGGTCTGCAAGACCCAGCTCGGCACGGTCATCACCAATGAGGCCGGCGTCACCGTCGCCACCATCGAACACCTGATGGCCGCCCTGGTGATGAGCGGCATCGACAACGCCATCGTCGAGCTGGACGGCCCGGAAATGCCGATCATGGATGGTTCGTCCTGGCCGTTCCTGAAGATCCTCGACCGCGCCGGCCGCCGTCCGCAGGGCGCCGCGCGCCGGTTCATCGAGATCATTGACACCGTCGAGGTCGTCGACGGCGACAAGCGCGCCTCGCTCTCGCCGGCCATGCGCTTCGAGGTGGCCTTCGCCATCGAGTTCCCCACCGCCGTGATCGGCCGCCAGGAAATCGACTTAGCCATGGACGAGCAGGCCTTCCGCCGCGAGCTCGCCGACTGCCGCACCTTCGGCTTCCTGCACGAGGTCGAGGCCCTGCGCGCCATGGGTCTCGCGCGCGGCGGCACCATGGACAACTGCGTGGTCATCGAAGGCGACCGGGTGCTGAACCCCGAGGGCCTGCGCCGTCCCGACGAGTTCGTGCGCCACAAGGCCCTGGACGCCATCGGCGACCTCTATGTCCTGGGCGCGCCGATCCTCGGCCGCTTCGAGGGCGAACTGGCCGGCCACGGCATCAACAACGCCCTGGTCCGCGCCCTGGAAGCCCGTCCCGACGCCTGGCGCATCCGCACCTTCGCCGACGAGATCGACGTCGCGGTCTAGGCGTCGCGCTCCGGCCCTGCTTCAATTGACGCAGAGGCTCCCCCATGACCGACGCCCTGACTGCCGACGCCCTGACCACCGAAGCGATGCAGGCCGAGCTGGATCGGCTCTATCAGCCGCCGAAGCCGACCACGGTCGCCAAGTCCCTCGACCGCATCGACCCGCATGGCCGGCGGTTCATCGAGCTCTCGCCCTTCGTGGTCGTCGGCTCGGTCAGCGAGGCCGGCGTCGACGTCTCGCCGCGTGGCGGCGGCCCGGGCTTCGTGCGCGTCGGCGACGATGGCCTGAGTGTCCTGATGCCGGACCGGCCCGGCAACAACCGCCTGGATACGCTGAAGAACATCGCCGCCAGCGGTGAGGTCGGCCTGATGTTCATGATCCCGGGAGTCGACGACATCTATCGCGTCAACGGGACCGCCGGCCTGGTGTCCGATGAAGCGCTTTGCGCCCAGTTCGAAGAGTTCGGGAAGATCCCTAAAGCCTTGCTTCGTGTCGCGGTGCGCGAGGCCTTCCTGCATTGCCCCAAGGCGCTGATGCGGGCCGATCTGTGGGGCGAAACGCACCGGGTCGAGCGGACCAGCCTGCCGACCCTCTACGAGATGATCAGCGACCAGTTGAACCTCGCCAAGCCGGTCACGACCCAGGCCGAAGAGGTCGCGAACGCCCGCAAGACCCTCTAGGCGGGGCCCTGCGACCGCGCCGCCGTTTGCTCGCCACAGTCCGTGGTGTAGATAGCGACTCCACGCGTGGGGGCGCGCGTCCGGTTCTTTGAGGTGATGGTGTCGTTGATTAGCAATTCTTCGCTTCGTCCGGTCCTTGTCGCCACCTTTTGCGCCCTGGCTGTCGCCGGCTGTTCTTCGCTGAAGGCCAAGCCCAAGGCGCGGCTGGCCTATGAGGAGCGGCCGGTCGAGCTGCTCTACTCCACGGGCGCCGACCGCATGGACCGCCACCTGTGGTCCCAGGCCGTGGACTATTTCCAGGAGGTCGAGCGCCAGCACCCGTATTCGGAGTGGTCGCGCCGCGCGATCCTGATGCAGGCCTTCGCCCACTACCAGTCCAACAACTACGACGAGGCGATCGCCGACTCGGACCGCTTCCTGTCGCTCTATCCGGGCAACCAGGCCGCGCCCTACGCCCACTATCTGAAGGCCATCTGCTACTTCGAGCAGATCGTCGACGTGGGCCGCGACCAGGCCGCCACCGGCCAGGCGCTCGACAACCTGCGCGAGGTCACCCAGCGCTATCCGCACACCGAGTACGCCACCGACGCGCGGATCAAGATCGACATGGTCAACGACCAGCTGGCCGGCAAGGAAATGAACATCGGCCGGTGGTATCTGCGCCAGAACGACCTGCTGGCCGCCATCGGCCGGTTCAGGACGGTCGTCGACCGCTACCAGACCACCACCCACACGCCCGAGGCGCTCTATCGCCTCGTCGAGGCCGATCTGACGCTCGGTCTGATCAAGGACGCCACCGAAACCGGCGCGGTGCTGGGCTACAACTATCCGGGCGACGCCTGGTACGCCGACGCCTACCAGCTGCTCACCTCCAAGGGTCTGCGCCCGTCGGTGGAGCCGATCGCGCGGGCCAAGCGCAGCGTCTTCCACGCGACCTTCGTCAAGGACAAGACCACCACGGCGTTGCCGCCCACCAGCATGGGCGCGGCCATGGCCCCGAAGACCGAGGCGGCGCCACCCGCCGCCACGGCCGCCTCCGAGGTCGCCAAGCCGAAGAAGAGCCTGTTCCACATGCCGTCGTTCCACATCCCCTTCACCGGCGGCGGCGACAAGGACAAGGCCGCCGCGCCCGACGTGGTGCCGACCCCCGAGACGCCGAAGAACTGACACCCGGGGTTCCGGCCAGCCGTGAAAGCGCGCGGCTGGCAAAAGAGAACAAAAAGTGATCAACTGTGGCGCGGGCGCACTTTCGCGCGCGGCAGACTCGGCCCTTTGCTCCTCCCATGCTGATCGGTCTCTGGATCCGTGATGTGGTGCTGATCGAGGCCCTGGACCTGTCCATCGGGCCGGGGCTCACCGTGCTCACCGGCGAGACCGGGGCGGGCAAGTCGATCATCCTCGACGCGTTGGGTCTGGCGGTGGGCGCGCGGGCGGACGCGGGCCTGGTGCGCCATGGCGCCGCGCAAGCGGCGGCCTCCGCGGTCTTCGCGCCCGCGCCTGACCACCCCGTCTGGGACCTGCTGGAAGAGAAGGGCCTCTCCTACGCCCGCGACGAGGACCTGGTCCTGCGCCGCACCTTGAGCGCCGACGGCCGCAGCCGCGCCTTCGTCAATGACCAGGCGACCGGCGTCGGCGTACTGAAGGAGGTCGGCGAGGCCCTGCTGGAGGTCCACGGCCAGCATGAGACGGTCGGCCTGCTGGACGCCCGCACCCACCGGCCCATGCTCGACGGCTTCGGCGGGCTGGAGGCCAAGGCCGACAAGGTCGCCGAGCGCTGGCGCGGCTGGCGAGACGCCAAGGACGTCGTGGCGGCCCTGCGCGAAGAGGTCGCCCTCGCTGCCGCCGAGACCGAGGACCTCACCCTGCGTCTCGCCGAACTCGATCGCCTTGATCCGCGCGAGGGCGAGGAGACCGAGCTGGCGGAGGAACGCGCCATCCTCGGCGCTTCCGAAAAGGCGCTGGCGGACATCTCCACGGCGCGGGACGTCTTCGACGGGTTGTCGGGCCGGGTGGCCGGCGCCGTTCGTGCGCTCAGCCGCGCCCATGAGCGCGCCCTCCTGGCCGGGGCCACGGAGGCCGGAACGGCGGTGAAGCGCCTGGCCGAGGCCTCCGCCGCTCTGGACCGCACTCTGATCGAGGCCTCTGAGGCCGAAGCGGCCATCGACGCCGCCGCCGAGGCCTTCGCCTTCGAACCAGATCGCCTGGAGAAGGCCGAGGAGCGGCTGTTCGACCTGCGCGGCCTCGCCCGCAAGCTGCATGTCCCGGTCGAGGATCTGCCCACCCTGCGCGCCCGCTTCGCCGAGCGACTGCAGGCCGTGGAGGGGTCGGAGGAGGCGCTGAAGGCCGCCGAGGCCGCGCTCGCCGCCGCGCGCGACGCCTACCTCGCCGCCGCTGCCGACCTCAGCGCTGCGCGCCGGGCCGCGGGCGACCGGCTCGCCAAGGCGGTGATGGGCGAGCTCGCACCTCTGAAGCTCGAGAAGGCGCGGTTCCAGGTGGCCGTCGCACCGCTCGGCGAGGACCGGGCCGGCCCCAGCGGGCTCGACCGCGTGGCTTTCGAGATCGCCACGGTTCCCGGCGCGCCGTTCGGCGACCTGGGCGCCATTGCGTCCGGCGGCGAGCTGGCCCGTTTCGCGCTGGCGCTGAAGGCGGCGCTCGCCGGCAAGGGCGCGGGGCCGCAGCCGCTGATGATCTTCGACGAGGTGGACCAGGGCGTGGGCGGCGCGGTCGCCGACGCCGTGGGCCTGCGCCTGAAGCGTCTCGCAGGCGAAGCCCAGGTGCTGGTGGTCACCCACAGCCCTCAGGTGGCCGCCCGCGGCGACGCCCACTGGCGGATCGCCAAGGCCGGGGAGGGCGCCCGCGTCCGCACCCTGGTCGAAGACCTCCCCGCCGCCGACCGCGAGGAGGAGATCGCCCGCATGCTCGCCGGCGCCGAAATCACCGATGCCGCCAGGGCGGCCGCCCGCGCGCTGATCGGCGCTTGAGCGCTCCGAGCCCGCCCCATAAAGGGGAGGGAGCATGATCCCCGTCGCCGACCTCACAGATGTCCAGGCCGCTGAAGAGCTCGCTCGCCTGGCCGAAGAGATCGCCGGGCACGACATCCGCTATCACCAGCAGGACACGCCCACCGTTTCCGACGCGGACTACGATGCGCTAAAGCGCCGGAACCTGGAGATCGAGGCGCGGTTCCCGGCGCTGATCCGCGAGGACTCCCCGTCGTTCCGCGTCGGCGCCGAGCGGTCCGAACAGTTCCAGCCAGTGGAGCATGGCGTGCCCATGCTCAGCCTCGACAACGCCTTCGCCGACGAGGACGCGGTCGATTTCGACGCCCGCATCCGCCGCTTCCTGCGCCTCTCGGCCGACGAGACGGTCGGCTACACCGCCGAGCCGAAGATCGACGGCCTGTCGTGCTCGATCCGCTACGAGAAGGGCGTACTGGTCCAGGCCGCCACCCGCGGCGACGGCCGGGTCGGCGAGGACGTCACGGCCAATGTCCGCACCATCGCCGATGTGCCCAAGCGCCTGTCCGGGAGCGGCTGGCCGAACGTCATCGAGGTGCGCGGCGAGGTCTACCTCGGCCACGACGCTTTCGCCGCCCTTAACGCCGCCGCCGCGGCGGCCGGAACCAAGACCTACGCCAACCCACGCAACGCCGCGGCCGGCTCGCTGCGCCAGATCGATCCGACCATCACCGCCGGGCGGCCGCTCAGCTTCTTCGCCTACGCCTGGGGCGTGCACAGCGCCCCGTTCGCCGAGACTCAATGGGAAGCCCTGCAGAAGCTCAAGGCCTGGGGCTTCTCCACCACCCCGCAAAGCCAGCGGGTGGAGGACGCCGCGGGCCTGCTGGCCGCCTACGCCCAGATGGAGGTTCTGCGCCCGAAACTCAGCTTCGACATCGACGGCGTGGTCTACAAGGTCGACCGCCTGGACTGGCAGACCCGGCTGGGTTTCGTCACTCGCACGCCGCGCTGGGCCATCGCGCGCAAGTTCCCCGCCGAGCAGGCCCGCACCCAGCTCGAGGCCATCGACATCCAGGTGGGCCGCACCGGCGCCATCACCCCCGTCGCGCGCCTGCATCCGGTGACCGTCGGCGGCGTGGTGGTCGTCAACGCCACCCTGCACAACGCCGACGAGATCGCGCGGAAGGACATCCGGGTCGGCGACACCGTGATCCTGCAACGCGCCGGCGACGTGATCCCGCAGATCGTCAGCGTGGTCCTCGACGAACGGCCGAAGGACGCCGTCCCGTTCGCCTTCCCGACCCACTGCCCGTGCCCGCTGCACACCGAGATCGCCAAGGAAACCACCGCCTCGGGCGCCGAGACCGTGGTGCGCCGCTGCACGGGCGAATTCGCCTGTCCGTTCCAGAAGCTGGCCCACCTGCGCCACTTCGTCTCCCGCCGCGCCTTCGACATCGAGGGCCTGGGCGAGAAGCAGCTCACCCTCTTCAGAGAGCGCGGCTGGCTGGAGCAGCCGGCGGACATCTTCCGCCTGCACGAGAAGCGCGCCGAGATCCTCGAGATGGACCGGTTCGGCGAGACCAGCGTCGCCAACTTGCTCGCCGGCATCGAGGCGCGCCGCGACATCGCGCTGGACCGCTTCATCTACGGCCTGGGCATCCGCCACGTGGGGGAGACCACGTCCGTGGCGCTCGCCCGTCACTTCGAGACCGCGCAGGCCTTCGTCGCCACCGCCAAGGCCGCCGCCGGCCAGACCGCGGGCGCGGCCTTCGCCGAGCTTTCCGATCTCGATGGGCTCGGGCCGACGGCGGTGGAAGCGGTGCTGGCCTTCGCCCGCGCCCGCCAGCCGATGCTGATCCCACCCGAGATCTCGCTGGAAGAGCACCTGCGGCTGGCCATCCCGAAGCTGAACTCCAAGGCCCGTGCGGCGCTGGAGCAGCGCTACGTCGACTGGGCGAGTTTCGAAGCCGCCGCCCTCGACGCGGCCGCCGGCACGCCGGGGGAGGCCTTCCAGGAGGTCGCTTCGGTGGACGCCGTGGGCGTGGTGGCCGCCCGGATGATCGCCGAGTTCTTTGGTGAGGATCACAACCGCGCCCTGGTCGACGACCTCCTGGCTGAACTGCGCGTCAAGCCTGCCGAGCGGCCGAAGACCGACACCGCCGTGGCCGGCAAGACCGTGGTCTTCACCGGCGCTCTGGAACGCATGACCCGCGACGAGGCCAAGGCCCAGGCCGAGGCCCTGGGCGCCAAGGTCTCCGGCTCGGTGTCCAAGAAGACCGACCTGCTGGTGGCCGGACCGGGGGCCGGGTCGAAGCTCGCGGAGGCGACGAAGCACGGGGTGCAGGTGCTCACCGAAGAGGAATGGCTCGCGCTCATCGGGAATTGACATCAATTAGATATTTAGCTAAACGTCGCCCTATGAACGCCGTGTTCAAAGCCCTCGCCGATCCCACCCGCCGCCATGTGCTGGAGCTCTTGCGCGTGCGGCCGATGACGGCCGGCGAACTGGCCGAGCACTTCCCGGTTTCCAAGCCCACCATGTCCGCCCACTTCGCCGTCCTGCGCGAGGCCGATCTGGTCGACGTCCAGAAGGCGGGCAAGACCATGATCTACCAGCTCAAGCTCTCGGTGCTGGAAGACGCGCTCCTCGGCTTCGTCGGCGCCTTCAGCGCCGTTGCGGGCTCGGGAGCCGATCCCAAGCGAGTCCCCATTCCAAAGGGAACAACCCCATGAAGATCCATCGCAACCTCGCCGCGTCGCTGATCGCGGCCGGCCTCTACCTCGTGGGAGCCCTGGCGCTGAAGGGCGTGGAGCGGGCGGGCTACCTGCCCCACGACACGGCGGTCCGCGCCTTCGAGGTGTTCAACGGCCTGGCGCTGGCGGTCTACGCCAACTTCCTGCCCAAGACGCTCGGGACCTTCCGCAATCCGATGGCGGCCATGCGCATGCAGCAGGTGATGCGGGTCAACGGCTGGGCCTTCGTGCTGGGCGGCCTCGGCTATGCGCTCGTCTCCCTCCTGCCGCTGCCGGACACCGTGGGCCTGGCCCTGCTTGGCGGGGCGACCGCCTATGTGCTGGGCTACTCGGCCTGGGCCTTCATGGAATGCGACCGCCAGGAGCGCCGCCCGACCGCCTGATCCGAGGGGCTTGGCGACCGCCGATATCTGGCGCAATCTCCCGCAAAACATACGGGAGGTTCGAAAAATGGCCTATGCGCAAGGACGCGTCATCAATGACGCCGACAGCCACATCATGGAGAGCCTGGACTGGCTCCCGTCCTATGCGGACAAGTCGATCCGCGACCGGCTGATCTCCATGCGCCTGGAGGCCGGCGGCTCCGGGGCGGCCAAGGCCATCGAGAAGGCGCTCTCCCGCCAGCAGGACGCCAAGGCCACCGCCGAGATCGCCGTCAACGTCGTGGAAGGCCCCAAGGGCTGGGCGGCCTACGGCGCCATGAACCCCTCCGAGCGCACCAAGGCTTTGGATGACCTCGGCTTTTCGCGCCAGCTGGTGTTCACCACCTTCGCCGGTTCGCAGTTCATGCCCTCGCAGGACATGGACGTGAAGTACGGCGGCGCGCGGGCGCTGAACCGCGGCATGGCCGAGTTCTGCGCCGGCGACAAACGCCTGATCGGCGTCGGTGTCGTGCCGCTGGACGATCCCGAGCGCGCCCTGGCCGAGGTCGACGCGGCGATCAAGGCCGGCTGCGGCGCCATCTGGATTCCCGCCGCCCCGGCCGGCGAACGCTCGCCCGGCCACCCGGACCTCGATCCCGTCTGGCGGCGGATGTCGGAGGCCGGCGTGCCCTTCATGCTGCACGTGGGCGCGGCGTCGCCGTCGCTGCCGCCCGCCTATCACAAGAACGGCCACCCACGGCCCAAGGACTGGCTGGGCGGCGGCGAGAACCTGCGGGCCAAGGACTACTTCGCGCTGGCCTTCGCGCCGCAGAACTTCCTCTGCGCGCTCGCCCTGGACGGCGTCTTCGACCGCTTCCCGGCGCTGCGGGGCGGGGTGATCGAGCTGGGCGCGGGCTGGGTGCCCGACATGCTGCGGCGCATGGACGGGGCCTGGAAGGGCTGGCGCAAGACCGATCCGGTGATCGCCGGCCTCTCCATGCCGCCGTCCGAGTTCATCCGCCGCGCCGTGCGCTTCACGCCCTTCGCCACCGAGGACGCCGGGACGATCGTCCGCGAGGGCGGCGAGGAGCTGTTCCTGTTCTCGTCGGACTTCCCGCACCCCGAAGGCACCCGCAATCCGATCGAACGCTTCGAGAAATCCTTCGAGGGCTTCAGCGAGGCGACCAAGGACCGGTTCTACCGCCGCAACTTCGAGGACATGTTCGCCGGCGCGTAGGGGCGAGCTAGCCCGCGGCCTTCCACTTGTTCTTCGGAACCGGCGCGATCGGCTCGTCCGCGGCCAGGCCGTAGAGCCAGCCCTGGGCGTAGTCGACGCCGGCGCGGCGCACCGCGTCCTCGACCGGCGAGGTTTCGACCATTTCGGCGAGCGTTCTCATCCCGAGTTCGCGGCACATCTCGACCAGGTGCTTGACGAAGGTGGCGCCGCGTCCGCCGAACTGCAGGTCGCGGATGTAACGCCCGTCGATCTTCAGCACGTCCATGTGCAGCTGCTGAAGGTAGGCGAGGGACGCCGCCCCCGCGCCGAAGTCGTCCAGGCAGACCTCGCAGCCGGCGCCGCGCAGCACCTGCAGGTGCCGGTCGGCCAGCGCCAGGTCGTCGATCGCCGCGCTCTCGGTCAGCTCGAACATCAGCCGGCCCTTGATCTGCGGCTGGGCGCGAACCAGCTCCAGGGTGCGCTCGATGTAGCGCGGGCTGATGATGGTGCGGCCGGAAACGTTGACCGCCAGCTTCAGGTCGGGGGAGGGCGCCATCACGGCGACCGCCTGTTCGAGGATGGAGAAATCCAGCGCCTCGATCAGGTCCATCTCCTCGGCCATGCGGATCTGCGGGAACGGGCTCTCGTCTTCGCCGAACCGGACCAGCACTTCGTAGTGGTGGACGCCGCGGCTGGCGAGGTCGACCACCGGCTGGTAGGCGAGCCGGAACGCCTTGCCGGAAATCGCCGCGCCCAGCGCGCCGGCTTCGTTCAGCGCATGATCCATCGCCAGGTTCAGCGCCTCGGCGAAGTTGCCGGGCATCGGCCAGGCCGCGCCTTCCTTCGAGAAGCCCTCCAAGGCGAAGCGCAGGGCGCGCATCATCTGCTGCGGCCGCTCGACACCCTCGACGGGAATGGCCCCGGCGGTGGGCGTGATCTGCTGTTGGGTGACGTCGCCCATCAGCCGGCCCAGTCGGCTTGCGAAGGCGTCGGAGGTCTCGCCACGTGTGCGGACCAGGGCGAAGCGGTCGTGTTCCAGCTCCGTGGCGGCCGTGCCGCCCCAGGACTGCGCCCGCAGCACGGCGGCGACCTGGGCCTCCAGTTCCTCGCGGTCTTCGTAGCTGCTTTCGCTGCGCGCCGCCGTCAGGCCGCCCAGCTCGACCAGCGACAGTTCCAGTTCGCGCCCCGCGCCATTGGCCACGCCCAGCAGGTCGCAGGTCAGCGCCTCGAACGCCGCCCGATCGGCCAGCCGGCCGGCGAACAGCGATGGCTCGTAGCGCGCCTTGGCAAGCGCGCAGGATATGGAGCCCTTGTTCTGCGGCAGGCGCAGCGCCGTCAACGTCGCGGCCCGCTCCGGCGCGGCCAGGCGCACCATCACCGGACCGGCGCGGCGGCCGGGCTCCAGGCCTTCGATCAGCATCGCCAGCATGCGCTGGTCGTCAGGATGGATGAAGTCGCGCCAGGCGCGACCAGTCAGCGCCGTCTCGGCGGTCCCCGACAGGGCTTCGCTGGCGCCCAGGGCGAAGGCGATCTCGCCGCCCGGCGCGATCTCAATCAGCAGGTCGGCGCTGGCGAAAGCGAAGCCAAGCAGCCTGTGGGGTTTCAGCGGCACGTCCGCAGGTCTCCTGACAGCGAGCTCCCGCATAACGCGTTCTCATTAATTCGCAGTTTCACGGGGAACGGGCAGGCTTCACAGTGCTGTCACCCGCCGATGCTGGAGTGACCCGATGCTTGCCGCCCTGTTCGCCGCCGCCGCCCTGATGCTCCCGCCCGCTTGCGATCTGGAGCACCCATCAGGCAAGGCGGGCTGCACGCGGGCCGCCGTCGACGCCGTGAAGATGAACGACATCCAGGTGATCGGCAGCCACAACAGCTACAAGATGGCCATCGCCCCGGCCGAGATGGCCACCCTGCGGGCCCGCAACCCCAAGGCCGCCGACACCCTCGACTACAGCCATCCGGCGCTGACCGAGCAGCTCAACGACGGCGCTCGCCAGCTGGAGCTGGACTACGTCTACGACCCGCAGGGCGGCCGCTACGCCTCGCCGCTCGGCCGCAAGATGACCCCCAACACCACGCCCTACGACCTGACGCCCTACGCCAAGCCTGGGATGAAGGTGATCCATGTGCCGGACATCGACTACCGCTCGGTCTGCCCGCTGCTGGTCGACTGCTTCAAGGAGATCCGCGCCTGGTCGAAGGCTCACCCGGACCACGTGCCGATCCTGCTGATCTTCAATCTGAAGCAGGACCAGCTGAAGGTGCCGGGCGCCGTGCAGCTGCTGCCCTTCGACGCCAAGGCCATGGACGCCGCCGACGCCGAGATCCGCTCGGTGTTCAAGCCCGGTGAGATCATCACGCCCGACATGGTGCGCGGCAAGCACAGGACGCTCCGCGAGGCGGTGCTGGCCGGCGCTTGGCCGACCCTGAAACAGGCGCGGGGCAAGTTCATCCTGGCCGTGGACGAGGGCCCCGAAGTGGTCGCCGTCTACCGCGGTGCGCGCAAGAACCTGGAAGGGCGGATGATGTTCATCAACAGCCCCAGCGAGGACGCCTCTGACGCCGCCTACCTCACCCTCAACGAGGCCACCCAGTTGCAGGCCCGCATCCAGGCCGACGTGAAGGCCGGCTTCATCGTGCGCACCCGCGCCGACGCCGACACCTGGGAGGCGCGGCGCAACGACCGCGCGCCCCAGGCCGCCGCCTTCGCCTCCGGCGCCCAGTACGTTTCCACCGACTACATGCACCCCGACACGCGGTTCTCGACCTATGAGGCCCACCTGCCGGGCGGCGGCCTGGCCCGGCCCAATCCGGTGCGGGTCCAGCCCTAGGCGCGCTGGCGCCCGCGGGCGGACTCGGGGGATGCTCCGGCCCTAGCTGGAGCCTCGCCTATGGCGAATTTCGTCCCTGAGCCGCGAAAGTGGATGCCGGACCTGTTGGTCGCCCGGCCGCGGCTGTTCATCGCCATCGCCATCGGCCTGGCGGTGGGTCTCGGCTGTCTGGCCTTCCCGGAAATGAGCCCTTCGACCCGGCTGATCCTCGGCTGGGACGCGCTCACCTTCAGCTTCCTGGGCTCGATGATGGTCAGCATGATCAGCCATAGTCCCACGGAGATCCGCGCCCGCGCCGCCCTGGACGACGAGGCCAAGGGGGTGATCCTGGTCCTGGTGCTGGTCGCCTCAGCGGTCAGCGTCTGGGCGATCAGCGTGGAGCTGTCCCTGGCCAAGGACGGCCACGGGATCATGAAGGTCGCCCACGTGGTCCTGGCCTTCGTCAGCGTCGTGGCGTCGTGGCTGATGGTGCAGATGATCTTCGCGCTGCACTACGCGCACGAATATTACGGCGTCGACGAGGACGACGGCGCGCGCGACTCCAGGGGTTTGGAATTTCCGGGGATCGAGGAGCCCGACTACTGGGACTTCCTCTACTTCGCCATCGTCATCGGCGTGGCCTGCGCGACGGCGGACGTCAACATCAGTTCGAAGGGCCTGCGCCAGCTGGGCACAGTGCACAGCCTGATCGCGTTCGCCTTCAACACGGTCATCGTCGCCCTGACGATCAACCTGACCGCCGGGTTATTCTGACCAAAGCGCCTCCCCCGCGCCGCGGAGGAGGGCTTGAAGGTGTGTTAGCCGTCGACCCGAAGGTTGGTGGCCGAGGTCTTGCCGCTGCGGCGGTCGGCTTCCAGGTCGTAGGCGACCTGTTGGCCTTCGTTCAGCCCGCGGAGGCCCGCTTGCTCAACCGCCGAGATGTGCACGAACACGTCCTGGCCGCCGTCGTTGGGCTGGATGAAGCCGAAACCCTTGGTCGGGTTGAACCACTTCACGGTGCCCGAGCCGGCGCCTGCAGGGTCGCCCGCCTGGCGTCCGCCACCACCGCCGCCGAAGCCGCCGCCACGGGGACGATCAAAGCCGCCGCCGCCGCCGCCGCGCGGACGGTCGAAACCGCCACCGCCGCCGCCGCTGCGCGCCGGAGCTTCACCATGACCGGTGACCACCAGCTGGCCCGCCGACAGCTTGCCGGACCGACGGTCCTGCTCAAGCTCGAAGGAGACGATGTCGCCCTCGTTGAGGCCGCGAAGGCCTGCCTGTTCGACTGCTGAAATGTGGACGAAGACGTCGCTTCCGCCGTCGTCCGGTTGGATGAAGCCAAAACCCTTGGCCGTATTGAACCACTTGACCGTGCCGCTCGACATTCGCCTGACCTAACCAGAGAGTCTCGCGCCGCAGGAAACGGCGCCCGGCCACCGAATTTGGCGGTCCGTGCCCGTTATGTAGCGGGCGAAATGCCGGTAGGCCAGCGGCACGGTGACAGAAGTCCGCAATCGGCCTATTTGAGCGGCCCTCCATTTCCCCTGCGACAGGCGCCCAAGGTCCCCTCGTGAACAGCATCTGTGTCTATTGCGGATCGTCCGCCGGAAACGATCCGAAGTTCCTGGAGGAAGCGGTTTCCGCCGGGACCCTGATCGCCAGGCAGGGCCTCACCCTGGTCTACGGCGGCGGAAAGGTCGGGCTGATGGGGGCGGTCGCCGATGCCGCCTTGGCGGCCGGCGGCAAGGTGATCGGGGTCATGCCAGCTGATCTGGTCAATCAGGAAATCGGCCATAAGGGTTTGACGGAATTGAAGATCGTCAACTCCATGCACGAGCGGAAGTGGGCCATGGCGGAGCTTTCCGACGGCTTCCTGTGCCTGCCGGGCGGGCCCGGGACCTATGAGGAGATCTTCGAGCAGTGGACCTGGGCCCTGCTCGGCTTCCACGCCAAGCCCTGCGGCTTCGTCAATGTCTCGGGGTACTACGACATCTTCCGCCAGCTGACCCAGCAGGCCGCTGACTCGGGCTTCCTGGCCCAGCAATACGTCGACATGCTGATCTACGGCCAATCGACCGCCGAGGTCATCGAGGGGTTCCGCGCCTATGTCCCGCCGCCCCCGAAATGGGGCGTGGCCCCGGTCGAGCAGCGCTACTAGCTAGGCCTTGGGCGAGGGGTGATGGCTCCAGGACCCTCGGGGGGCGGTGACCAGCAGCACGGTCATGTGGCCGTGTTCGTGCTCCACATAGGTGATCGAGACCGGCATCGGCGCGGGCGGGACCGGCGGCTGGGCGGCCCAGGCGGCAACGGCGGTGCAAAGCACGCCTGAGGCGATCAGGACGGGGCCGGTGAGCCCGCCGTGCTGGCGCGGACCCTTCAGCAGGCGCATGCGGACCTCTAGCGGATGCTGGCCGCGCGCCGGCCAGTAGCAGCCGAAGGGCAGGGGCGTGGCGGCAAGCTGGGTCTTCAGCAGGGTCTTGGCGTAGAGCGCCCGCGACCGGGGATAGCGCCGGGTCACGGCCGCATCGCAGGCGAACTCCTGGTCGAGGCGCATGATGTGGGCCGCCAAATGCACCAGCGGATTGAACCAGGCGAGGCACTGGAAGGCGGCGGCCAGGGCGCCGGCGCGTGGGTCGCGGCGGGCCACGTGTTCACGCTCGTGGGCGCGCACCAGCTCGCGTTCCTCGGCGGTGTAGCGGCCGTCGTCGGGGGGCATCAGGATGCGTGGCGAGATCACGCCGACCACCGAGGGCCCGGCGCGGCCGGCGCGGGCCTCGGCGACGAAGCGGGCCTGGGCGCGCCAGAGCAGGGCGCAGGCGGCCGCGATCCCCACCACCCAGGCGAGGGTGATCCAGGCCGACGAGGCGCCAAACGCCGCGAGGCTGAGGCTCTTGTGCACCGCGCCGGGCGCGATCCGCGGCGGCAGCAGGGTCACCGCCGCGGCCAGCACCGGGGCGAACCACAGCTTGTAGGCCGCTTCCGGTCCGAAGGCGCGGCGTGCGGGGATGCGTAGCGCCAGCACCACCAGGATCGCCGCCCCGCCGGCCAGGTTGGCGCGGATCAGGGTGTTGAGGATCTCACTGGTCATCGGCGTCGAGCTCCGCGATGAGCCGCTTCAGGCGCGCGACCTCCGCAGGCGACAGCGCCCTATGCTTGGCGTAGTGGGCCACCAGCGGGGCGATCTCGCCGCCGAACAGCCGGTCGAGCAGGCCCTGGCTCTCGCCGGTCACGTAGTCCACGCGCGACACCACCGGGCGATAGCGGACGCGGCCGCCCTCGCGCTCGGAGGCCAGCGCCTTCTTCTTCAGGAGCCGGTTGATCAGCGTCTTGACCGTCGCCTCGCCCCAGTTCTGGGCGGCGCCCACCTCGCCCACGATCTCGTCGGCGCCCAGCGGACCCTTGGTCCACAGCGCTTCCATGACGTGGCTCTCGGCAGCGGAAATCCGGGTCATCTTACACCTGTACTCAGGTGGAGGTTACGCCTGTAGTTTGCGCTGTCAATCGACACTCCGCAAGCTGGCAGAAGGGGCAAGACGGCAAAAAGGCTCCCGGCGCGAACCGGGAGCCCAGATGCCGTTGGCCCTGCGCGATGGCCGGATTAGTCGTTGTAGCGGATTTGCGCCGACAGACGGTCGAGGCGCTCCCACAGCATGGAGACATCGCGGTCACCCAGGCGGCCGTCGCTCAGACGATAGCGCTCGTCGCGGCGAATATCGTTCAGCGTGTTCATCGCCTGGCGGGCTTCGCGACGCGACAGGCTGCCGTCCTGCCGGTCGTTGTCGATGCGCGCGTCGAGGCGGGCGATCCGCGCGTCGATGTCGCTCACGTTGCGATGGGTCTCGTAGGAGGCGTTGGCGCCGTAAGTCCCGGCGTTGGCCACCCAGACACCGCGGCTGTCGTAGTAGCCGTGGGGCTCGCCATCGACCCAGGCGCCGTTGCGGTCGTAGTAGCCGGACGCGACCGTGCGATCGACGGAATTGGCGTGCCAGCGGCCGCTGTTGTCGTACCAGCCATAGGCGTGCACGCAGTCGCGGTCGCCCTTGGCCAGCTGGTTGCCGACGATAGCGCCGCCAACGCCGCCGACGATGGCGCCGTCGCCCTTGTGTCCATGGGCGCCGATGGCGCTGCCCAGCAGGGCGCCGACCACCGCGCCGCCGACCGTGCCGGCCGTGCGGTTGGCGCTGCGTTGCTCACAGGTTTCCTGAGCCATGGCCAAGGAAGGGATCAGGGCGGCGATCGAGACCGCCGCGAGGATGAGGTGCTTGCGCATAGAAATTCTCCTTCGTGGGACAGGCGGTCCCTCGACCGTCTCCAATAACGTAGGGTCCACAGCTGAGGTTCCCAACCCTGCAACAGGCCCTCCGGGAAGCCGGAGGGCCTGCAGCAGGTATTCGTACGGCCCCGGTGAGGCGCGTAGATCAGTTCTGGCGGTCGGCGCGGACCCGGTTGCTCAGGTCGTCGAGCTTGGCCTGGATGTAGCTCTCGTTGCGCGCGCTCAGGCGGCCATCGCGATGGCTCATGTTCGCTTCCTGGCTCTTGATGGCGCGCAGTTCGCGAATGTCGTTGTGCGCGTCGTGGCGGCTGATCGAGCCGTTGTCCATGCCCTCACGGATCCGCTGGTCGAGGAACGCCAGCCGGGTCTGGATGTCGCGCGGCATGTTCTGGCCATAGCGCGGCGCCTCATAGCTCGCCTGGCTGGAGTATGAGCCGGCGCTGGTCGCGGTCGCGATCCACCGGCCGCGCGTGTCGTAGTAACCCGCCGTCGGGCCGGCCTGCCAACGGCCGGAGCCGTCGTAATAGCCCGGCTGCGCATCGGCGATCCAACGCCCGGCGCTGTCGCGATGACCCGGCGCCTGGCCGCTCATCCAGCGCCCGTCGCGGTCATAGTAGCCGGTGGCCGGGCCGGCGATCCAACGGCCGGATTCATAGTGGCCGCTCGAGGCGCCGGCGATCCAGCGGCCGTCCGCGTCGTAGTAGCCATCCGCCGATACAGGCACCCAGCGGCCGTCGCGATCCTGGTAGCCGGCGGCGGTCGGCGTGGTCTCGTTGGCGACCCAGCGACCCTGGCCGTCGTAGCGGCCGTTCGGCGCGCCATCGACCCATTGGCCGTCGCGATCATAATAGCCCGCCGCAGACTCGCGGCTGACCGAGTTGGCGTGCCATTGGCTGTTGGTGTCGTAGTAGCCGTAGGCGTGCTGGCAATCCTTTTCGCCCTTGGAGAGCTGGTTGCCGACCACCGCGCCGCCCAGGCCGCCGACGATGGCGCCGTCGCCCTTGTGGCCATGACCGGCGATCGCGCTGCCCAGCAGGGCGCCGACCACCGCGCCGCCGACCGTGCCGACCGTACGGTTGTTGCTGCGCTGCTCGCAGGTTTCCTGCGCCATGGCGAAGGAGGGGATGAGAACCGCCGCGGCGATGCCGGCGACGAGAAGTTGCTTACGCATATTGATGAAGACTCCTGGCGAGGACTCATGTCCCGCCTATGGAAGCTAAATTCCCAATCCACGTTCTGGTTCCAATGATAACTGAAATAATCCCTGAAGGTGCCGACCGACATCTAAATCATATAAGTAAATCGCAGGATGATACATGAACAAATATTCAAGTTCGAAGCCTGTAATCTCCACCTTTGCCGAGGAGCCAGCCGCCGCTAGGTTGGATGTGGGCGGATTCAGGGAGGTGAGCATGCGCGGGACCGGATGTCGGATGATGGTCGGCTGGGCCGCGCTGGCGGTGGCGCTGACCACCGCGCTGGCGGCCTTTGGCGCCGCCGCCGCGGTCGCCCCGGAATCGACCCCGCACGACTACGTCATCAAGGACTTCCGCTTCCACACCGGCGAGACCGTGCCGGAGCTGAAGATCCACTACTACACTCTGGGAACGCCGCATCGCGACGCCGCGGGCCGCATCGACAACGCGGTGCTGCTGCTGCACGGCACGGGCGGGACGGGCCGCCAGTTCGCCGCGCCGCAGTTCGCTGACGTCCTGTTGGTCCCAGGCGGCCTGCTCGATCCGGCCACGCACTTCGTCATCATGCCCGACGGCATCGGCCACGGCGGCTCGTCCAAGCCGTCGGACGGCCTGCGCATGAAGTTCCCCAGGTACGACTATGCCGACATGGTCGCCGCCCAGCATGAGCTGACCAGCAAGGGCCTTGGCGTCGCGCAGCTGCGCCTGATCCTGGGCACCTCGATGGGCTGCATGCACATCTTCGTCTGGGCCGAGACCTATCCGGCCGGCGCCAAGGCGCTGATGCCGCTCGCCTGCCTGCCCGTGCCGCTGGCGGGGCGCAATCGCCTGTGGCGGGCCATGTCCATCGACGCCATCAAGGCCGACCCGGCCTGGCAGGGGGGCGACTACGCGACCCAGCCGAAGATGGGCCTGCTGGCGGCCGAGGACCTTGTGCTCCTGGTCGGGGCCGCGCCGATGAACATGCAGAAGGCTCTGCCCACCCGCGACGCCGCCGACGCCTACGCCGCCGAGCGGCCGCCGGCCGGCGTCGCCCACGCCGAGGCCAACGACATGCTCTACTACCTCGACGCCTCGCGAACCTACGATCCCGCGCCGAACCTGGAGAAGATCACCGCGCCGATGACCTGGGTGAATTCCACCGACGACTTCATCAACCCGCCGGAGCTCCGCATCGCCGAGCGTGAGGCCAAGCGGCTGAAGACCGGGAAGTTCGTGATGATCCAGGCGACGCCCGACACCCACGGCCACGGCACCCACACCTGGGCGGTCTTCTGGAAGGACGAGCTGGCGGCGCTGCTGAAGCGGTCGGGCGGCTAGCCCGACCGCTTCGCGCACGCCCTAGTACTTCACGCGCAACGTTGCGCCGTAGAACCGCGGCGCGCCGGGGAAGTAGTCGTAGTTGTTCTCGCCCGGGTTCAGGGCCGGCGGGCTGGAGAAGGTCTGAAGCACGCCGTCATAGGCCGTCTGCTTGTAGAACTGGTTGAACAGGTTGCTCCCCCAGATGGTGAGCGACAGACGGTCGTCGTGGCTGGCGATGCCCAGGCTGGCGTTCACCAGCGAATAGCCGCGCTGCATCTTCACCGGATCCTCGTCGGACCCGACCTGGTAGCTGGAGGTGTACTTCGCATCCACGCTCGCCAGGCCGTCCCAGCCCTCCGTGATCGGATGCCGGTAGGACCCGCCGGCCACCACCGACCAGAGCGGCGCGTAGGACAGCCGGCTGCCGGGCAGGTTGAACAGGTTCGACCCGGGGGCCTGCAGGACGTTCCGGTTGTTGGCGGTGTCGGGATAGTAGCTGTAGGCGTAGGTCACCCCGCCGTTCAGCGTCAGGTCCGGCGTGGCCGCCCAGTAGCCCTCCAGCTCAACGCCCTTGGTGACCGCGTTGGGGATGGTGAACTCCACGAACTGGGTGCCGGTGAAGGCGTTCAGCTGGTGGTTCCGGTAGGCCTGGTAGAACACCGCGGCGTTGAGGCTCAGCCGCCGGTCGAGCCACTGGGTCTTGGCTCCGGCTTCCCAGGCGTTGACCCATTCGGCGGGGAAGCTGGTGTCGGTGGCCGGCGCCAGCGAGGTGTTGGGCGCGCCGCCGGCGAACGGCAGGGTCACCTCGGCCAGGTTGAAGCCGCCCACCAGATTGCCCTTCGAGTAGGAGGCATAGACCATCTTCTCGTCGTTGAACTTGTACTGCGCCTTCAGCGTGCCGGTGAGCGCGCGCTCATCCAGCTTCTGGCTGTTGGCCAGGTTGTTGAACGCCGGGTTGACCAGGCACGCCGTGCCGAAGGTCGCCTTGGAGAAGTTGATGTAGGCCGAGAAGGGGACCGGCGCCGGGCTGCCGGTCACCGCCTGCAACAGGCCCGCGCAGAGGCCCGCCGTGTCGTTGTTGGTGAACAGCGAGTCCAGGTCCTTGTGCTCCCAGGTGTAGCGCAGGCCCCCGATGATCGAGAACTGGTCGGAGAGCTTCAATTCGTCCTGGGTGTAGATGGCGTAGGAGTGTTCGCGCTGGTGGTAGGTGTCGATCGCGCCCTGACCCGCGGGATAGCCGCCGGCCGGCAGGGCGCCGGCGCTCAGCACGGCGAGGTAGGGGCCAAGCGCCGGGCCGTTCTCCACGAAGTTGCCGGCGTCGAGCTTCTCGTTCGAGTAGAAGAAGCCGAACTGCCAATCGACCGCCTTGGTCTGGCCGGCGTACTGGAACTCCTGGCTGAATTGCCGGAAGCGCGTGAAGTTCTTGTCCGGCGTCGTGAACAGGATGTCGGCCAAGGTGGCGTCGGTGTCGCCGCCGACGTTCTCCTTGTTGTCGCGCCAGGCCGTGATCGACGTCAGCACCGCGCCGCCGGCCCCGTCGGGCTTCCAGTGCGCGGTCGCCGAGATGCCCTTGTCCTCGATGTGGTCGACCGTCGAGCGGTTGAGGAAGGCGGTCTTGTTCTGGGGATCGACCGGGTTGGGAATGGTGCCCGGGAAGACCAGGTTCTGCACGGTCGCCGGCGAGCCGTTCAGGTAGTCGACCGCCACGCAGCAGTGGTCGTAGCGGCGCGAATAGTCGGCGATGAAATTGACGTCGAAGTTCTCGTTCGGCTGGATCAGCAGCTGGTCGCGGGTGGTGAAGACGTTCTCGTCGTTCTGGTCGGGGACGTCCGTGCCCGGGTTCTTCTTCACCGGCACGAAGCCGTCGCGCTGGCGGTCGGCGACGTACAGCCGGATGGCCACCTTGTCGCCCAGCACCGGCCCGGTCACCGAGACCGATCCGCCGTAGCCGCCGTAGTTCTGGACGGTCGCCTCACCCTGGGCGCCGAAGGTGAAGCTGGGCCGCTTGGTGGTGATCTGGATCACGCCGGCGATGGTATTCTTGCCGAACAGGGTGCCTTGCGGACCTTTCAGGATTTCCACGTCGGAGAGCTCGCCCAGGTCATTGAACGAGACGCCGTTTCGCGGCCGGTAGACTCCGTCGATGTAGAGCCCCACGGCATCCTCCAGGCCGGGGTTGTCGGCCACGTTGCCGACACCGCGGATGCGCGCGATCGTCGTGCCTTCGGTGCCGTTCGTGGTGGAGGTCAGGCCCGGCGTGAGCGTCACCAGGTCGGCCACCGACTGGACGTTGTTGGCCGTCAGCTTCTTGTCGGAGAGCACGGTGACGACCACCGGCACGTCCTGCAGCCGCTGCTCGCGCTTCTGGGCGGTGACGATCAGTTCGGAAACCGCCGATGCTGAGGCGGCGGATGTGGACGGCGTCTGGGCCTGGGCGGCCGCCTGGCCGCAGGCGCAGGTGATCGCCAGCGCCGAGGCGCAGCCGAAAGCAGTCTTCGTCGATAGCATGAGATCAGCGCTCCCTTGGCCGCCAGGCCCGCTCTGACGGCGGACGATGGCGGCATGACAGCGGTCGGGCCGGGGCCCCCCTACGCACCAGGGAATCCGGCCCCCGCCAGGGGGCTACCGCAACGCTTGATTGTGGCGGCCGTCTGTCAAAACGAATACGAGCTTGAAATCTAACGATGTTCTGTGGTCAGCGCGGCAGAGATGCCACAACGCTAGAGCCCTTCCCACTCAAGGTGGTCCACCGTTATCGGACGTAACTGGCGCCGTTGATGTCGAGGACCGCGCCGGTCATCGAGGGCGGCGCCTCAAGCGCCAGGTAGGCCACGGCGTTGGCCACCTCGGCCGGCTCGGCGACGCGACCCAGCGGGATGTCGGCCAGCAGCTTTTCGCCGCCCCGGCTCGACAGATAGTCCTCGGCCATCCCGGTCATGGTGAAGCCCGGACAGACGGCGAAGGCCAGGATGCCTTCCGAGGCGTAGCCGCGCGCGATCGACTTGGTCATCCCGATCATGCCGGCCTTGGAGGCCGCGTAGTGCCAGTGGGCCGGTGAGTCACCGCGATAGGCCGCGCGGCTGGCCACATTGACGATCCGGCCGCCCGCCTTGCGCTCGCGCCAGTGCAGGATCGCGCGCCGGCAAAGGTCGGCGCTGGCCTGCAGGTTGATCTGCATCGTGCGGCCCCAGGCCGCCTGCCACTCGGCGTCCGGCGCATCGACCGCGACGGCCTCGAAGACGCCGGCGTTGTTGACCAGCACGTCGATCCGCCCGTCCAGGGCTTCAAGGGCCGCGTCCCACAGCCGGTCCGCCGCGCCAGGCTCGGCCAGGTCCGCGCCGATCACCCCCGCCGCGTCCGCCCGCCCGTGGCCGACGACCCTTGCCGGCCGGGCGTCGAAAGCCGCCACGATCGCTGCGCCGATGCCGCGCGTAGAGCCGGTGATCAGGATGTTCTGGGGACTGGAAATGCTCGCCTCACAAGAGAGTCTACGACTTTAGTCCTAGGCCCTTTAGGCCAATAGACCGCCGCCGTCGCCGGCCCGACAATCCTGGCGAGAAATTCTTCTCCGGGTGGGTGCTGACATGAACCTCAAGCTGCTCTTCACGGCCGCCGCCGCGGCGCTGGCGATCTCGGCCCAGGCGCACGCCTTCACGGTCTACAATTTCTGGTTCGACAACGATCCCAGCGAGGGCAACGTCAATGGCACGGTCTACGGCAAGATCTACGGCCTGGACGATGACTACGTCGGCGGCGCGTCCAAGGTCGTCATCTTCAAGAACCCCGGGGTCGCCGGCCTGCCCAGCACGCCGTTCACGGTCGAGGACTACGCCAGCGACCTCGGCCTCTTCCTGTCGCAGAACTTCTTCATCGTGAGCGGCGGCCACGTCGATTTCGCCGTCTATCAGATCTTCGGCGGCTACTTCGACATGAACGTCAACGCCGGCCCCCACTACAATTCGCTGGTCAGCCCCGACGGCGCCTCTCGCGTGCAGAACCTGGAGGGCCTCGATGGCCTGCGCTTCCAGGGCGTGCCGGAACCGGCGGCCTGGGCGCTGATGATCGGCGGCTTCGGCCTGGCCGGTGCGAGCCTGCGCCGCCGCAGGGCGGCGGCGGTCTAGGCCGACAAGAAGGCGCAGGCGTCGGCTGGTCCTTCCCCAGGCCTGATCGACCCGCGGCTCAACACAACGCCGCCGACCGCAAGGCCGGCGGCGTTGTCACGCCTTCTTCAAGCCGGTCGGCCTCAGCCCTGCTCGGCCAGCATCTTCACCAGGTCGGTGAGGTAGTCGCGGCCGACGTAGACGGATTTCACCGCCATGTGCTCGTTGAGCCCATGCGCACCTGAGCCTTCCGGTCCGGACCAGAAGCCCGGCACGCCATAGGTCGGGATGCCGATGGGCGTGATGTAGATCGCGTCGCTCGCGCCGGTTGACATGGTCGGGATCACCGGTACGCCCGGGAAGTACTTGGCCGTGACCTTCTCGATCGGGCCCAGGATCTTCGGGTCGAGCGGCGAGGGCGTCGGGCGCCCGCGGATCGGCTGCAGCGGGGTCAGTTTCACGCCGGGATCGCCGATCGCGGCCTCCAGCGCGGCCTTGGTCTCATCCATCGAGCGGCCCGGGAACATCCGGCAGTTGATGTTGGCGCCGGCGCGTTGGGACAGGGCGTTCTCCGCGTGCCCGCCGTCCAGCAGGGTCGCCACGCAGGTGGTGCGCAGCATGGAATGGAAGCCGCGGTCCTTGTTGAGCTCGGCCTCGGCGGCCTTGTCGTTCGGGTTCTTGGAGAGCGCGACCATGGCCAGGCCCTGCGCGTCGGTGCGCCCGGCGCCGCCGCGCTCGAAGAACGCCCGCGTCGTGTCGTTCATCTGCATCGGGAACTCGTAGTCCCGCACCTTCAGCAGCGCCTGGGCGAGCTGGTAGATGGCGTTGTCGCGGATCGGTACGGAGGAGTGGCCGCCGGGGTTGGTGGTCTCCATGCGGAACTGCTGGACCACCTTCTCGCCGACCTGCAGGCCCTGTGTCTGCAGCTTGCCGTCCTTGTCGGCGCGGCCGCCGCCGCCCTCGTTGAGCGCGAACTCCGCGGCGATCAGCTCCGGCTTGTTCTTGGCCAGCCACTGTGCGCCGTTGAACGCGTTGACCGTTTCCTCGCCGCAGGTGAGCGCCAGCTTGATGGTCCGCTTGGGCTGATACTTGCCCTCCTTGAAGCGCATCAGCATGTCGACCCAGGTGGCGTCGATCACCTTCATGTCCGAGGTGCCGCGGCCGTAGAAGTAGCCGTTCTCCTCGATCAGCACGAAAGGGTCCCGTGTCCAGTCGGCCCGCTTGGCCTCGACCACGTCCAGGTGTCCCAGCAGCAGCATCGGCTTGGCCGTCTTGCTCGATCCCGGCAGGATCGCCACCACGCCGCCGTCCTTCGGATGCTCCGGCACGGCGTAATAGGTCAGGTCGCTGTCTTTGAACCCGGCCGACTTCAGCCGCGCGCCCATCTTCGCCGCCGCCTCGGTGCAACTGCCCACGGACAGCGACGTGTTGGTCTCGATCAGCTCCTTGTAGATCTCCCGGAACCGCGCCTGGTCCGGCCGATCCTGCGCCGCCGCGGCGCCCGCCAGACCCATCGCAAGGACTCCGCTCAGAAGTCCGCCCCAAACGCCGCGCATGTTCGTCAGTCCCCAGAGAGTCGAGGCCTGAGGAATGGCCTGCCGCGTGGCTCGCGTAAAGGCGTCAGCCGTCGGCGCGCGTCAGCAATTGGTCGTGCTGGGGCCTAATGCCGGTGCGGGCGGCCTCCCGCCAGTCGCGGGCCATCTGCAGCCACTCCAGCATCAGTTCCAGTTCATGACCGCTCGTCTCCGCGCGGCGCTCGCATTCATCGGCCTTGGCGGCGCAAAACTTCGTCCAGTTCATGCCGCGCTTGTGCCGCGCCGGAGCTCCGCGGTCAGCCGCGCCAATCCGCTCAGCGGCAAAGGGTCTCATTCGGATGCGCGAAAGGCTTGGCCGCCCCTACGGCAGGGGCGTAGGACTCCCCTGAACAACCAGACCCTGTCGGGAGAACACAGATGTCCGAAGCCTTCATCATCGACGCCGTCCGCACGCCCCGCGGCATCGGCAAGGTCGGCAAGGGCGCGCTCGCCGACCTGCACCCCCAGCACCTGGGCCGCACGGTTTTGGCCGCGCTCGCCGAGCGCAACGGCCTCAACACCGCCGAAGTCGATGACGTTATCTGGGGCACCTCGTCCCAGCGCGGCAAGCAGGGCGGCGACATGGGCCGCATGGCCGCCCTCGACGCGGGCTTCGACATCAAGGCCTCCGGCGTCACCCTCGACCGCTACTGTGGCTCCGGCATCACGGCAGTGAACCTGGCGGCGGCCCAGATCATGTCGGGCATGGAAGACCTGGTGATCGGCGGCGGCTGCGAGATGATGAGCTACACCGCGTCCTCCGCCCCGCCGCGTGACCCGGACGCCGGCCCGATGTTGATGGATAGCGGCAACCTGCACCTGCGCGCCCGCCACCCGCAGTCGCACCAGGGCATCTGCGCCGACGCCATCGCCACCATGGAAGGCATTTCCCGCCAGGCCCTGGACGAACTCGCCCTGGTCAGCCAGCAGCGCGCCGATCACGCCATCAAGAACGGCCACTTCGATCGCAGCCTGATCACCGTCTACAAGGACGACGGAACGGTCGCCCTCGACCATGAAGAGTTCCCGCGGCCGCAAACCACGATGGAGGGGCTGTCGGCGCTCAAGGCCTCGTTCGAGGCCATGGCCAATGTCCCGCTGGACAACAACGGCACCACCTTCGCGGGCCTGATCAACCAGGTCTATCCGGACCTGAAGATCCAGCACTTCCACCACGCCGGGAACTCCTCGGGCGTGGTCGACGGCTCCGGCGCGGTCCTGCTGGCCTCGGCCGAGTACGCGAAGAAGAACGGCCTGAAGCCGCGGGCCCGCATCGTCGCCATGGCCAACATGGGCGACAGCCCGACCCTGATGCTGAATGCGCCCGTCCCGGCCGCCCAGAAGGTGCTCAAGAAGGCGGGCCTCACCGTCGACGATATCGACCTGTGGGAAATCAACGAGGCCTTCGCCGTGGTCGCCGAGAAGTTCATCCGCGACCTCAAGCTCGACCGCGAAAAGGTCAATGTGAACGGCGGGGCCATGGCGCTCGGCCACCCGATCGGCGCCACCGGCTCCATGCTGATCGGCACCATCCTCGACGAACTCGAGCGGCGCGACCTGAAGCGCGGCCTGGTCACCATGTGCGCCGCCGGCGGCATGGCCCCGGCGATCATCATCGAGCGCGTCTAGGATCGGGGAGGGCGCTTCCGTGGCCCTCCTGATCTATCTGGCGATCAACGCGGCGGCTCTGGTCGCCGCGTTCCTCGTCCTGTGGCTGATCTGCTCGCGGATGCGCGATGTCACCGTGGTCGACGCCTTCTGGGCGCTGGGCATGGTGTTCATGGCCCTGGTCAGCCTGGCCCAGGCCGACGCGCCGACGCCCCGGCGCTGGCTGCTCACCGGCCTCTGCGCGCTCTGGGGTTTAAGGCTCGGGGGCTACCTCTTCTGGCGCTGGCGCAGCCACGGCCCGGACCGCCGCTACATCACCATGTTCGCGCGCGCCGAGGCGCAGAAGGGCTGGGGCTACGCCGAGGCGGCCATGCGCCTGGTGTTCGCCACCCAGGTCCCGCTGCTGTTCATCGTCTGCCTGCCGGTCCAGCTCGGCCAGTTCGCCGCCGGCCCCTTGGCGCTCGGCCCACTCGCCTGGGCCGGGACGGCGCTGGCCCTGATCGGCGTCTTCTTCGAGACGGTCGGCGACGCCCAGCTCACCCGCCACCGCAAGGACCCCGCCATGGCCGGCCAGGTCCTGAACACCGGCCTGTGGCGCTACACCCGCCATCCCAACTACTTCGGCGACGCCTGCGTCTGGTGGGGCCTTTTCCTGATCGCCGCCGAGACGCCGATCGGCCTCTTCGCCTTGCCGGGCCCGATCCTGCTCACCTGGACGCTCATCAAGTGGTCCGGCGTCCCCACCGTCGAGCGGCGCCTGCAGAAGACCCGCCCCGACTACGCGCAATACATCGCCACCACCTCCGGCTTCATCCCCTGGCCGCCGAAGAAGGCCTGAGCTAGCGTCGGCGCATGAAGATCGAGCGCCTTCCCCCGCTGGCGACGACGCTGAAGCCCAGCAACCATCCCTACCTCAACGGCGCCTGGACGCCGCTCACCGAGGAGGTGACCGCCACCGATCTGGAAGTGCTGGAGGGCGCGATCCCCACCGACCTCGACGGGATCTACATCCGCAACACCGAGAACCAGATCCACCAGCCGCTGGGCCGCTTCCACCCCTTCGACGGCGACGGGATGCTGCATCAGATCGATCTCCGCGATGGCAAGGCAAGCTATCGCAACCGCTTCATCCGCACCCGCGGCCTGGTCGCCGAGCAGGAGGCGGGCGGCTCGCTCTGGGGTGGGCTGATGGACCCGCCCGGCACCTCGCTCCGCCCCGGCTTCGGCGCCCACGGTGGCCTGAAGGACACGGCCTCCACCGACGTCGTGGTCCACGCCGGCCGCGCGGTCGCCACTTTCTACCAGTGCGGCGAGGCCTATGCGCTGGACCCCGAGACCCTGGAGCCGCTGGGCGTCTCGCCCTGGGCGCCGCTGGACGGCGTGAGCGCCCACACCAAGGTCGACGAGGCCACCGGCGAGCTGATGTTCTTCAACTATTCGAAGTCCGCGCCGCACATGCACTACGGCGTCGTCGACAAGGACGGGAAGACCACCACCTACATTCCCGTGCCGCTGCCGGGCCCGCGCCTGCCGCACGACATGGCGTTCTCGGCCCGCTACTCGATCCTCAACGACCTGCCGCTGTTCTGGGACCAGGCGCTGCTGGAGCGCGGCATTCACGCCGCCCGCCTGCACGAAGGCATCCCGTCGCGCTTCGCCGTCATCCCGCGCCACGGGACCACCGCCGACATCCGCTGGTTCGAAGCCGCCCCCTGCTACGTCCTGCACTGGCTGAACGCCTATGAGGACGGCGACGAGCTGATCCTCGACGGCTACTTCCAGGACGAGCCCATGCCCGCCCCGCTGGCCGACGCGCCCAAGGGCTACAGCCACATGATGGCCTATCTGGACGAGCACAGCTTCAAGTCGAAGCTGCATCGCTGGCGCTTCAACCTGGCCGACGGCACGACCCGTGAGGAGCGCCTCGACGACCGCATCCTGGAGTTCGGCACCTTCAACCAGCGCTACGCCGGCAAGCGCTACCGCTACGCCTATTCCACCACCACCAAGCCCGGCTGGTTCCTGTTCAACGGCTTCGTCAAACACGACCTGGTCGAGGGGACCTCTCAGGAACTGCGCCTGCCGGACGGCTGCTTCGCCTCCGAGGCGCCCTTCTGCCCGCGCCTCGACGCCAAGGACGAGGACGACGGCTACCTCGTCACCTTCACCACCGACGAGACCACCGGCCGCTCCGAGTGCCTGCTGATCGACGCCAAGCGGTTTGCGGAGGGTCCCGTCTGCCGCATCGCCCTGCCGCACAAGCTCTGCAGCGGCACCCACGCGGTCTGGGCCGACCGCCGCTTCATCCGCGAGCGCGCGCTGGGCTAGCCGGCTTTCTTCGCCGCCTCGGCGCGGATCATCCCGAACATCAGCATCCAGGCTGTCAGCGCCGTGCGCACCAGCTTGATCACGCAGGAGACGGCGACCGCATAGATCGCCCAGTCGCGGCCGGCGAGCGCGCCCAGGCCGCCGACCACGCCCAGCAGATAGGCGAAGATGACCGTCACGATCACCGTGGTCGGGAAGCCGCCCCGCTCGCTGATCGTCACGCGCTGGCGCAGGTAGCGCGCGGTGATCATCAGGGGCAGCCGCAGGCCGTACAGGTTGATCGCGATCAGCTCCACGCCGAGCCACAGCGCCGGCTGTGGGGCCAGCACACAGACCGCTTCCACCAGCACGGTGAGCAGGTGGTAGGTGTTGTTGCGTCCCCCCTCGATGGTCAGGCGGGTGTTGGCGTCATCGCGGCTGGCGATCCGGTCGAGGTGCAGGGACATGACGATGAACAGCAGGCCGACCAGCGACCCGGCCGAGGCGCCGATCATCACGAACACATCGTGCCAGGCGTCCAGATGAAGCGTCGCGGCCATCCGATCCCC
>Ga0105248_10001121_pt1 | contig 29820 bp, 33 predicted proteins | sample KBSS34metaG_FD_81524 | JGI IMG/M metagenome (GOLD analysis project Ga0105248, IMG submission 81524) | Switchgrass rhizosphere microbial communities from Kellogg Biological Station, Michigan, USA - KBS S3-4 metaG | ecosystem: Host-associated > Plants > Roots > Rhizosphere > Soil | place... | reverse complement strand
TCGGAATCCACACCCTGCTGCATCACGACGCTCCTGCGGCCGCGGAGAGTCCATCGAATGTGGACCGTCTCAGTGCCGGCACATCCAGTATAAGGACCACTCGTTCGTCTCCCAGATCCGTGGCTCCGGCGATACCCGGAACCTGGGCCAGTTGATCGCCAATACTCCGAACGACGATTTCTCGGTGCCCTAAAATTCGATCCACTGCAATACCCAGCGCATTGCCGCCCGTTCCTGTGACGAATACATGAAACGGCCCGCTATGCGAATGCCCGGGCTTCGCCAGGTTGAAGACTTTTGAAAGGCGCAGCAAGGGCAAAGCCCCGTCTCGGTATGCAATGATTTCATTGCGCTCGAGAGCACGAACGGCAGACGGCTCGACCTCAATCACTTCGCGAACAATCGTTTGTGGCACGGCGTATGTTTGCCCGCTGACGGCGACGATAAGCGCATCGGCGATGGCAAGTGTCAATGGCAGTTCGATTCGGAATCGCGTCCCCATTCCCTTCTCGGTGGAAAGAGACAGGGTACCGCTCAATCCTTCCACGGCCCGCTTCACAACATCCATGCCCACACCCCGACCACTCTCTCTGTCGGCCTCGCTACGTGTGGAAAAACCGGGCAGGCAAATCAAATTTAGTAGCGCGTCATCATCGAGCGGGACGTCGGGGGCCAGCGCGCTCGGGCCTTTCGCCCTCTGCCTCACCCGTTCCGGGTCGATCCCGCGGCCATCGTCGGCTACCTCGATAACCACATTCTGGCCAGTTGTCATGGCCTGAAGCGTAAGGCGACCCTCGGGCGCCTTACGCTGAGCCAGTCGCTCCTCGAGTGGTTCGAGTCCGTGACTGACCGCGTTCCGAACCAGATGCAGAAGCGGATCCATCATGCGCTCGACAAGAAACTTGTCAATTTCAGTTTCACGTCCCAGGACATCGAGAACAATGTGCTTTCCGCTTTCGCGCGCCAGATCGCGAACCACGAATTGCATACGCTCAAAGATCTCCCCGATCTGAACCATGCGAACTCGCATGACCCCTTGACGAAGATCCCTTAGCTGGCGGCCCATGGTCTGGGTGGTCTCCCACAGACCGCGCCACTCGCCATGTGGCACGCTCTTCTTCACCAGTTTTATTTGATCTTCGATACGAGCCCGATTGGTAACCATTTCGCCGACGATTCGCATCAGGTCATCAAGTCGTGCCAGATCGACACGTACCAGATTCGAAGAGGCCGAAGAGAGAGTAAGTTTCGAGACCTCCGATGGGGCAGCACGATCCTCCAGCCTCGTCACAAGGACGCCGTCGGAACTCCAGTCCTGCAGGGTCTGAAGATCCTGATTGGTTTCAACGAGAAACTGAAAGGAAATCTCTCCCTCTCCTCTGACCTGCGGTATCGATCGAATGATCGTGCCGATTTCCTGCAGACGAGCGCGAATTCCATTGATGTTAATGCCCTTTTCCGCAAGCGCAGGCGTGGGCGTGAATTCCACAGACCAGGCGTGTACGATTCCGCCGGGTTGCTCCTGTTCGTTCTGTCGCGGGCCGGTTCGGAGAGCGGTCGCGCCCGATGAGAATCCGGCAGTTCCCGCGGAACTCTGCAATTGAATCGCCATGGCATCGATTGCCGGTATCGGCTCCTTCGCTTGATGGGCTGCAATCACACGCTCCAGAAGACCCACGCCCGCGATTAAGATATCGAGGCGCTCCATATTGAGAACGAGTTCTGCCTGGCGCAAGGAGCGGAGCATGCCTTCAATGCTGTGAGCGAGTTGCTCCGCTGCGGTGAGGCCCACCATACCGGAAATCCCCTTGATGGTGTGGAAGCTGCGAAAGAGTTCGTCGAGAAGTGCGACGTCGATTCCACCTTCACCGATTTGCTTCTCGATGGTGAGCAGATGCCTTCGCACGAGATTCAGGTGCTCATCACACTCGGCATAATAATCGTCGAGAAACTGTTCGCGGAAGGTGTCGTTGTTTTCAGAATCCGAAGTGGGCACGCGTCTATTCTTCAGAAAGTAGCTTGCGCGCGTGTGCGAGCAGCTCGCTTGCCTGAAACGGCTTGGTTAGATAGTCCGTGGCACCGGAAACTGTCGCAGCCTCACGACTCTCCTGATCCCCTCTCGTCGTTAAGACGACGACGGGAAGATTGTGATACGCCTTATGTGCTCGCACAAATTGCAGAACCTCGATTCCATGCATTTCGGGCATATTCAGATCAAGAATCATAAGATCCACAGACACCAGAGCCAGGCGCTCAATAGCTTCAAGTCCGCTACCGGCTTCACAGAACTTCACACTTCCAAGCCCCTTTAACGACGTCATCACCATTCGCCTCATGGTCGGCGAATCGTCAACAATCAGGACGTGCGGAGTCTTGGTCTCAGAGCCGGACATAGGCTCGATCGGCAACCCTCGCCGGCAGAAAGATCAGTAACATGTTCATAAGAATCGACAAACCACAGTTCAACAGCCTATCACTTTTAGATCGATCTTGTGTCGGACTGCCCGAGAAGTAGTAGAAACCGATTCCTTGGTCGCGTTATATTTCAGCCTCGCCAACCTGCGGAAGCGAAATCCTGACAGTTTCTTTAATGGTCATGCCAGCTAAGGACCACCAAGATCAGCTGCCACCAAACATCCCGATTTGTGGAATCGGTGCTTCAGCAGGTGGAGTGGAGGCGCTCCAGCAATTCTTCTCCAAAATTCCAACTGATTTAGGCATCGCTTATGTGGTTATCGTGCATCTGGCCCCTGATCGGAAGAGTGAATTGCCTGAGATTTTGTCACGTTGCACCACGATGCCGGTTATTCAAGTGGCCGATAATGAAAAAGCGAAACTGGCGGCAGACTCTGTGTATGTCATTGCGCCAGATCGCAAGCTCGAAATAACAGACAACTCGGTCGGCGCGTCCTCGTTTAAGCAGCCTCGCGGACAGCGCACAGCCATTGATCTCTTTTTTCGATCCCTCGCCGAGACGCACGGTGACGGATTTGCCGTCGTGCTCTCTGGGGGAGGGAGTGACGGCGTACTTGGAAGCCGGGCGATAAAAGAGGCCGGAGGTGTGGTGCTCGTCCAGGATCCAGGGGAAGCTGCACACAAAGCAATGCCCAGTGCCGTAATTGCTGACGGCACGGCGGATCTCGTGCTCCCTGTCGCAGGCCTGGTGGCACAACTTACAGAACTCGCTCGCGACAAGAAACAACTGTTTTCTTTCGTGCAGGCGGCGCATAACTCCGAGGACATCGTCCCTGATGAAGAGAAAGCACTGAAAAGTGTGCTCGATCTTTTGGCAAAGCGCACAGGGCACGACTTCTCGAAATACAAGCGAGGGACGATCCTCCGGCGTCTGTCGCGCCGGATGCAACTCGTCCATCAGCTCACTATCGGCGATTATCTGCGTTATCTGAGGGAACACGCCTCCGAAGTTCAGTCATTGTTCGATGACTTCCTCATCACAGTTACCGCTTTTTTCCGCGATCCGGAATCCTGGACGGCACTGCAGCGTTCTGTTATCGGACCGCTGGTAGAAGCCATCGAAACCGGGGAACAGATTCGAGTATGGGTGCCGGCCTGCGCTACCGGAGAGGAAGCCTACACGCTCGCGATACTTTTCCATGAAGAATTCGAGCGCCGCCAGACCCAGTGCAATCTGATCATATTTGCGTCCGATGTGGACGAAAGTGCGTTGGCCACGGCGCGTGAAGGTGTCTATCTCACAACGATCAGCGCCGACGTTGATGAAGCGCGCCTTAATCGCTACTTTCGCCAGGAGGATGACCATTACCGCGTCATCAACGAAATCCGCGACCATCTGGTTTTTGCCGCCCACAACGTCTTGCGCGACCCGCCGTTTTCTCGAATGCATCTCATTTCCTGTCGAAACCTCCTCATTTACCTTGACCCTGAGCTGCAAGAACGAGTGATGCGTGTATTCCGCTACGCATGCCGGGATCGAGCGCATCTCTTTCTCGGGGCATCAGAAACAGCGGACGGCGAAAATTTTGAAGCCGTGGACAAGAAACATCGCATTTTTATGACACGCAACTTTGTGGGGGGCCGGCGAGTCCTGCCGGAGCTTTTCGCGATTCCCGCCGGCCGACCTTCACGGCGTGAAACGAGACAGTTGACAGCAACCGAAAGTCATCTTGCGGCCCTTGAAGGCGCTTCTCCACCAAGCGTTTTGATCGACGACCATTGGAATGTCCTTCACTTGTCGCCATCCGCATCCAGGTTTTTTCAGCAAAGCGGTGGAACGCTCGCCCGACGGGTGACGGAGCTTGTCAGAGCCGAACTTCGCGAGGAACTTCATGCGTTACTACATCGCATTGATGGCATGACCGAAGGTCAACTGTCGCGCTTTGTTCTTGTAAAATTCAATGGCGATTCCCACCTGGTGACGCTGTTTGCTCAACTTCGACAGACTCAGGAAACCAATCGGCCGGACATTCTCGTCACATTTCTGGACGCGGGGCGGGTCCAGAGCCATCCTTCTAGCGTTTCTAATGAAGCCGAAACAGAAACCGTTCGCCATTTGCGCGACGACCTGCGCCAGGCGGAACTCCGAATCGAAAGCGCACGCGACGATCACTATCTTACAAGCGAAGATCTTCGCGCCGCCAATGAGGAACTCCAGAGTCTCAATGAGGAGTATCGGTCCACGACTGAAGAACTGGAAACCAGTAAGGAGGAGCTTCAGAGCGTCAATGAGGAGTTGGAGACGGTAAACCTTCAGCTCAAAACCAAGCTGGATGAAGTTTCCAGGACCAATGACGACCTGGAGAATCTGATGGCCGCCACGAACGTCGCCACTCTGTTCTTAAATGCCGAACTGCGGATCAAGCGTTTTACGCCGTCGGTAGGTGAGATATTCAACGTCAAGACACGAGATTATGACCGTCCGATCGGAGATATCACCCACTCGCTGAATTATGAGTCTCTTGAAGCCGATGCCCGACGAGTGCTTGAGAGTCTTCAACCGATCGAACGAGAGATCACTAGTGCTGATGGCCTGGTTTTTATGCTCCGCTTGAGTCCATACAGAACCAGCAGCGTTCGACAAATTGATGGTGTCGTCGCGACCTTCATCGATGTCACCGCGATTAAGAAGGGAGAGGTGGCCTTACGCGCGAGCGAGCAGAAACTCGCAGTCGAGTTGAATGTGATGCGGAGGCTCCATCGCATGACACTGGAAGTGGCGACTGCACCGGCTATGCAGGACGCGTTGAATCATCTTCTGGTCGGTATCATGGACCTCCAAGGGGCGGAATTGGGAAACGTTCAGCTTCTTGACGCTGAGACGCAACAACTTCGAATCGTCGCGCAGCATGGATTTGGGCCTGCGTTTCTGAAGCGATTCGAACGGGTCGGTACAGACGATGACTCCTCGTGTGGTCGGGCAATGCGGGAGGGAGTGCCGGTGCACATTTCAGATGTGACGACCGACGCCCGCTACAAGCCGTACCTGGAGATTGCCTCGGAAGCGGGCTACCGTGCCGTACAGTCAACACCTCTCATCAACCGGAAGAGCGAACTGGTCGGGATGCTTTCGGTTCACTTTCGCAATCCCAAACAATTCACCGAGCGGGAACAGCAGATAAGCGAAATGCTCGCCCGGCAGGCCGCCGATCTAATCGAAAGCCGGAGTCAGCAAGAGCACCTCGGCAAACTCAATGAAGCGTTGAACAAAAGAACGACCGAACTCGAGGCAAGCGAAAAAATTCTTTCCCGGCAGGCCGCGGAACTGCGGGAGCAGGATCGTAACCGGCAGGACTTTCTCGCAGCACTCGGACATGAGCTCAGGAATCCGATGGCCGCTATTCACGCGAGTCTCACGGTAATGTCTGCGCACGATGAGCCCTCGCGGCGTGCGCTGGCGATCCTGCGTCGGCAGACGATCCACATGACGCGCATTGTCAATGATCTCCTGGATATTGCGCGAATCAGCCACGGCAGGCTTCATCTGGAACGGATGATTGTCGATCTTAATGCTGCCGTATTGGCGGCAGTTGAGACGATTCGCCAGCAGGCGGAAAAGAAAAGTTTGTCCCTGGATTATGACATTCTCACAGAACCCGTCTTTGTCGATGCGGATCCGGAGAGGTTAGCCCAGATCTTCGACAATTTGTTGCGTAACGCGGTCAACTATACCGACACAGGCGGCATCCGCATTTCGGCACGCAAGGAAGGGAGCTTTGCCGTCGTCACAATCAAGGACACCGGCATCGGTATCGATCCTCGAGATGCATCTGCGCTATTCAAACCCTACCAGCAAGGAGAAAGGGCGCGGCGCGGTGGGGGCCTGGGTCTTGGTCTGACTGTAGTCAAAGGCTTGGTACAGGAACATGGAGGAACGGTCACAGTCGTAAGCGAAGGGATTGGGAGGGGTAGTCAATTCACCGTCAAGTTTCCCCTGGCGGAAGCGGAACCCGGAATTGATTCAGATGCTTCCATCATCGCTCCGCCGAAAAGGCGCATTCTTGTCGTCGATGATCAGGTTGACGTGGCGGACACATTAGTGATCGTCCTTGAAAGACTCGGTCAGGATACGCGCGTTGCCTATGACGGCGAGACCGCGATCAGAACAGCTGCTGAACACCGTCCCGATGTCGCTTTCCTGGACATCAGTATGCCCGGTATGAACGGTGTGGAGTTAGGCCGCCGTCTCCGCGCAGATTTTCCAAACGGCGAGTTGAGCATCGTCGCTGTATCCGGAAAAAGTTTCTTGCTGGGAAACGAAGAAGAGCGGATTTTCGACCATCGCCTCCTGAAGCCTCAGCACAATGCCGCTCGCCGCTTCGATGGCGAGAAATCGCTCCACCGGAGCCAGCATACGTTGAATGCCTTTGCGTGCCGGTAACCATGCACCCGGGGGATGGGGGTTGGAGGGATTGGAACGATCAGTTTTATACGATTTGGCCAAGCTACCGCGACGCGCCCGGCGCACGCTTGCGATGGCGGCCCGACCATGCGCTAACCTGCGGCGACCATCACCGCACCCTTGACCCTATTGTTTCACGATTAGGTTTGGCGTCAATGTCTCGCTCTATGCTCGCGTCCAGCTTCTTCGGGAGACGGCGTGCTCTCACGACAGTCGTCAACGGTGCTTCGATAATTTCCTTAGCGGACGATTAGACCAGGCATCCAGTGGGAATCAGAGTGGTGGGATCCCTGCGTTCCTCTTAATCTCTCCGACTGAGATCGAGGTACTTGGTGTAACAGCTGGAGTGATAGGTTTTTCCCCGAACCTGGGCGCGCTCCGCATTCGGCGCGAGCCTGATATTACAGATCCCACACCACACCTTAAGCTCACCCTTTGTGTTGTCGACCTTCGCGGCTTTCATTTGTTTTTTCCTGCCTCCTTCGCAGCAGCTACTTCTGATCGCGCAACCACCCGCACCTCTCGCGGCTGATCGAGTCCCAGTGAGGTGCGCAGGGCGCGAATGCGGGCGCGATCGTGCAATTTTGCTTTACGTAACCGATTGAAGCGGGACCGATCTCCAGACTTTCGTGACATGCTGACCTCATTTCTTGTGCGAAGAGCGCCTCGCGTGTTTTTGGCGCCCAGCGGAGGAAGAAGGACGTCCAATATTGTCCGCCTTCCTGAGAACTATCGTTGTGCAATTGTGCACAATGCCTGATGAACCGAACGAACACTTCCTATTAGTAGTTTGGAGATGCCCCAGAACTGTGCGCATCAGCTATACTGCCTCATCTGTCATCTCGACTTTCTTTCCTGGATTAAGGTTCGCCTTCACGGGGCCGCTGACCTTCCCACGCGAGAAACCCGAAGTGCAGCTGGTGAGGCTGATACCCAATCGGCGTTAGCATAAGGAGTACTCGTGAACGATAAGAGCAACATGCGCTACAACGGCTTCCGATCTACAGATGAGGGAGGCCGGATTTTCGAGTTTTCACTTTCTGGAACCTCAAAGGTTGCGTTTCTCATTTCTATCGAGATTCCCAACGCGCTCTTTGTAGGAATGAATCGCATCCAGTTACAGGAAGGTGTCGCCATTGCCTACGCGAAGCTCAAGCATCTGCTGACAGTGGGCGAGGCAGACGAGATCCCGCGGTCGTTATGTCTTACTGCCGCTGACCTGGCTCAATACAGACACGTGCCGGCGGCATCGAAGCGCCGATGGGGTTATGGTGCCGATCGCGCCGGCAAGCCAAACCTTTAGTACGCGACCTAACCTTAACGCGCACAATCTCGCCGGCTTGGCAGACCACCGATGAGGGTAGAGGAGATCGGGGATCGCGTGCTCAGGTCGGCCTGTTTTCGGACCACTTGGGCCGCCTTGTCCGGTGTTCTAGCCCGGCCTCGGTTCGCCGGACCTTCTGGCGTTTCAGTTTCAATTTGACTAATTTTCACCTGTAAGAAAGTGACGATATGACAAGAACTCTAATGGTTGATCTCAACAACGCCCACGCCCTGTGCTCCAAATTGGAATGGAATCTGGTCAAGAGCAGTTTCGCTCCCCTGGTTAAGAACGAAACACCTTTGAATTTGAAATCGAAGATTGACAGCCTGAAAGCGTTGCACCGGACATACACCGACATGATCAGCCTGCTGCATTCGGAGTCGCGCATCACCAAGACGCGGAAAAAAATCGAATTGTTCGCAGAAACGATCGGGCGCTTGGAGGCCGCGCTAAACAATGCTGAAGTCGCACAGGGCGAACTGCCGCCCGAGAATGACGATGACGCCAAAGCGGTCATCGAAATCCCGTCACTCGGCCTGAATGCTCCTCCGGATCGGCGCGAAGCTCGGATTTTATCCCCCCTTGCGCAACGCGCTGAAAAATCGGGTCACAAGTCCGGCTCGTCGCGTTCCCAGAGTCATGTGAATTCGATTCCCCGCCGACAACAAGGAAGACGAAACTCCTCAAAGAATCATTGAGGCTCTGTTGGACCTTACGGGAGAGTTAAAGGGCGCTGGGATGTCGCTAGAGGAGGGTATGGCCCGGAGTCACTGGGAAGACTGTGTAGAATTGCACGCTTTTGCGCTCACTTCATCGCTGGGGCCAACTCGCAGTGTGCGCCTTTGGCCGCCGGTTCGGTCACCCGTTCGCGTCGGCCTACGCTCAAGCCTACATACCTGCTTTGATGGCCTGGTATCGTGCATCCTTGATCATAAGTTTGCGCACTTGATCGTGTAGTTCCTGCCAATCACGGATGAAGTAGCCGGCATCTGGATTCGACATGACTTCAGCACGTTTCTCTTCGAGGATCGCAATCATTCCGTAGGTGTCCTGTCGTTTTTGGCCAGAGCGCTGTGTGGCTGTCCTTTCCAGCACTTTCGCAACGCGATCGAACTCGGCATTTACCTGGGCCTTGATGCGCAGTGCCCATTCGATCTCATGAGCGGTGCCAGTCAGCCCGTCGGACTCTTGGTCCATAGATCCTCCTTCGTCTTCCCACCCCAACACGGCATCCCGCCACGACAACCTTCAGAAATCGTAGTCTTCGCGCGCTGCTCCCCGCCTATCCAATTCGCGATTCTTCACTAAGCCTGCCGCCTTGAGGGTTGGTTCTACGATTCCAGCTTACTCATGCCGCAATCGTGTCCCCGATCAACCATCGAATCTGTCTCATATTGCACTGTCCGAAATCTTGAACGACAAGGGCTACGAGCACGACTACTGAGATCGCTGAGGCGACTTGGAGTCGGAGTCGACGGGCCGCCGAACCTTCTTGCGTTTCAGTTTCTGGGCCAACTTACTCTTGAGACGCTTTCTTTCCCCGGGCTTTAGAAAGAACGCGTGTTTCTTAACCTCTTTGATAATGCCCTCTTGCTGCACCTGCCGCTTGAATCGCCGAAGGGCGCTTTCTATAGATTCACCATCGAAAATCCGAATTGCTGCCAATGCCTTGCCTCCCGCATCTGGAGCACCATCACGATCTGGTTCTTTCCGTCGACTAGCTCGTCTACAGATTACAGACAGTTAATGGTGCCAGCATCGTCATGGAAAATGGGCCTACTCGAGGGACTTTATGCCACGGAGATTCATTTTCTTTGATCGTTCCAACATAGTTCTGAACATTAAGCGCAGATAGTTTGAGGGATCGATTTGTGAGCTGCTGTGCACAATTGCACAGCAGGACCACGCATCTTACCATGGCTAATTCACTGCCTGGCAGGATAGTGTCTTTTCACGCCGGAGGCGTGAATGGAATTCTCTCGTAATTCAAACTGAAGCACTACCGACGCGAATTGCAGATGGCCTTTGGTTCGGTATTCGCTTACAATTCTCATGTTTGTGCGTTCGATGCTCGACTTTCCCTTGCCTCCCGTTCGATTTCTTCGCTCAAACCTGTGAACGTCTGCCCTATTGGCAGGTCCAGCCAACATCGTCTATTTGCCGCGAGCGCGGTTGTCCAGGGAACGCTCCGGAATCAAAACTCAGGAGCAACTAAAAGTGTCCTTTAATGAACTCGGGCTTTCGCCCGCCCTTTGTGCAACTGTGGCCGGTCATGGCTACACCATTCCCACTCCCATACAAGCGCAAGCTATTCCCGTAGTCCTGCGAGGACTCGATCTGATGGCCGGAGCCCAAACGGGCACGGGAAAGACGGCGGCATTCGCCCTACCTATGATCGAGCGGATACTCGTTACCGGAAAACCGCGGCGGGCCGGCACAACGCGGTCGCTTGTGCTGGCGCCGACTCGCGAACTGGCGGCTCAGGTCCATGAATCCTTTCGAGACTATGGCCGGGACTTAGGCCTTATCAGCACGGCAGTATTTGGCGGCGTCAGCATGCAGCCCCAGATCAAAGCCATCCGGCGGGGTCTCGATGTCCTTGTCGCTACGCCGGGACGCCTGCTCGATCACATGCAGCAACGCACGATCGATCTTTCGGGTATACAAATCCTGACAGTCGATGAAGCCGACCGCATGCTCGATATGGGCTTCATTCCCGCAATTCGGAGGATCCTTCATGCGCTCCCGGAAAATCGTCAGACGCTTCTGTTCTCGGCCACCTTTCTGCCGGAGATCAAGACGCTCGGCGTTCAATTCATGAAGCACCCTGTCGAAATCCAGGTGGCGGCCGCCAACACGGTTGCACCCAAAATCGCGCATCGAGCGCATCCGGTATCGGCGGATCGCAAGCGGGAGCTTGTCGTTCAGCTTCTGAAGGATGATCGCCGGCAGACTTTGATCTTCTGCCGCACCAAACATGGATCGGATAGGCTCTGCAGCCATCTTTCCGCGGGCGGCTTTCGCGCGGTAGCCATTCACGGCAATAAGAGTCAGAACGCCAGGGCGCGTTCGCTTCAGGACTTCAAATCAGGCAGGACGCGGATTCTCGTCGCCACAGATATCGCCGCGCGTGGTTTGGACATCGAACACCTGCCGATGGTCATCAACTTCGACCTTCCCATGGTTCCTCAGGATTACATACACCGCATCGGCCGCACCGGCCGCGCCGGAAATGAAGGCCACGCAGTCTCCCTCGTATCCCGTGAGGAACAACCCTTGCTACGTGCTATCCAGACACTACTGGACCGCAAAGTCGAAATTGTTGCAGTTGAGGGATTCGGTGCGCCCGAGCCATCCCCGGTGGTGACGAGAAAATTCCGACCGCGGAGATCGTTCCGGTAGGAACTCACTGAACAATTGGATTGTCAATCCCGGTCGACGCGTGCGGAAGGTCGTCCGGGGTTGATTCCGCGGACCAGATCCCCAGAAAATCGCCCGACCAGCCCCGGTTCAGACTCGCTCGAGGTGTGCGTTTCGATGTTCGGGGTCATAACTTTGCCTTCTCTGAAATTCCTTTCTCTCTATGTAATCGCCATAGCGGCGACAGGTCTGGGTTACTGATCAATTCAGCACACCGGCTGTCACCGTTCCGCATGAGAATGTCCTATGACTACAACCTCCAATCCCAACTTTGCCGGCATTCTCGAAGAACTCGAAGGGCAGGGCATCTCGATAAAGCGACACAATGAGTTCAATCAAACCTGGTTCGTTCGAGGCGAAGGCATCTTCTTAGGCTATGTTGTCACCAGCGATGAGCTGATCGAATTGAAGAGAGTGAACAAACTGAACCTGTATGGGATCAAGTCGCTGGGTAAATGAAGCGCTTCAATCGTGCAAAACAACGTCGGTCAGCAGTTCAGATCTAACGGTAATCTCCCCGTTGTAGTCGATCAGGCCAAGAGTCCTGAACTTGTTCATGAAGTGCGTTACCCGGGACCTTGTAGTGCCTACCATTTCGGCAAGAGTCTCATGACTCACGCGCGGCATCCTCGCCTCCGGCATCACATCGTTTTGACCAAAACGGGCCAGTTTAAGCAGCACGCGCGCCAGCCGTTTTTCGCTGTGGTTGAAGAGCTGATCGCAGAGATCCTCTTCCAAATCTATGTTCCGAGATAATAAGGATGCGATGAATCTCTCCGAGAGATCGGGCTGAGCGTGAAGCGCCCGAAGCATTGCTCTTCGCTCGATGCGGAAGAGCGTCGTCGTCTGAATTGCCGTCGCGGTGCCTATCCGAACCCCCTGACCGACAAGACAACCCTCACCGAGGAAACCGCGTGGCCCGAGCACAGCCAGGACGGCCTCCTTGCCCGCAGAGGAAACGACCGTGATCTTCACCTTCCCCGCTTGAATGAAGTAGATGGCGTCGGCCTTATCTCCCTGAGCAAAGATTGGACCATTTTTCTGAAACCGCAGCACAGTCTTGCCATCGGCGATCCCCTTGAGCAGGTTTCTCAAATAGGGATCCAAATCGGCTTCTCGTGCCGGCGGGATTTTTGCCTTTTTAGCGTTCATGGGTCCTTTGCTCAACGGGAACGTACCGTTAAGGATGGCCCCATTGAGCAGCTAGAACTGTGCAAAACGGCACATAGAAAAAGAAGGCTTCTGGTCCCCGCATCAATTCTTACCTAGGCTGTGCACTATTGCACAGCCATGTCCTGTTTGAAACGCGCAGACTGCACACTCGGACAAAAGCAAACGCACTCTTCCCACGAGCCCGGGTCGGTCTGTTCTTCCAAAGGCGGTATAAAACTATGGTATGGATGCTCTTTTTGTTTCTCATTGTGGCATGGGCGGCAGGAATGGCTGCCGGCTACGCTCTGGGCGGATTGATTCATCTCCTGCTGGTCCTCGCGCTGGCTGTCTTCGCGGTACGGGTCATTGTGGGCCGCAGGGCCTATCTCAGGTGTTTATAGGCTCGGTTAGCCGGACTGCTTGCTAAGAGTCCCCAAGTGCCAGATGATCGCAGGAAGTTTGCGGGTGGCATACGAGGCGCTCACTGCATCGATCCGCATGACGAGACGACAGGTTTGATCCCGCCATTTACTGGCAATGCTTTCAACTTTACCGGCGTAATGCGAGAGCCCAGAGGCCAAGAAGCACTCCCGCCGGCAAGAGGAACCAAAGCGCAAGAAAAAATTTCTTCCGCCGTGCAACATCCTGGACCTTCCCCTTGCTTACCCACTTCTGCCAGGAAACTTCATTGAGCTCGGTCTGATTGGAATCACTCGGTTGGGCGACAGACTTTCTGGTCTCCGGGAAGTCATCCATGGTTTCTCCTGTGATGCAGGTTGCGCAATCTCTACGTTCAGAATCGGGCACCCGTGCCGCTGAACACGGATCAGGTTCATCCAGAACGCGGGACAGCCACAAGGCTCATTCTGGGCGGGAACTGCAGTTCATCTACGGAAGTTGCGTACTCTCAGCCGAAGCTTCAATACCGAGGATGCGTACCCGGAATGTCAACCGCTCGCCTGCAAGCTTGTGATTGAAATCCAGCACGATGTGGTCGGGAGACACTTCGTGAACGCGGGCTATTCGCGTCGAGCTCCCAGGCTCGGCTACTTCCACCAATGTCCCCGACCGCCGCGCGGCTTCGGGGACGGACTGAATGTCGACACTCCTGAATTCAGCAGGATTCACTTGCCCGTAAGCTTCTTCCGGAGATAGCGTGATCTCCCGACTATCGTCAACGCGGAGACCCTCAAGCTGACGCTCGAGGGCGGCAGGAATCTGCTCTCCCCCGTGGGTATAGACGAAGGGCGGTCCGCCCACGTTCGAGGTAACGACTGTACCGTTGTCGAGAGTCAGCGTGTATTCGACGGATACTTGGTTGCCGTTCGCGATCATGAAGGGGCCTCTCCTCTTTTACTCAAGTTCTCCAAATCCATTTGTCTTGGAGTTCCAAGACCCTGCGGCGGGAATCAAAACGGCCAGAAGCCGGTCGGGGAATGTCCGTACATCTCGATTTGTTGCGGCTACCGCTGTAACGACCATACGCGAGAAGACGAGACACCACTACCCTTTTCAGGGCCTTGAAACATCGGTTCGCAGAATAGGTCACGGTTGTGCAGAATTGACCATCCTTTTCGATTCCCTTTTGATAGCGTCGCCATATCGGACCTAGACACTTCATGTCAGCGCCGTGGGAGACCCACCATGAACATTCTTCTTTATAGTCCTGATAACGGCGTGACGCGCAATTTCATGCCTCACTTGTGGATGTTTCTGCTCAAAAGCCTGACACCACCAGAGCACAATGTATTTCTCATCGATGGAAATGCCCAGCCGCTGACTGACGATGAAGTGGCCCGTTTCGTGCAGTCGCATGACATCTGGCTCGTAGGAATTTCAGCCATGACACGCATGGCGGCCCGTGCTTATCGGATCGCTGATGCCGTTCGAGCTACAGGTGCGAAAGTTGTTTTTGGCGGTCCGCATGTCACCGAGGTTCCAGATGAAGCTCTTGGACGAGATGGTGGGCCGCGGCATGCCGACGCCGTTGCACTGGGAGAGGCCGACCATACCTGGCCCAGAATCGTTCAGGATGCAGCTTCTGGAAACCTGCAGGAAATCTACCTGCCGGTAGATCCCGAAAATCATGAGGTGAAACCCAGCCTTGCTGACTACCCTGAAATTCCGTGGGAATCGATCCCGCTCGAACAGTTCAACATGATCGGAAAGCTGCCCCGGGTCGTCCGCTCTCTTCTGAAACAGAAAACTAGATCATGGGAAAACTTCTACGTTCTTCCGATGGAATCCGGAAGAGGCTGTCCCTATGGTTGTGATTTCTGCACGGTCACGGGTTTCTTCGGGGATTCAATTCGCTTCCGAACGAATGAAAGCGTGATTGCGGAATTGCGCCGTGTGAAAAACCGGGCACGCGCGGATCGCGGAACGGTGGGGATATTTTTCGTTGACGACAACTTTGCCATCAACACCAAGCGAACGAAATCTCTTCTGCGCGCCATGATCGCCGAAAAGGCAACGGTGCCATGGATCGCACAAGTCAGCGTGAACCTCCTGAAGGATGAAGAACTCCTGGATCTCATGGCGGCCAGCGGCGCGCGCTGCATTTTTATCGGATTGGAATCCGTGGATCCTGGGAATCTCAGCGACGTCCACAAAAGCTTCAATAAACCGGCGGACTACGGACAGGCGTTGGCGAATCTCGCGCACCGCGGCATCTATGCGATCACCTCTTTTATCTTCGGCATGGATGGGGACACCCCTGGAGTTGCCGGGCGCACCGCACAGGTGATGGAGGGTTGGCCGCCGGTCCTGCCCGTATTCAGCCTGTTGACACCGTTCCCCTCCACACCCCTCTACAAGCGTCTGCTCGAAGGCGGACGGTTGACCAGACCGAAACACTGGCTGGATTTCCGTCCGTTCACAATGTCGTTCGTTCCCGACAAGATCAGCATCAATGAAGCGGAGATGGAAGTTCGCGAAGCCTGGACGCGCGCCTACAGCCCCGCCACCACACGGGAAGCCATGCGGAAAATTTCCGATCGTCCACTCTCGGAGCGTGCTGTGGTATTCTTCGCGCGCCTCGCGTTTCGCGGCATCTATTTTCCCCAGGTGCGGCGAAGACAGTGGCTCTCTCTGTTGTGGAGCAATCGACACGTGCTGCTATCCCTCTGTTACGAGGCGTTGCAGAAGTCGAGATCGGCTACGCCGGACTCGGTCGAGGCACGCCGGGAGATTGCATAGACGGACGAGGATGCTCCGAGTAGTCATTATCAAACCGAGCAAGTATGGAGTAACGGGATTCGTTGAACGGTTCTGGCGCGGATTCATGCCCAACAGTACCGTTCGTTACATCCTGAGCATGACACCGCCTTCGATCGATGGCGTCCAGATCGAAGTCTGCGCTGTGGATGAATATGTCCACACCGATCTCGGCTACCTGGATTTAATCCGTCATCCGAACGTTCCTACCCTGCTCGCTCTCGTTGGCGTTCAATCGCACCAGTTTCAACGGAGCCTCGACCTGGCCGCGTTTGCGCGCGCCCACGGTGTCCGGCACTGCGTGATCGGAGGCCCTCACCCGATGACGTGCGATACGTCCATGCACTGGAACTACGGCGTCAGCTTCGCGTTGTCCGAAGCGGAAAACGTCTGGCTGCCGATTCTCAAAGATGCAATTCGCGGGGAGCTGCAGCCAGTCTATGGCAATAACCAACGATGGGCCACGCAAGTGAGCCCTCCGGTTTTGATTCCTCCGCCTCACCGCGATCTTCGACGCTATGTCAATCCTATGGTGGGCATCTATCCAGCTCGGGGCTGCCCTTTTACCTGCAACTTCTGTTCGGTGATCAAGATCGCAGGTCGGCAGATTAGAAGCCAGCCCGTGACGACGACGATTGAGAGCCTGCGAGCAGCGAAGGCGGCGGGCGTCAAGGTTGTGATGTTCACGTCCGATAACTTCAACAAGTACCCCGATGCGGGTGAACTCCTGGAACGAATGATCGAGGAAGATCTGCGAATCCCGTTTTTCGTTCAGTGCGACACTCAGATCGCATCACAGGAAAGCTTTATCCATCTGCTCAGCAGAGCTGGTTGCTTCCAGATGTTCGTTGGCGTGGAATCGTTTCAACGGAAAACTCTAGTTGCCGCCCGGAAGGCCCAGAATCATCCCGAGGTCTACGGCGAGATCGTGCGATTGTGCAGGAAGCACAAGATCCAGAGTCATTTTTCGAACATCATCGGATTCCCCGAAGACACACTGGAAAAAGTCAACGAGCACGTCGCGATATTGAAAGGGCTGAACCCCAATGTCGCGTCCTTCTACATCCTGACTCCGATTCCCGGCACGGAGCAGTACGACGAGTTCCTCTCCGCAGGCTGGATCACCGAACAGAACCTTGACAGGTTTGACGCGCAGTCCTTGACGTGGAAACATCCGCGGTTTAGCAGGGAGGAGCTGGAATCTCTGCTGTTTGAATGTCACCGAAAGTTTTATACGTGGAGGCGCACCGCGTCCATGGCAGCCGACAGCTTCATCCGGAATCCGTTCTCAACGGATGCGTTGGTGTCGCTGAACCAGCCCATTTTCTCCCGGTACTCCGCATACCGACGCAGGCACCCGATGTCGGGCGGCATAGGGTTGGTTAGGCGGGATCACGTTGCAGAGTACGCGCGCTTCAGAAGAGAGGTTTTCAAGATCGACGCTGCCCCGCTGCCGAGGAGCCTGGCTTTGTCACAATCCGATCATGAGCTCAACGTCGGAGCTAAACTCGCCACCAGATAATCCGAGAAATCGGTTTAGGGTTCAATCGCGCAACACGACATCCGTCAGCAGTTCGATCCGAATGACCAAGTCCCCGTTGTATTCGATCAGCCCCATCTTCCTGAACTTGTTCATGAAATATGTGATTCGGGAACGGGTGGTCCCCACCATTTCCGCCAGAGTCTCGTGGCTCAGCAAAGGGATTCCCGCGTCGGGCAACGTGTCATGCTGACGCATACGAGCCAGCTTCAGGAGAACACGCGCGAGTCTCCGCTCACTATGATTGAAAAGCTGATCACAGAGGTCTTCCTCAAGATTGATGTTCCGCATCAGAAGCGAGGCGATGAATTTTTCACTGAGGGTGCGCTGGCTCGCGAGGGCCTGGAGCATCGCGCTTTTTTCAACTCGAAACAATGTGGACGGTTCCAACGCGATTGCCGTGTTGATTCGCAACGGCTGGCCCACGAGACATCCCTCTCCGAAGAAATCACGTGTGCCGAGAATTACGAGCACCGCTTCCCTTCCTCGTGGCGAAACGACGGAAATCTTTACTTTGCCGCTTTCGATGAAGTACACGGCATCGGACGTCTCCCCCTGCGAAAATATTCGAGTGCCTTTCGCAGGCGTTATCGTGCTTTTGCCCGTCGCAATCGCCCCAAGCAATATCGCAACTTGCGTATCTGCAGGTTCAGGCTTACGAGACTCCTTCTTCTTTGGCACAATTGGAACTCCTAAGTTGGTCTTCGACACTCACCAGAAAAGAAATCGCTTTGACAATTCTGAGAGTTCGCATAAGGTGATTACACGGTAATCAAGCCGCAAATCAAGGAAGCTCCTGTCCTGACCGGTAGTCGTTCGATCCTAGAATTCCCGCCGCGAATCTCGGAAGTTCCCTTACAAAAGAGGTAGTTTAATGTCAAAGAAGATTTATGTTGGAAATCTGTCATTTCAAACGACAGAGACTGAGATCACGCAGGCGTTCTCGGGTTTTGGTCCCGTGGAGTCCGTCAGCATCATTACGGATCGAGACACGGGCCGGTCGAAGGGCTTTGGCTTTGTTGAGATGGCTGATCAGGCTGATGCGAGCAAAGCAATCCATGCACTGAACGGCACAGAACTGGGGGGCCGCAGCCTCACCGTCAACGAGGCGCGCCCCATGGTCAAGAGAGACAGCGGTCCTTTCGGCGGCAACGGCCGACGCGACCGCTACTGATCTAAAAGGATTCTCCCGGGAGAGCCTCTTGGGGCTCTCCGCGAATCGCACCAAGTTCGCCGTCATCAAAGGGGGAACCGCGCTATACTATACACACTGTCATCTCGACTTCTTTCCTGGATAGGTGCCCCAACCGGAGGGGCCAGATAACCTCCCAAGCGAGAAACCTGGATTTCAGCACGTAGATTGTTACCGACTTTCGAAGCTGTAATGAACAGGAGAAACTCGCATGAAGTCAAAGATAACGATTCGATACGTGCGTTTTCGCGCTTCCGAACAGGGAGGTCGCATCTTCGATTTCTGGATCACTGAAAGTGACCACCCGGATCGCGAGATTTCCGTGGAGATTGCCTCAACGTTTTTTGAGGGGCAGAACCGTATCCATCTGCAGGAGGGTGTGGGGATCTCGTATGCCAAGATCAGACACTTTCTTGAGAGTGCCGAGTCTTCGGCGACACCTCTCATGTTGTCCCTTGATGCGGCGGATCTGGCCCAGCATCGGGAAGTTACGCCGGTAATCGCGAAACGCTGGAACGGGTTTTCGCGCTAACCCGAGCTACGAACTTTCAAGGAGATTCCGTGAATATTCAATGGTCCCGGACTGACCAAAGATGGTACTCGGCCGTACGTTGCCGGAAGTGCCACTCACCGATTCTGTTTGCTATCGATCATAGTGATGGCACCCATGGCGGACAGGCTGCACCGGCCGCAACGCTCGTCCTGACGTGCACCATCGACGAATGCAGACACAAGGCGGATTACACGGGTGCGGTTGTCCTCCGACTGCAAAAGTCTCCGGCCGACACCCTGAAAACCATCAGGATCATGACAAATGACAAAAGCGGAAAACGCAAAGCCTGACCACAGAATCTGGTGCGAGCATTGTTCCATTCGAATCGCACCGAATGAAACACAGACCGTCGTAGCCGGAAAGACGTATCACTCGCACTGTTACTCAAAGGCTGCGGCAAAAGCCAAAACTCTTCCTGGCACGAGTTGACACATTCCGAGCCAGGTTAATCCGGTCCCTGCAAGTTTGCGATCGCAAGACCAGAACAGAGGCACATGAAAACGCGATGTCTGAGAGTCGTACTCTGGGCCGCCGCCTTTATTCTTGCCATTGCCATTCATGGACAGTCGCTCGCACCGGAGCCCTATACATTCCTCAGCAAGCATCTCGGATTCTCCTCAGCCGATCTCGCTGCTCTTGATACCGGACAGGTCCTTGTGACTCTTCCGAAAACAACAGAAACGAGAGAAGTCGCAGCCTTCGCGATCGCACGTCTGGATGTTTCAACAGACTTCTTTATCGAAAAGGTTCGTGACATCGAAAACTTCAAAAAGAGCGAAAACGTTCTGCAAATCGGCAAATTCGGCAATCCCCCAAAACTTGCGGATATGGCGCGACTGACGGTCGATCAGGTGGACATCGAGGGCATTAAACGATGCCAGATGAAAAGCTGCGACCTTAAGATGTCTGCGGAATTCATTGAAAGGTTTCGCAAGGTGGATTGGTCATCCCCGACGTACCGTGACGCCGTCACACGGCTTGTGCACGAAATGCTGCTGGAACAACTACAGGACTATTTGAGGAGGGGTAATCCTGCCCTTGTGAAGTACGACGACAAGTCGTCCGCCCTTGGGCTTGCCGACGAAATGCGCTCCCTTCTCAAGCCGGCGCCCTACATGTACGGCTATGCACCCACATTTCAGAAGTACCTGGAAGAGTTTCCCGTGACTCCGCCGGGCGACGCCTCAAACTTTGAGGATTTTGCATACTGGTCGAAGGAAGACTTTGGAATGAAGCCGGTTATAACTATGACGCATGTCACGATCTACAGGCGTCGGCATAGCGCAGACGTGATCATCGCTTCAAAGGGGATCTATGCCAGCCACTATTTTGAATCTTCGCTGGGCTTGACCGCACTTGTCCGGAATGACGGTCCTCTTCCGTCACGCTCCTATTTGATCTATGTCAATCGCTCCCGCACCGATGCGCTCCGGGGAATTTTCGCCGGCATGAAACGCTCGCTGATTGGCGGCCGGCTGCGCGACGGTGCGAAGAAGAGCATGGAACGGATCAAGACGAAACTGGAAGAAGAGTACCGGTAATAGATTTGTTGCTTCCCCGGGACCTTACGCATGTTCGATCCAAGTCAAGCAGGTTGTGCAATTGGTACATCGATGAGATTCGACTTATGACATGGTAAGCCCTTCTGCCAAGGACCCTCGACAGTGGAGAGACTCCGAATCAGGAAGCGACGTAGCGCTTGTGCTGGGAGGTGGGCGTCAAGTCAGTTGCTCTATCCCCCCATCGCTCATAGTCGAAACGTCCAGTAAGGGCAATGGAGCGCAGCGGGTGGAGAGGGTTAGGTGATATGGCGACGACCGGATGTGCGGAAGCATTTACGAAACTAGTCGCTGCGCGAGATCTATTCCGCAACCTTTCCGCTCAAATGGACGAAGCCCGCGAACATCGGTCCGCGAATCCGCAAGCTACCACACGGTACACTGCCGTACGGGCGGAATGGAAAGCTGCGTTTCGGGAGTTCAAGGTCGCAACAGAGAGATTTTCAGCCACCGTGAAAAAACTTGAGTATGAGGGGGCAGGTATCTTCTAGGTCATTTGAACAGCGTCCGCTGGAACGTAGGATATGCCAGATATCTGCGGACTCGGACGGTTGCGCCGAACTCGTCGGCGAGGTGGTCCAGTATGCAGCGTCCGGCCAGCACCAAATTTCTTGGACGATTTGTCGAATAACCCAGAGTTTCAGTTTAAGTCGTGAAAGCTCTGTATGTCCGCAGAACAACCCGGGCGGCACCACAGGGGCGCGAGGGTTACTGTTTATGGCTTAGCGCTTTTTCGTTTCACGCTTTCTCGTCCTGCGCGATTGCGCTGCGGTTTGCCCACGACCTTTCTTTTTCGCGGTCCCGCGCTTTCGCTTCGCAGCAGTATTCGCTCGCTCCGGCAGCTTGCGGCCGCCGGTCTCCCGGTTCCACTCCTCAAACGTTTCAGGAGTGATCTTTCCTTCGACAAGAAGCTCCGCGAATTTCCGACGCTGCGCCTGACTCTTAAATGGCATAACTCTTCGCACTCACGATATGGGTGAATGTGGCTTCACGTCAATTCAACGAATAGCGGTGAACACAGCGGTTCAAAACGCCCCTCGATCATGTCTGCGCTGCTCGCAGCTCGCGTATCCAGAGAGTTCTCCAATAGTGGTCCGAAGAGACGACCAAGGCATGAGCAAGTTTCTTGCACGACGGCTTCCGCTCTCACTAGAATTTTGTTGTACAGATCCGGACGCTCTGGAGGGACTAATGTATGAGCGTGCGCTCAAGTTTCGGATTAATACCCCAACAATTGCCCTGTTCACTGAAGAAGGCCGACAGGTAGTTCGAACGATTCCTGGAGGCGCCGAAGTCACTGTTAGTGACGAAAATGCCATCCAGGAGAACAAGCTCATTGAAGTGCAGTTCGCGGAAAAGCGGGTCCGGATGTTTGCGCAGGACATTCGAGCCCGGGGAGAACGGCTAAGTTCAACCCACTGACAAGCTCGTTTCCGCGTCTTTGCGCGGACGTGAAGCCTCTGCGCAAGCAACATCAAGAAGTACGCCGTTTAGGTTGGCTCAAGAATTTGTGTGACTCGACCCCACGATGTTCCCGTTTGAAGAAACGGCCGAGGCTTACCGCTTCATGCTTCAAGCAACTTCATGGCAAGGTCGTGATCATCTAAAGGGACCGGCGCCCTGTTAATCAAACTCATAGTTCGGATTTGCCGGCGTTTGGTCAAACCCCACGCGGCCGACGACAATATCGGCCTGAGGATAGCTCTCGCCTTTCATCGGGCAGCCGGCGAGACGCCGCAAAGATGCCAATTGTCCGGTGTGGGTCAAGGCATCCGCAATCGGGCCCTGGAAGATTTTCGTTAACGGCATTTTGATCGAATGGCCGGCAGCAAGCGCGTCGTCAAACTTTTTGAGTGCGGCAAAGAACCGGACGCACTCCTGATCCCACGGAAGCGGTATGGATGTGTTCCATTGTGGCGCCCCTTCAACGAGCGTCAATCCCCAATCGAACAGATCACCCATGTGCGCGACGACCTCCACCGGCCTTTTGGATGTGGGTCCGGGCTTGAAATCAGCGAAGTAAGCCGGCGCTCCGCGCATCGTCTTGGCAGCTCGATACGCCAGCGTCGCTACGGTATGGCGCAATAGTTCAACATCCGTCATTTTGGTATCCCCCCCAGCCGTTGAGGAACTGCACAGTGTAGCGGCCAGCGATGGCGGGCACCGAGACAAGCAGGCAGCTCTTCTCGTCGACCGCGACCCAGGCTTCGGAATACGCAACGTCCAGGTTCGGATTCGGCCACTGGACTTCCCCGGGCTTTCGGTGGACCAGCACGTTCCACTTGAAACCTTCCTGAAAGTCGAGTTGCTGCTGGCGGCGAACCAACAAGTGGCTGAGGAGATAAAGATAGGTGTCACTGACACTCTGGTCCGTGATTGTCGGAGTATTCATCGATCCACCTTCCTGAATTTAAGTTTTCAGCGTCCTGCAACAAGGTTCATGGCCCGCGGTGTTTAATGTTGGCCGGTCACCGGTGGTGGCGTCCACGAGCCGTCACTCACCGGCGTCTTCGACCAGTATGCGCGCACGTACAGTGGAAGGGGCGTCGCCATGCGTCGGTTTCATGCGCTACATAACAGGCTAAAAGGGCCTCTCCCAGCACTTCCTCTCTAATAAGCAACTAACGTAAGATGATGGACCTGTCGAGCGGGCGCGCAACAGCATCCCGCCGCGGGAAGGTAACCGTTGACAACGGTACGGTGGGCAATCCTCGGAACGGGCGCTATGGCGGAACAGTTCGCCAGGGCGCTTTCAATTGTCCCTGGCGCAGTTCTCCACGGCGTCACCTCGCGCGGTCGCTCTCGTGCTGAAGAATTCGCCGCTCGGGTCACCGCGGCGCACGCCTACCGAGATTACGACGAGCTCCTCCAGGATCCAGCCGTCGACATTGTATACATTGCCACGCGCAACGAGCATCATCATGATGACAGCATCGCCGCGCTTCACTCTGGCAAGCCGGTCCTCTGCGAAAAGCCATTCGCGCTCACCGCCGCCCAGGGCCGCGCCATTGCCACCGCCGCGCGAGAGCGCAAGCTCTTCCTGATGGAAGCCATGTGGATGCGCTTCTCACCCGCTGTCCGCGCCGTGATCGAGCTGGTCCGAAGCAACCGCATCGGCCCTCTCACCTTTCTCACAGCCCAGTTAGGCATCCGCGTTCCCTTTGACAAGGACCATCGGGTTTACGCTCCGGCCGGCGGCGCCCTCTACGATCTTGGAGTATACCCGTTGTCGTTGGTGCACGCTCTTCTCGGGGGTGCACCGGCTCGCATCACTTCCCTCGCCAATATCGGCCCTACATCCGTCGACGAGCAGTTCACGGCCACGCTTGATTACCCCTCCGGTTGTCAGGCAGTCATTACCTCTACCCTCCATTCCAATCTCGGCAACACCGCGACTCTCTACGGCACTGAAGGCCATATCGATCTCATCGGTGGCATCTACTTCCCCCACGACTACCGTGTTGAGATGTCTGCCACAGGGTCACCCGCCAATCACCGCGGTCGGCTTTCGCGTGCATGGTCGCGTGTGGCCCGTCGCCTGCCAGCGTTGCATTTCGAAAAAGAGACGAAGCGATTCAGTATTCGCGAAGGCTATGCCTGCGAAGTTTCTGCCGTACAACGCTGCCTCCAGGCCGGTTTTCTCGAGTGCGCCGAGATGTCTCTCGATGACTCGATCGAAATACTGGAACTAATGGATTCCATCCGTCGCCGCTGGAAGGAATACCCGCCGAGGGAATCATGCGTATCGCTTTCATAGGCTGTGGGTATGTCGCCGACTACTATCAACAAACGCTCGTCAATCATCCCATCCTTCAGCTCGCCGGCGTCTATGATCGCGACCCGGAGAGATCCCGCCGATTCACCGGGCACTACAAGGTGAAGCGCTACGGTTCGTTCGAAGAAGTTCTCAACGATGCTTCGGTCGAGGTTGTCGTCAACCTTACTACCCCAAAAAGTCACTACGACATCACGAAGGCCGCGCTCGAAGCCGGCAAGCAGGTTTACACCGAGAAACCGATCTCCCTGAGGATCGATCAGGCTCGCGAATTGGTTGAACTGGCGGAACAACGTGGTTTGATTCTTTCGGCCGCTCCTTGCAACCTGCTTAGCGAAACGGCCCAGACTTTATGGAAAGCTCTCCGAGACGGCCTGATCGCCACACCTCGCCTCGCCTACGCCGAGCTCGATGAAGGCATGATCTTCGAGAACTACCAGGGCTGGCTTAACGAATCCGGGACGCCATGGCCATACGACGACGAATTTGAAACCGGTTGCACGCTCGAGCACGCCGCCTACTATCTCGGCTGGCTCACTGCATTCTTCGGACCCGCCAAGCGCGTCTCCAGTGTTGGCAAGACCATTGTGCGCGAGAAAGGCTCGTCAGGCGATTGCTCGACTCCCGACTTCGCTGTCGGCATAATCGAATTCGCCTCCGGCATGGTCGCGCGAATTACCTGCAGCATCTACGCCGAGAAAGACCACAGGCTGCGCATCTTCGGCGATGGAGGCGTGCTCACCGTGCAGGAATGCTGGGACTACGGCGCGCCTGTATTCCTCGACTCCCGCGTGCCGAGAACCTGGCGTGAGAAACATCGCAAGCGAGCTAAGTTACTTCATCTCGGCTCGCCAAAATTGCCCCAGGTGCGTCCTGCAAATTTCGAGTATAACCATCGCGGCCACAAAATGGACTTCTGCCGCGGCATCGCCGAACTGGCTTTGGCTGCAACCGAGAAGCGCCAACCATGTATCTCAGCGCGCTGGTCCCTTCATGTAAACGAAGTTGCGCTCGCCATCAGTAACGGCAGCGATGGCGAAATGCAAACCACCTTCGATCCGATTACACCGATGCCTTGGGCAAGGTAAACGGAGACATCTGCAACATCGTTGTCCGCAATAGCTCGCACTTCACGCAGATCCGTGTCGAAGATGCTGTCACTGGATCGCGAAAGCATCCCGGAGCCAGTTTTTACCGCAGGAGCCTGACGACAGCCGACCTCTTGTTCACGGGCGTAATGTCGTGAGAGGCCGCAACCTGTCTCTCGAACGGATACCTTATGCGTTCGATGCTCGCCCGGGTCAGGCGGAATTAGGCTGCAAGAATTGCCGTCGAAACCAAAGGCATAGGCCGTACAGATCCCGCGTAGTCGATAATCCGAAAATCTGATCACCTGCCTATTCAGACGGTTACCCGAACGAATAGTCTGAGCCTGGAGCCAATCTCGTCTCGAACACGCTGGAAGGTTTTGAGGGCGTGCTCACCTCGAGCCTCTGCTGGATCATCGAATCCCCAATGAATCGGGGTGGAACCGGGAAATACCGGACACGCCTGCTTTGCTCTGTCACAAACCGTGATTACGTAATCAAACTGGTGCCCCTGAAACACGCTCACATCCTTTGAGGTCTGTCCGCTGATATCAATGTCGATCTCGCGCATAACCTCAATGCTCAGTGGATGAACGCCCTTGGGATGAGTTCCAGCACTGAACACTTCATAACGATCTCCGGCAATCTTCCTCAGAATCCCTTCAGCGATTTGACTCCTGGCCGAGTTTCCGGTGCAAAGGAATAAAACACGCTTCTTCATGCTGACCCTTTCGTTGACATTGCTGTCTTTATCATCCATCTCGACACGAAGACTGCTGATGCTCCTCCAAGAGCTTGAGCAATCACAAAACTGGGAACGTCCACAAGTCGAATCCCTGAAAAGGTGTCTGTGAAGGCGCGAGCGATTGTGACAACGGGATTGGCAAAGGAAGTTGACGCAGTGAACCAATAGGCAGCCGTAATATATCCAGCAACTACGTACTGGATGGCCAGCTCTCGGAACCTTGAGCACACGAAAATCACCATGAGGAGTCCGAAGGTCGCCACAAACTCACTGAAGAGTTGCGCTGTACCTGTTCGAGCGTGTCGAGAGAAAGAAATCGGCGACAGACCAAACATCAGGTTCGCAGTCACTGCCCCAGTGAGCGCTCCTCCTAGCTGAGCCCCTAGATAGCTCCCTACTTCTTGGAGGCTCCTGCTGCTGTTGTATGCAGCCAAGGTGACGATAGGGTTGAAATGTGCTCCCGAGAGTGGCCCTAAGGTCGCAATCAACACGACGAGCATGGCCCCGGTAGCAACGCTGTTAGCAAGCAATGCAATCGCTGAGTTCCCATCCGCAAGCGTCTCGCCCATGATTCCAGAGCCTACGATGGCAGCAACGAGGAAAGCAGTTCCAAGGAACTCAGCGAGGATTGCAGGGCGATTCGTGTGCTGCACTACTTCTTCCCGTTATTGGCTGATTTTTACGAGTGTAGGAGCACCTGAGCAGCAGGATATATCGGCCTCATTGGTGTCTTGCAGAACCACGAAAACTTCCCATTCATTACCATCGGGATCACGGACCCACGCCTTGTCTTGCAATGCATAGCAGCAGTCCGTCTGCATTTCATCACGAGTCTCTATTCCAGATTCTCTCCACTGATTCCGAATCGACAGCACATCCTCCGTGCTGGGAACCTGAATCCCCAGGTGAGAAATCGTTCCACCAGCGCCAGGCGTGTCCTGGTTCAGCGTCAAGTTGATATTCGGGTGCTGTACATCGAACTTGGCATAGGCTGGCTTGAGCTTGACCGGTTCTATCGCGAACAGGCGTTTGTAGAAACGAACGCTCGCTTCGAGATCCCGAACCTTCAATGCCACATGTACCTTCAAGGCATTGGCGAGTCGACTCATAGCTGTCCTCCAATACATTCGTTTTAACGAATATATTGAGCCATAGACACATGTGTCAAGGCGAATGTGTTGAGTGTGCTAAGATCGGTTGCATGCCAGCCACAAGAGATATGGAACTGCTGTTCAGAGCTTTGGCAGATCGAACACGCCTGCAGCTCTTGAATCTCATGGGAAAGGATGAGGTCTGCGTCTGCTACTTTGTCGAGGTCCTGCGAATACCTCAGCCAAAAATTTCCAGGCATCTTGCCTACCTTCGCCGTGCTGGGATTGTCGGTGCCAGACGAGAGGGTAAATGGATGCACTATCGGATTATTCAGCCGAAAGACCCGAGTGCTGCACAGGTACTCAAGAACACCCAGGACTGGCTGAAGAACGACCGCGAAATGCAACGAGACCGGTCGCGCCTGGTACGCATGTGCTGCGTTAAGGTTCCAGCACATCTAACAGCTGCCCCGAAGCCTCCACGCATCATCGCAGAGATCTAACCTGAAACCGATCGCTCCGGTGGCCAGTTGGTGGGCAGCAACTCCCAAACACTCGATCTCAGACAGAAATTCCGCGCCGCGTCTTCCTGCGCCGGTAGAACGCCGTCGCTGCCAAGGCCGGCTCGGCGATCGCTTGCGCCTCCGGAACCTTGCGCGCAACTAAGCCTGGCCTGTGTTCGATTGCGAACGCCTGTAGGTCTGCTAATGCAGGCTGATGATCGCCGAGTTGCAATTCACCTGATGCAAGGGGGCGACTCCCTCCTCCGACACTGAAGATTTCTCTTCATCGGAACTCCCTTTTTGGGGAATCAATTGAACACGAGTTTGCTGATCTACTTCATCAATTCCGCGAGCTTGTCCTTAATCGCATCGCCCCAGATCACGTATCCCTTCGCGGTCGGGTGCAGCCCGTCGGCCATGATTTCGGTCGAAATAGTTCCATCCGGAGACAAGAACTTCTCGCCGATATCCATATAGAAGACGTTCTTGTTGTCCCCCAGCTTGGAATAGATGGCGCTGGCCTCTGCATTTACCTTTCGGTTATTGGACGTGGGTGCATTTCGCGGAAAGATGGCCAGAAGGAGAATCTTGGCGTTCGGAAAATCCTTCCGTAGTTCCAGCACGATGGCTCCGACGCCTTCGGCAATTTCCGGACCTGTGTTACTCCCGGAATTATTGGTTCCAATCATCATCATGACGGCCTTAGGCTGGAACCCGATTCCTTCGCCGTTCTGCAGACCCCAAAGGACACCCTGCGTCGTGTCGCCGGAGATCGCGAAGTTGCCTACCCGGTATTTGCCGAAGTAGGTTGCGTACGTTTCCGTCGAATTTCTCCACAGGTCGGTGATGGAGTCGCCCACCAGCAGCAAATCGATGTCGCCCTTTTTGGCGAGTTCCACGAACGAATCATGCCGGGCCGCAACCCGCGGGACCGGGCGGATCGCGCTGTTGTCGCGCGGGACCTGCACGGTGGTCAGCGCACGATACTTATCCAGCAGCGGCTTCGCCGCGGACTTGTCCGCATCCATCATGCGGGTCAGCGCTTCATTCATCTGCGCGACTTCCGCCGCAGTCGGACGTGGAATAGCGACTTGCGGTGGCACAGGTTGAGGCGGTCCCGGTGGTACCGCTGGTCCGCGCTGTCCTCCGCCGCCGCGTGCACCCGGCGCACCGCCGGCTGCCGGCGTCTGAGCATTCGCCACACACGCCAGTCCCAACGCAAAGATTACTGCGTTTGCCAATGCCCTCATGCTCCGCTTCATGGTTTCTCCTTAGGGTTGAGATGTGCATGCATCGTACTCCGCGGGTACCGAAGCGTCAATGAGAACACCCCCGAAGCCATAGGTCTGGCTGCAGAAGCGCTGGCACGGGCGTCGTCGCTGCCCGCGATGCCGAACCTAAGGCGATTGTGTTGTACAAATCCGCCGAAACGCGATTCGTTGGTTTCGTGCCCCCGAAGAGGCGGCCTTCCCGTCCTATATCAATGCTGAGTCCCGGAGCTGTTGAGTGAATACACAAAGAGTCTGGGTTTGGCTGGTGGCACCGGCGCGGCGGTCGCCGCCGGGGTGGCACCGGGTGCGGGCACCGGCGGTACATTGTTTGCTGCCGCGGCCGCCGCGGCCGTCGGCTCCAGCGGAGCCGCACCGCGATTTTCGCCGCGGTTGCCGCGATTTCCACCACCACCGCCACCACCGCCACCGCCTCGACCTCCCATGTTGCCGGTGCCGGCCATGATCGCGATGTATTGCTTGCCATCGAGCTGATAGGTCATCGGCGGACCGACGC
>Ga0105248_10001118_pt1 | contig 29838 bp, 29 predicted proteins | sample KBSS34metaG_FD_81524 | JGI IMG/M metagenome (GOLD analysis project Ga0105248, IMG submission 81524) | Switchgrass rhizosphere microbial communities from Kellogg Biological Station, Michigan, USA - KBS S3-4 metaG | ecosystem: Host-associated > Plants > Roots > Rhizosphere > Soil | place... | reverse complement strand
CGCTCGGCGTTCCAGTGCGAGACGCAGGGGATCTTGGAGAGGTCGGCGCGCGCGGCGTAGGCGCGGGCGATCTCGGCCACTTCCAGCAACAGCCCGTCCTCCAGGGTGATCGGATCGAGACCGTAGGTCAGAAGCCGCCGGTTCTCCACCACCAGCTCGTTCTCGTCGGCTTCCTGCCGCGGATTGGGCAGGTGGGCGACCTGCGCCCCGGTCAGGCGGGCGACCATGGCGGCCAGGTCGCCGACCCGCCGGCATTCGGTCATCTGGTTCATCACCTTCACCCGCTCGCCGCGCCGGGGCGGGTTGGCGAGCGCCAACTCGACGCAGCGGACGGTGTCCTGGATGTTGATGAAGGCGCGGGTCTGGCCGCCGGGGCCGTGCACCGTCAGCGGATAGCCGACCGCGGCCTGCATCAGGAACCGGTTCAGCACCGTCCCGTAGTCGCCGTCGTAGTCGAACCGGTTGATCAGCCGCGGATCGAGCCGGGTCTCGCGCGTCTGGGTCCCCCAGACGATGCCCTGGTGCAGGTCGGTGATCCGCAGCCGGTCGTTCTTGGCGTAGAACTGGAAGAGCAGGGCGTCCTGGGTCTTGGTCAGGTGATAGATCGACCCCGGATTGGCCGGATAGAGGATTTCGCGGGCCTCCCAGCCGGCCGCGGTCTCGACCTGCACCGTGAGGTAGCCTTCGGGGATCGCCATGCCGGCGGCGCCGTAGCCATAGACGCCCATGGTGCCGAGGTGCGCCAGGTGGATGTCGAGGCTGCTCTCGACGATGGCGGCGAGGGTGTCGTTGGTGGCGTTGAGGTTGTTGTCGATCGTGTAGCGCTTGTGCTGCGCCGACTTCATCGAATAGGGCGCGGCGCGCTGTTCGGCGAAGTGGACCACGGCGTCCGGCCGCCAGGCCTTCAGCAGCGCCAGCAGGGCGTCGTAGTCCTTGCCGAGGCTGATCGGGTGGAAGCCGATCGTCCGGCCGGAGACCTCACGCCAGGCCTGCAGCCGCGCCTCGATCGCGGCGATCGGCGTCAGCGAGCCGGCCTGCAATTCCTCGTCGATCCGTCGGCGCGACTGGTTGTCGACGATCGCCACTTCCCAGCCGTGGGCCGACAGGTGCAGCGCGGTGGGCCAACCGCAGAAGCCGTCACCACCAAGGACGAGCACCCGCATCCGCGCCTCCGAACCGCAAGAGCCCTGTTCTTACTAGGGCTAACTCCTGAACGGCGGTTTCGGAGCATGAGGGCGGGGAAGCGAGATCCTCCCCCTCCGGGGGAGGTGTCGGCGAAGCCGACGGAGGGGGCTTCCGCTAGTTGTCGATGAAAGCCGCTGGAGAGTTCTGAGCGGAATCCCCTTACCCGCTTCGCGGGAGCTCCCCCCTAAGGGGGAGCATCTTTTCTGGGCCTAAAGCAGCTCCTGGATCGCCTTGCGGGCGGCGTCGGCGAGGTCGGGGCGGCGCAGGGCGAAGGCGACGTTGGCGCGGAGCAGGCCGATCTTGTCGCCGCAGTCGTAGGTGACGCCTTCGTACTCGAGGGCGTGGAAGCTCTGCCGGCTCATCAGGGTGGCCATGCCGTCGGTCAGCTGGATCTCGCCGCCGGCCCCGCGCTCCTGGGTCTCGAGGATGTCGAAGATCTCCGGCTGCAGGATGTAGCGGCCGGAGATGAACAGGTTCGAGGGCTCGGTCCCGGGGGCGGGCTTCTCGACCATGCCGGTCATGCGGTTGAGCCGGCCGTCCTGTCCGTCAAGGGCGACGATGCCGTACTTGTGGGCCTCGCCCGGCGGCGCCGGTTCGACCACGACGATGTTGCCGCCGACCTTGTCGTAAGCCTCGACCGCCTGGGCCAGCGCCGGCCGTTCGGTGGCCATCAGCATGTCGGGCAGCATCACCGCGAACGGCTCGTCGCCGATCACGTCCCTGGCGCACCACACCGCGTGGCCCAGGCCATGGGGGGCCATCTGGCGCACGAAGCTCATCTGGCCGGGCTGGGGCAGGTCGCGGCGGACATCGGCGAGGATCGCCGTCTTGCCCTTGGCCTCCAGGGTGTTTTCGATCTCGGGGCTGGCGTCGAAATAGTCCTCGATCGAACCCTGGCCGCGGCCGACGATGAAGACGAAATGCTCGATGCCGGCGGCGCGCGCCTCTTCAACGATATAGGAGAGGATCGGACGGTCGACCACGTTGAGCATGTTCTTGGGGGTGGTCTTGGCTCCGGGAAGCACTCGGGTCCCCAGCCCCGCCACCGGCAGCACCGCCTTACGCACGCGCTTGGTCATACAGTCCTCCGACTTCATTCACACGCTTAAGCTTCAGCAACCGGCCGAGCGCAAGCGCACGGTTGCGCTTACGATCCCTTTCGGGCGCCGGGAAGCACCCACGGCGGACCGTGAGGAATTTCGCAGCGGCTTGCGACAAAAATGCGCGCGGCGCGCATGATCACGATTTCGGGATTACACGAAGACGTGTAAGAGTCGCGTGTCGGGGGATTATCCTCCAGGGGAGCCTAGCAAATGAATATGCGCGTTCTGACCTCGGTCGCCGCCGCCGCCGTCCTGGCCGCGAGCCTGTCCGCCTGCCAAAAGAAGGCTGAAGAAGCCAACGCCGGCAACGCTGCTGACGCGGCCGCCGTCGAAACCACCAACACCACCACGACCACCACGACGACCGAAACCGGCAACATGGAAGCCGGCAACGCCGCCATGGGCAACATGGAAGCCGGCAACGCCGCCATGGGCAACTCCTAAGATCGACTACGCGAGCGGCCGCCCGAGGGCGGCCGCCGCATCTTCCTGGCTTTCCAGGCTCTGGGGAAGCCAGGCTTTCTGGCCGCCGAGACAGGGTCCCGCTATTCGACGGTGACCGACTTGGCCAGGTTGCGCGGCTGATCGACGTCCGCGCCCTTCTGCACCGCGACATGATAGGCCAACAGCTGGATCGGCGCTGACATCACCAGCGGCGCGACCAGCGGATCGCAACGCGGCGCGGTGACCACCACCCGAGCGCCCGCCGGCGCATGTCGCTCGCCGTCCGGATCGGTGATGAACACCACCTGGCCACCACGGGCCATCACCTCGCTCATGTTCGAGGCCGACTTCTCGAAATAGCTGTCGAACGGCGCCAGGATGACGATCGGCGTGTGTTCGTCGACCAGCGCGATCGGACCGTGCTTGAGCTCGCCGGCGGCGTAGCCCTCGGCGTGGATGTAGCTGATTTCCTTGAGCTTCAGCGCGCCTTCCAGCGCCAGCGGATACATCGGGCCGCGGCCGAGGTAGAGGACGTCGCGGGCCTTGGCGACCTCGATGGCGATGCTGCGGACTGCGTCCCCCAGCTGGATCGATTCGGCGATCAGCCGCGGGGCCTCCAGCAGCACCCGGACCAGCCGCTTCTCCTCGGCCTCGTCGATCCGGCCGCGGGCGCGGGCGGCGGCGATGGCCAGCGCGGTCAGCACGCTGACCTGGGCGGTGAAGGCCTTGGTCGAGGCGACCCCGATCTCTGGTCCGCAGTGGATCGGCCAGATCACGTCGACCTCGCGAGCGATGGTGGATTCGACCGTATTGACGATCGCGGCGCTCGCCATGCCCTTGGCCTGGCAATAGCGCAGCGCCGCCAGGGTGTCGGCGGTCTCTCCCGACTGCGACATGGCGACCGCCAGCGAGCCCTTGCTCAGCGCCGGTTGGCGATAGCGGAACTCCGAGGCGATCTCGACGTCGACCGGCAGGTCGGCCAGCTGCTCGATCAGGTATTTGCCCATCAGGCCGGCGATGTAGGAGGTGCCGCAGGCGACGATCTGCATGCGTTCGACGGCGGCGAAGTCGACGCCGCCCGGCACGCTGCTGCGGTCGGTCAGGGTGTCCACATAGGCCGCGATGGTGCGCTGACACCCTTCGGGCTGATCGTGGATCTCCTTTTCCATGAAGTGGCGGTAGTTGCCCTTCTCCATCACCGCAGCCGAGGCCGGCAGGGTCTTGATCGGCCGCTCCGCCGGCAGGCCGGCGTGGTCGAAGATCTTCGCCTCGTGGTGGTCGATGACGACGTAGTCGCCGTCCTCGAGGTAGGCGACGCGGTTGGTGAAGGGGCCGAGCGCCAGGCCGTCGGAGCCGACGAACATCTCGCCCTCGCCATAGCCCACCGCCAGCGGCGGGCCGTTGCGGGCGCCGAGGATCACCTCGTGCTCGCCGCCGACCAGCACCGCCAGGGCATAGGCGCCGCGCAACCGGTCCAACGTCGCCTTGAAGGCGGCCAAGGGCGCCAGGCCGTCGTTCAGCGCCTCGTCCAGCAGGTGGGCGACGACCTCGGTGTCGGTGTCGCTGGCGAACACCCGGCCCTTGGCCTGCAGCTCGGCCTTCAGCTCGGCGAAGTTCTCGATGATGCCGTTGTGCACCACCGCCACCCGCCCGGCGATGTGCGGGTGGGCGTTGCGCTCAGTCGGTCCGCCGTGGGTCGCCCAGCGGGTGTGGCCGATTCCCGTTTCGGCCGACAGCGGGTTGGACGCCAGGACGGCCTCCAGCTCGCGCAGTTTGCCCGGTGCGCGGCGGCGCTCCAGCTTGCCGGCCACCTGGGCGGCGATGCCGGCGGAATCATATCCGCGGTACTCGAGCCGCTTCAGGCTTTCGACCAGACGCTCGGCGACCGGCCTGGTCCCGACGATGCCGATGATGCCGCACATTTGGTATGACGTCCTTTGTGGTAAATCGTCAGGGTCGCGATCGCGACCGCCACCTGCGCCTTTATCACTGGCTAAGCGGTCGTGAACTAAATCTGAGTTTCGGTTCGTTTCGAGAGAAGTCGATGAGCAAGCGCGCCTACTTCGGCACCGATGGCATCCGTGGCCAGGCCAATCTCCATCCGATGACGGCGGAAGTGGCGCTGCGGGTCGGCCTGGCGGCTGGCAAGCTCTTCATGTCGAAGGACGACCGCCGCCACCTGGTGGTGATCGGCAAGGACACCCGGCTGTCCGGCTACATGATCGAGCCGGCCCTGGTCGCGGGCTTCACCAGCGTCGGCATGGACGTGCGGTTGTTCGGACCGCTGCCGACGCCGGGCGTGGCGATGATGACCCGCTCGCTGCGCGCCGACCTGGGGGTGATGATCTCGGCGTCGCACAACGTCTTCTCCGACAACGGCATCAAGCTGTTCGGCCCCGACGGCTACAAGCTCTCGGACGAGCGCGAGCTGGAGATCGAGGCCCTGATGGACCAGGGCCTGCAGGAGGGCCTGGCTCCGCCGACGGGGCTCGGCCGGGTGCAGCGGATAGATGACTGCCAGGCGCGCTACGTCGAGATCGCCAAGGCCACCTTCCCGCGCCACCTCAGCCTCGCCGGCATGCGGGTGGTGATCGATTGCGCCAACGGCGCGGCCTACAAGGTGGCCCCCGAGGCGCTCTACGAACTGGGCGCCGAGGTGATCCGGGTGGGGGTGACGCCGGACGGCTTCAACATCAACGAGGAGTGCGGCTCGACCAATCCGGGGGCGATGCAGCGCCTGGTGAAGGAATACCGCGCCGATATCGGCATTGCGCTCGACGGCGACGCCGACCGGCTGGTGATCTGCGACGAGAAGGGCCAGGCGGTCGACGGCGACCAGATCATGGCGCTGATCGCCGGCCACTGGGCCGAACGCGGGCGGCTGACCGGCGGCGGCGTGGTGGCCACGGTGATGTCGAACCTCGGGCTGGAGCGCTTCCTGCTGGCGCGCGGCCTGACCCTGGAGCGCACCCGGGTCGGCGACCGCTACGTCATGGAGCGGATGCGCGAGGGCGGCTTCAACCTCGGCGGCGAGCAGTCCGGCCATCTGATCCTGCGCGACTATGCGACCACCGGCGACGGGCTGCTGGCGGCGTTGCAGGTGCTGACGGTGCTGAAGGAGGCCGACAAGCCGATGAGCGCCCTGGCCCGCCAGTTCGAGCCGGTGCCGCAGCTGCTGGAGAACGTCCGGTTCGGCTCGGGCAGGCCGCTGGAGAGCAGCAAGGTCCAGGCGGCGATCGCCGAGGCCGAGCTGCGCCTCAACGGCTCCGGGCGCATCGTCGTGCGCGCTTCGGGTACAGAGCCGCTGATCCGCATCATGGCCGAGGGCGACGACGCGACGCTGGTCAAACAGGTGGTCAAGGAGATCGCCGGCGTCGTCAAGCAGGTGGCGGCCTAGAGGTCAGGGCGCGTTGGCCTGCCCGCCGGGCGCGGGGACAGATTGCGGCCATGGCCACATCGCCCCACACCAAGTCCGGCGCGCCGCGCGCCGCGACAGGTCGATTCGTCCAGCGGCCACGGTGTGGTCGCCGTCTTTCCCAACCTTGAGATGTGATTCACATGCCCCGTTAGGTTTTTGCTAAAGCAACCTACCCAAGCCGCGCCCGTTATGACATGGTTGTAACAATACGGCCCGCGCAAGAGGCCGAGTGCAGGACAGTTGGGAGGTTTCATGGGGCGCCATCTCGCGCTTGCCGGAGCAGGTAGACCAGGACAGCGCGCCGCGCGCTCGGTCGCGTGCCTGGCCTTTGTGGTTTTCCTCAGCATCGCTTTTTGGGCCGGCGCGGTCTGGATCGCCGACTTCCTGATCACCATGGGTCCGCTCGGCTACTAGGCCGTCCGACCCGCCCGAACCTTCCCCACAATCAGATCGTACGCCGTCGCGCGCCCACCGCGACGGCTTGAGCGACGAAGCCGGCCGAAGCGCCGGCCTCATCGCGCGCAGTCAGGCCCGGCCGACGCTGGTGTAGGCGAAGCCGCGCCCGCGCACGTCGTCCGGCGTGTAGATGTTGCGCAGGTCGATCAGCGCCGGCCGCCGCATCAACAGCTTGATCCGGTCGAGGTCAAGCGCGCGGAACTGGTCCCACTCGGTGATGATGACCAGCGCATCGGCGCCTTCCGCCACGGCGTAGGGGTCCTCCATGAACGCCACGCCGGGCAGCATCTGCACCGCCTCGTGGCCTTCGGGGTCGAAGGCCTGGACCTTGGCGCCCGCCGCCTGCAGCGCCGGGATGATGTCGAGGCTGGGGGCGTCGCGCATGTCGTCGGTGTTGGGCTTGAAGGTCAGGCCGAGCACGCCAATGGTCTTGCCGGCCAGGTCCTGGCCCTCGACCGCGGCCTTCACCTTCAGCACCATGGCCTTCTTGCGCGCGTCGTTGACCTCGACGGTGGTCTCGATCAGTCGCACCGGCGTGCCGGCGCCGCGCGCGGTGCGCACCAGGGCCAGCGTGTCCTTCGGGAAGCAGGAGCCGCCGTAGCCGGGCCCGGCGTTGAGGAACTTGCCGCCGATCCGCTTGTCGAGACCGACGCCGCGGGCGACCTGCTGGACGTCGGCGCCGACGGCTTCGCAGAGCTCGGCGATCTCGTTGATGAAGGTGATCTTCATCGCCAGGAAGGCGTTGCCGGCGTATTTGATCAGCTCCGAGGTGCGCCGGCCGGTGAACTGGATCGGCGTCTCGTTCAGGTACAGCGGGCGATAGAGTTCGCGCATCACCGCCTGGGCGCGCTCGTCGTCGGTGCCGACGACCACCCGGTCCGGCCGCTTGAAGTCCTCGATCGCCGCGCCCTCGCGCAGGACCTCCGGATTGGAGACCACCGCCACATCGGCGTCCGGCCGCACCCGCTTCATGATGGCTTCGATCTCGTCGCCGGTGCCGACCGGCACGGTGGACTTGGTGACGATGACGGTGAAGCCCTCGACCAGGCCGGCGATCTCCTCGGCCGCGGCGTGGACGTAGGTCAGGTCCGCATGGCCGTCGCCGCGGCGGGAAGGGGTGCCCACGGCGATGAACACCGCGTCGGCGTTGCGCACGGCCTCCTTGGCGTCGGTGGTGAAGAACAGCCGGCCGGCCTTGACGTTGTCGGCCACCAGCTTGTCGAGGCCCGGCTCGTAGATCGGGATGCCGCCCGACTGCAGCCGCTCGATCTTGCCGCCATCCTTGTCGATGCAGGTGACGATATGCCCGAAGTCGGCGAAACAGGCGCCGCTAACCAGGCCAACATAACCGGTGCCGATCATCGCCACGTGCATGGATCGAGGTCCTCGAGATTGTGGGCGGCTGCGCTTTGAGCATGGGGCGCGCTTGGGCCGCTAGAGAATTGGCGCCGCAGCGCGGGTGAAATCCGTGATCCTGTTTCGGGGGCGATCACCTGGTCCCCCTCGAACGCCTCATCCGTCGGCCTGGCCGGCTGTTCCCCGCAGCGTCGAGGAACAGCCGTGTCCCGAAAGAAAGCGTCCGTTCGACTTAGATTTCCTGGTTGTAGGCGCCGATTTCCGGCCGCTTGGCCAGCCGCGGCTTCACCTCGTCGCGGAACAGGGCGCGCATGTCGTCGTCGGAGCGGGAGCTTTCCACCACCACGACGATCTCGGGCTTGTTGGACGAGGCGCGCACCAGCACCCAGGAGCCGTCCTCGAGCGCCACGCGGACGCCGTTGACGGTGATCAGGTCGGCGATCTTGCGGCCGAGGATCGAGCCGCCGTCGGCGTGCAGCTGGGTGTATTCGGCGATCACGTCGTCGACGATCTTGTACTTCACCTCGTCGGCGCAATGCGGGCTCATGGTCAGCGAGGTGTAGGCGATCGGCAGCGCCTTCTTCAGGTCCGACAGCTTCTTGCCCGGGTTGCGGTCCAGCATGGCCAGGATCGCCGCCGCCGCGACCAGGCCGTCGTCGTAGCCGCGGCCCAGCGGGGCGTTGAAGAAGAAGTGGCCGCTCTTCTCGAAGCCGGCGAGCGCGCCGAGCTCGGCGGTCTTGCGCTTGATGTAGGAGTGGCCGGTCTTCCAGTAGACGGTCTTGGCGCCGTTGGCCTTCAGCACCTCGTCGGTGGCGAACAGGCCGGTCGACTTCACGTCGACGATGAAGGTGGCGTCCTTGTGCAGCGCCGAAAGATCTCGCGCCAGCATCAGCCCGATCTTGTCGGCGAAGATCTCCTCGCCCTCGTCGTCCACCACGCCGCAGCGGTCGCCGTCGCCATCGAAGCCGAGGCACAGGTCCGCGCCGTGCTCGCGCACCGCCTCGGCCATGGCGTGCAGCATGACGCTGTCTTCGGGGTTCGGATTGTATTTCGGGAAGGTGTAGTCGAGCTCGCAATCCATCTCGATCAGCTCGACCACGCCCATCGCCTTCAGCGCCTTGACCGCGAAGGCGCCGGCGGTGCCGTTGCCGCAGGCGGCGATCACCTTCAGCGGGCGCTTCAGGCTGACGCGCGAGGCGGCGTCGGCGATGTAGCGTTCGGCGACGCCGGCGACCTGGGCCACCGAGCCGCCGGGGCGCTGGCGCCAGGTCCCGCCGAGCACGATCTCCTTCAGCCGGCCCATCTCGTCAGGCCCGAAGGTCAGCGGGCGCTGGGCCCCCATCTTCACCCCCGTCCAGCCGTTCTCGTTGTGGCTGGCGGTGACCATGGCCACGCAGGGCGCGTCGAGGTCGAACTGGGCGAAGTAGGCCATCGGCGAGACCGCCAGGCCGATGTCGAGCACCTCGCAGCCGGCCGAGACCAGGCCGATGATCAGCGCCTGCTTGATCGACAGCGAATAGGAGCGGAAGTCGTGGCCGACGACGATCCGCGTCTGCCCGAGCTCGTGGATATAGGTGCCAAGGCCCAGGCCGAGCGCCTGGACGCCCAGCAGGTTGATCTCCGGGCCGAACAGCCAACGCGCGTCGTACTCACGGAAGCCGGTCGCCTTCACCAGAGGCAGGATCTCGTAGTCGAAGGTGTTGGGGATCAGGTCGGCGCGAGGTGCGGGCAGCATCGGAACTCCGAGAAAATTACGGGTCTGGCGTCGTGTTTTAGAGAGCGGCGGTTCGCAAGACTACATCGCGCAGCGGCGCAATGGCGTCCTAGACGTAGATTTGCACCCTTTCGTGTCACAGTTGCGCTTATCGTTCGAAGGCGGACCGTCGCGGGCCTCACATGACGCCGGCGCGAAGAATGTCGTGGACGTGGAGAATGCCCACCGGCCGGCCGTCGTCGACGACGAACAGCACCGTCACCGCGGGCGCCGGATCGCTCATCCGCGCCAGCGCGGCGGAGGCCAGCATGTCCGGCGGCACCGCCTTCTTGGGGCCCGGCGTCATCACCTCGCCGGCGGAATGGTCGAGCAGGCCCTCGATGTGGCGGCGCAGGTCGCCGTCCGTGATCGCCCCCACCAGCCGGCCGTCGGGGCCGGTGACGCCGACGATCCCCCAGCGCTTCTCGGTCATGACCAACAGAGCCTGGCGCATCGGCGCGGCCTGGTCGACCAGCGGCAGCTCTTCCGGGCCGTGCATCAGGTCGCGCACGGTCCGCAGCATGGCGCCCAGCTTGCCGCCTGGATGGAAGAGGTGGAAATCCTGCGGCTGGAACCCGCGCCGCTCGAGCAGGGCGACAGCGAGTGCGTCGCCCAGGGCGATCTGCAGGGTGGTCGAGGTGGTCGGCGCGTTCACCGCCGAGGTCGCCTCGCCGGCTTCGGCGAGTTTCAGCGCCACGTCGGCGGCGCGCCCCAGCGCGCTGCCGGGCTCGGCGGTGACGGCGATCAGCGGGATGGCGAAGCGTTTGGCGTAGGCCAGGATGTCGGCCAGCTCGCGGGCCTCGCCGGACTTCGACAGCGCCAGGACCACGTCGTCGCCGGTGATCATCCCGAGGTCGCCGTGGCTGGCCTCGGCGGGATGGACGAAGAAGGCCGAGGCGCCGGTCGAGGCGAAGGTGGCGGCGATCTTGCGCGCCACGTGGCCCGACTTGCCCATGCCGGTGCAGATGATCCGGCCCTTGGCGGCGAACAGCAGGTCCACCGCGCGGCCGAAGCTGGCGTCCAGCGCCTGGACCTGGGCGGCCAGGGCCTCGGCTTCGGCGGCCAGCACCCGGCGGCCGACGGCGATGGCGTCGAAGCTGCTCATTCGCTGGGCGCGATCGCCTGGGACTGCAGGCTGCGAACCGTGTCGCGGGCGTCGTTCATCCGCCGCTGGGAGGCCTCGGTCTCGCGGCGCATGGCCGCCTGCACGGCGGGCCTCTGCTGCTCGGGCGTGCGGCCGAACGGCGCGGGCGAGCGCGCGCCCAGGCCCTGCGGCCAGACCAGCGAAAGGGCGATGGCGGCCAAGGCGGCCAGCCCCAGAAACGGCATGTAGAGACGATCCAGCATCCGCCGCTCTATAGCCGCTCAGTGAGCATGCTCATAGATGCTCGCCTCCAGCGAGGCGCTCTCGAAGCTTGACGCCGCCCCGCCCGAGGCCCTAGCGCCTCTGCCAGTTGAAGCTCCTAGAAAGGTCCCGCCCTTGCCGACGCTGATCCTGTTGCGCCATGGCCAAAGCCAATGGAACCTGGAGGACAAGTTCACCGGCTGGGTGGACGTGGACCTGACCCCCGAGGGCGAGGCCCAGGCGAAGAAGGGCGGCGAACTGATCAAGCAGGCCGGCCTCGCCATCGACCTCTGCTTCACCTCGGTGCTGACCCGGGCGATCCGCACCTCCTGGCTGGCGCTGGCCGCCGCCGGCCAGGCCTTCGTGCCGGAGATCAAGGACTGGCGTTTGAACGAGCGTCACTACGGCGGCCTGACCGGCCTCAACAAGACCGAGACCGCCGCCCGACATGGCGCCGACCAGGTGAAGGTCTGGCGCCGCTCCTACGACGTGCCGCCGCCGCCGCTGGCGGCCGGGGGCGAGTACGACTTCTCCAAGGATCGCCGCTACGTCGGCGCGGTGCTGCCCGACACCGAGAGCCTGAAGACCACCCTGGAGCGGGTCGAGCCCTACTGGGCCGGCGAGATCGCGCCGCGCCTGAAGGCCGGCGACACGGTGCTGGTGGCCGCCCACGGCAACTCGCTCCGGGCCATCGTCAAGCTGCTGTTCGACCTGTCGGACGCCGCGATCATCGATATCGAGGTGCCGACCGGCAATCCGCTGCTGATCGAGCTGGACGGCGACCTGCGGCCGCGCGCCGCCCGCTACCTCGACGAGGGGCGCGCCACGACGCTGCCGGCGTTGTAATTTTCGGCATCCCGGTTTCGCGCAGCGAAGACCGGGACCCATGAACACGGCCTCGCGTGCTAGCCTTGGACGCGCGGTGTGCATGGGTCCCGGATAAGCCGCTTGCGCGGCTTTCCGGGATGGCAGTTTAGGGAAGGCGATGACCTCCGACGAAACCTTCATGCGCAGGGCGATCGCCCTGGCGGCGCAGAACGTGGGCCTGACGGGCGAGAACCCGTCGGTCGGCTGTGTGCTGGAGAAGGACGGCGTGGTGATCGCCGAGGCGGCGACCGCGCCGGGCGGTCGTCCGCATGCGGAGGAACAGGCGCTCGCCGCGGCCGGTGCGGCGGCGCGCGGCGCGGTGGCCTTCGTGACGCTGGAGCCCTGCGGCGCGCGCTCGTCGGGCCAGGCGTCCTGCGCCGAGCGCCTGGCACGGGCGGGCGTTGCACGGGTGGTGGTCGCCTGTGAGGACGCCTCGAAGTTCGCCGCCGGCCAGGGCGAGGCGCGCCTGCGCGAAGCCGGGGTGCCGATGGAGGCCGGCCTGCTCGCCGAGGAGGCCCGGCCGCTCTACGCCGGCTATCGGCCAGCGATTTGAACGCAATGCAGAATTAACGGGCTGAGGCCTATTCTGCTCGGCGAAATGACCGCCGCGAATAGCCCAGGCCCTGCTTATCGCAAGCTCACCCAGGCCGAGCTCAACATGGTCTGCGCCAAGCACGACCGGTTGTGGAGCTCCAAGCCCGGCGGGGCGCGCGCGGCCCTGGCCTGGATGGATCTGACCGGCCTCGACCTGCGCGGCCGCAATCTCTGCGACGCCGACCTGACCGGGGCGATCCTGTTCGACTGCCAGCTGCGCGGCGCGCGGCTCGACCACGCCAACCTCTATGGCGCCGACCTGCAGTGCGCGGATCTCTACGAGGCCTCGCTGCGGCGCGCCGACCTGCGCGGCGCCTGCCTGCGCAACGCCAACCTGACCGGCGCAGACCTGTTCGAAGCCGACCTGCGCGAAGGCGCCGTCGCCGCCGCCGACCGCAAGGCCGGCTACCGCCTGCTCGAGGCGCGAATGCGGCCGGGTCAGGCCCAGGGCGCCATCCTCGCCGGCGCCAACCTGGAGCGTTCGCGGCTGGGCGGCATCCTGGCGCTGAAGGCCGACTTCAGCGACGCCATCCTGAAGGACGCCAAGCTGGTGCGGGCGAACCTGAAGCAGGCCAACATGAAGGGGGCGAACCTGTCCGGCGCCGACCTCTCCGGCTGCGAGCTGGCCGGCGCCGATCTGCAGGACGCGGTGCTGGTGGGCTGCACCACCAACGGCTGGAACGTCTCGGACGCCAATCTGAAGGGCGTGCTGACCGACGCGCCCGCCGGCACCCCGGCCGCGTCGATGCCCTACCAGCAGATGATCCAGGATCACGCCCGCTGGTGCGAGACCGGCGGCGCCGAGGGCAAGCCGTCGGTGTTCGACGGGGCGGATCTTCGGGCGCTGAAAAGCATCGGCGGCTTCAACCTGACGGCGCTGTCGGCCAAGGGCGCGGTGCTCTACGCCCTCGACATGGAGGGGGTGCAGCTGCAAGGCGCCCATCTGGAAGGCGCGGACCTGCGCAACACCAACCTGCGGCGCGCCGACCTGCGCGGCGCCAAGCTGCGCGGCGCCAAGCTCGCCGGCGCGGATCTTCGCGAGGCGCAGATGGGCCCGCTGCTGCTCGGCGGCGACCGCGTCCTGCCGTGCGACATGACCGAGGCCAACCTGAAGGGCGCGGACCTGTCGATGGCCGACCTGCGCCAGGCCATCCTCGCCCACGCCGACGTCAGCCGCGCCAACTTCACCGGCGCCCTGCTGCGCCAGGTCAACGCCACCGGCGCCGCACGCGCGGGCGCTCGCGGGCTGGAAGAGGTGATCTGAACCTGCCGTGGTGTCATCCCGGTTTCGCGAAGCGAACACCGGGACCCATGAACACTGGTCGCGGGTGATCACCGCTCGGAGCGCCGCCGCTTACTCTCGCACGCCCTGTGCATGGGTCCCAGATAAGCGCTGCGCGCTTTCCGGGATGACCCTCGGGGGCGACGAAAAGGGCGACGAAAAGGGCGACGCCTCCCGACGCCGCCCTTCCTCCATCGCTGAATGAGGTCCGCGCTTAGGCGGCCTTGTCGCCTTCGATCAGGGTCGCTTCGGCTGCGCCGGTGCTGATCTCGATGCGGCGGGGCTTCAGCGCCTCGGGCAGTTCGCGCTTCAACGCAATGGAGAGCAGGCCGTCGGCGAGCTTGGCCTCAGTCACGACGACATAGTCGGCGAGCTGAAACCGCCGGTCGAAATTGCGCTCGGCGAGCCCGCGGTGAAGGTAGCGGCGGCCGTCTTCGTTGGCCGGCTTGCGGCCCTGGACGGTGAGCAGGTTTTCCTTCACCTCGATGTTGAGCTCTTCCGGACGGAAGCCGGCGACCGCGATCTCAATGCGGTAGGCGTTCTCGTCGGTGCGCTCGATGTTGTAGGGCGGATAGCCGCTGGCGGTTTCGGTGGTCGCCGCGTCGAGCAGCGAGGCGAGCCGGTCGAAGCCGACGACGGAGCGATAGAGCGGGGCGAAATCGATCGTACGCATGGGTTCTCATACCTTCTTCAAAAGCAAGGTTGGTGCAGGACTGACGGCGACCCGATTTCGGCCTCGCCTGGCGTCCCGGAAGGCCCGGACATCCAGCGCCTTCGACGGCTGAGGTAGGCGCCGGAAAATCGACGTTCAAGGGGGCCGGGCCCGGTGGGCCGGGCAGGCGGCGAGCGGATTGACTGTGGCGCTGGTCGCCGCCGTCCGTATGATCGCCGCCGCCCGTTTCAAGGAGAAATCCCCATGCTCAGCTACGCCACCGTCGGCTCGAACGACTTGGAAAAGTCGATGCCCTTCTACACCGAACTGCTGGCGCTCCAGGGCGTCACCAAGATGTTCGATCATCCGCGCGGCGGGGCGCTGTTCGCCAAGGACGGCAAGCCCGTGCTCGGCGTGCTCACTCCCTTCAACGGCGACGCCGCGACGGCCGGCAACGGGGCGATGGTCGCCTTCGACATGCCAAGCCGCGAGGACGTGGACGCCTTCTACGCCAAGGCCCTGGCGCTTGGCGGCGTCGACGAGGGTGCGCCGGGCGAACGCGGGCCTGGCTTCTACATGGCCTATTTCCGCGACCTGGATGGCAACAAGTTCTGCGCCTGCCGCCTCGGCTAGACCCGGGCTGCAACCACGCCTGAAACCAACCCGGCGCGGCTGGCTTCGGGCGTGGCGCTCCGGCGGGCGATGCTGACCCTGAGGGGGACGGCGCCGCCACTTTCCTCGAACCCGCCCGACACGCGCGCCAGCGACGCGATGACGCTGCGCGCGCGTCGCGCAACTTGGGCCGGATGGTTTACTTAACTCCCGCGTGAGACGAAGCTTTTTCAGTGAGTCGGGGGGCGGGAGCATGGCCACGCTGGAGGAAATCACCGAGCGGATCCGAGGGGGGGTCGCCGCCGGACCGGCCCTGGGCCAGCGTCTCAAGTTCGACCTCAAGGGCGAAGGCTTCATCCATATCGACGGCCAGACGGTCGCGAACGCCGATCTGCCGGCCGACCTGGTGATCACCATCAGCCGCAAGGATCTGGAGGCCCTGGGCAAGCGCGAGCTCGATCCGATGCGCGCGATGATGACCGGACGCATGAAACTGTCCGACATGGGGCTGGCGATGAAGTTGCAGCCGGCGATTCAAACTCTGTTTGCCAAGACGGTGTAGGGAAGCGCCATGGCCGAGCTTGCGCCCCTTGTCACGACGCCCGACGCGCCGGTTCCGCCAGGCGGAGAGGCGGAATGGTTCCGCGGCGCCGGCGGCGCCCAGCTGCGCGCGGCGCTGTTCGTCCCGCCCGGCCGCGCGCGCGGTTCGGTTGTCCTCTCGGGCGGCCGCACCGAGTTCATCGAAAAATACTACGAGCTGATCGGCGACTTCCTGGAGCGCGGTTTCGTCGTCCTGGCGCACGACTGGCGCGGCCAGGGCCTGTCCGCCCACGACCTGTCCGATCGGCTGAAGGGGCACGCCCGGGGCGAGAAGGCCTTTCTCGAGGATTTCCAGGCCCTGCTCAGGGCCTTCCAGGACCGTCTGCCAAAGCCCTGGGTGGCGGTCGGCCACTCGATGGGCGGCTGCCTGAACCTGTTGTCGCTGGCGCAGGGCGAGCGCCGCTTCGCCGGGGCGGTGCTGACCGCGCCGATGCTGGGCGTGAAGACCGGCAAGGTTCCGCTGGGACGGGCCAAGCTGGCGGCCCGGACGCACTGCCTGTTCGGCCGCGCCGCACGCTATGTGCAGGGCCAGCCGGGCCATCCGTTCGACGACGACTTCGAAGCCAATGTCCTGACCCACGACCGCGCGCGCTATGCCCGCAACGTCGGACTGATCGCCGCCGAGCCGAAGCTGGCGCTCGGCGCGCCCACCTGGGGCTGGCTGGATTTTGCGTTCCGGGCCACCGCGTACCTGGCCAGGCCCGACCGGCTGCGGGAGATCACCGTCCCGGTGATCCTCGTCGCGGCCGAAGACGACCGACTGGTGGACAACGCCGCCCAAGCCGCGGCGGCGCGCCACCTCCCGCAGGGCAAGCTCATCCGAGCGCCCGGGGCCTACCATGAAATTCTGATGGAGACCGATCCGATGCGAAACATCTTCTTGCGGGCGTTCGACGCGCTCACCGGCCGGGTGGCGCCGAAGCCCGCCGAAGCGCCGAAGCGCGCCGTCGCGGCCGCGCCGGCCGCCCCGGCCGCGTCTGCTGCGCCGGCTCCTGAACCGAAGCCGGTTCCGGCGCCTGCTCCCGCGCCCGTCGCGGCGGCCCCCGCGGCGGCGCCTGTTCCTGCTCCGACCCCGGTCCCCGCGGCCGCAGCGGCGCCGGCGCCGGTCAAGGTCGCGGTCGAGCCCGCCGCCAACACGCCCGCCGCCAAGAAGCCGGCGGCGAAGAAGCCGGCGGTGAAGGCGGCTGTGGCCAAGACCGCAGCCCCGGCCAAGGCGGCCGCGACGCCTGCGGCCAAGCCGGCCGCCGCGTCGAAGCCGGCGGCTGCGCCGAAGAAGGCCGCGGCCAAGCCGGCCGTCGCCAAGGCCCCGGCGGCGGCGAAGAAGCCCGCGCCCAAGGCCGCCGCGGTGAAGGCGGCTCCGAAGGCCGCCGCCCAGCCGGCCGCCAAGCCCCTGGCCGCCAAGCCTGCGACGGTCAAGGCCGCGGCGGTAAAGGCTCCTGCGGCCAAGGCTCCCGCGGCGAAGGCCGCAAAGGCCGCTCCCGCGGCGAAGCCCGCGCCCAAGGCCTCGGCCGTGAAGGTCGCGGCCTCCAAGGCCCACGCTCCGAAGACCTCTGCGCCGAAGACCGCTGCGCCGAAAACCGGGGCCGCCAAGAAGCCGGCGGCGAAATAGGCCGCGCCGGGCTCGGCTAGGTCGCCGAGCGGCGCAGCGCGACCAGCGCCTCCTCGAGGCAGGCGCGGTCGCCGGCGACGGCGACCTGTCCGCCATGCGCGCCCACCGGCTGGCCACGCCAGTCGGTGACGACGCCGCCGGCCCCTTCGATCACCGGGATGGCGGCGTCGATGTCCCAGGCCTTCAGGCCGGCTTCGACCACCAGGTCCATGGTCCCGGCGGCGACCCGGGCGAAGGCGTAGGCGTCGCAGCCGGTCCGCGCGATGCGGGCGGCCGCGCGCACCTGGGTCCAGGCCCCCAGCTCGGCGCCGTCGAACAGGCCTTCGGGATCGGTGGTGGCGATCACCGCGGCGGTGAGCAGCGGGCACGGGCGGACCTGCAACCGGGTCTCGCCATAAGGGCTGACCAGGCGCGAGCCGCCGGCGTGGCCCAGGTAGACCTCGCCCAGGAAGGGCTGGGAGATCGAGCCCAGCACCGGACGGCCCTGATAGCGCAGGCCGATCAGGGTGCACCAGGTGGGGAGGCCGGCGACGAAGGCCCGCGTGCCGTCCACCGGATCCAGCACCCAGACGAACTCCGCGTCGGGCCGGTCCTCGCCCAGCTCCTCGCCGATCACCCCGTGCTCGGGGAAGTGCTCGCTGATCAGCCGGCGCATGACGCGCTCGGCGCCGACATCGGCCTCGGTGACCGGATCGAAGCCGGCGCTGCCGCCCTTGTCCCGCAGCCCATGGTCGGCGCGGAACAGCGGCAGGATGTGCATCGCGCTGGCGCGGTTGAGCTCGACGAGGAAGACTTCCAGGTCGTTGAGGCGGTCAGAAGAGAGCGTCGTCATCCGTCCGGTTTAACCCGCCCGCCGCGCCGCGTCAGGCCCCAACCATCAGGCCCCCAACCATCGGGCCCCCAACCCTTAGGCCCCCAACCCTTAGGCCTCGACGTCGCCGTTCAGCGACTTGGCCAGGTCGAGCAGCCTGCGCCGCGGCCGTTCGCTCAGCCGGTAGTAGGCGCGGACCAGGTCGCGCGTCTCCTTGCGGGTGAAGACCTCGCGCTGGGTCTCGCCGTCGCGGGCCTGGACCTGCCGCTGCGGCCCGAGGCCCTCGTAGAAATAGCTCACCGGCACCTCCAGCACCTGGGCCAGCTGCCAGATCCGCGCCGCCGACATCCGGTTGGCGGCGCATTCGTACTTCTGGATCTGCTGGAAGCGCACGCCGCAGGCGCTGGCCAGCTGTTGCTGGGTCAGGCCCAGCAGCCGCCGGCGCCGTCGCAGGCGCTTGCCGAGATGCTCGTCGATTTCGTCGCCCATGCCCCTCGCCCACCTAAACCCCGCGTCCCAGAGCGGGACGCCGCAGCCTGGCCCCCGCAAATCGCGCGCCAGGCGAGCGGCGGGGTTTGCGCAAATCGCCCTTCGCCGCCTATCTGGGGGCATGTCGCAGGAGACGCCGTCGCGCGCGCAGGATCTGGTCTGGCGGTTGGAGGCTGTCGCCTTCGGTCTCTTTGCGGGCCTGATGCGCCTGCTGCCGATCGACTGGGTGTCGGATTTTGGCGCCTGGGCGATCGGCGGGCTGGGCCCGCTGACCAGCGCCCATCGCACCGCCGAGCGCAACCTCAGGATCGCCTTCCCTGAGGCGCCGGACGCGGAGATCGCCCGGCTGCTGAAGGCCCAGTGGCGCGAGGTCGGCCGCGTCTTTGCGGAGTTCCCGATCCTCGACCGGATCGTCGCCGATCCCGCGCGGATGGAGGTGGTCCATCCGGAGCGGCTGGCGGTGGTGGCGCAGGGCGCGGGGCCAGTCGTGTTCGTCTCCGGCCACTTCTCCTGCTTCGAGGTGATGGCCGCGGCCATCGTGCGGGCCGGCGTGCCCTGCCAGGTGACCTATCGGGCGGCTAACAACCCCTATTTCGACCGCGCCCTGCGGGAGAACCGCGCGCGCTACGGCGTGCAGCTGTTCGCGCCCAAGGGGCTGGAGGGAGCGCGGGCGATGATGCGCGCCTTCGCGCGCGGCGAGTCGGCGGCGCTGATGAACGATCAGAAGTTCAACGGCGGAGTGGCGGCGCCCTTCTTCGGCGTCATCGCCCACACAGCGCCGGGGCCGTCGACCTTCGCGCTGAAATTCGCCATCCCGCTGCAGCCGATGAGCGTGCAGCGGACCCACAAGGCGCGGTTCCGCGTCGTCGTGCACGAGCCGATCCGGCTGGAAGACACTGGCGACCGCGACGCCGACATCGCCGCCGGCGTGCGCCTCATCAACGCCTTCGTCGAGGCGCGCGTGCGCGAGCGGCCGAGCGAGTGGTTCTGGGTCCACAAGCGCTGGCCGAACGAGATGTACAAGACGCGCTAGGCGCCCCCGCTACCGGTTGCCGCGAGGGTCGTCGGCCGGATTGACGTAGGTGATCGCGAACGGCCCTTCCGCCGATATCTGGATAACGCCGCCGCTCGTCGTCGTGGCGAAGTGGTGCATGGTCGCCTTGAGCGAGATGAAATCACCTGGCCGAAGCTTCGCGCCGTTCTCGGGACTGAGCTTGTCGCCCATGCCGACGGTCAGATCGCCGCTCAAGACCGTCACATTCTCGGCGGTCGGGTGGGAGTGTGGGGGAACGGTGTAGCCGGCTGGCATCTTCGCCCGGATCGTGAACGGGCCGGCCTTGCTGGGATCGCCGTCGATCACGGCCACTTGGGCGCCTGCCGGCAGACCCGGAGGCGGCGGGCCCCAGCGTTCCTCGCCACTCCTGACCTGCGCCTGCGCCTGGGCGCCGAGCAGCAAGAGCCCGCTCACGAGAACAGCTGTCTTCAACATGGCGTTTCTCCTGTCGAACGCCGTTATATTAGCACGTGAAGGGACAGGCCGGACCGGTGAAGTCCATCAACCGGATAAGCGGGCGGAAACGGAGGCCGCAGCGTCTGCGTTGTCGATGCGCTTGTCGGATTGGCCGATCCCCCGACGTCCTCGGGGCATGGCCAGCCAGGGAGAGCCCCCATGTCCTACGTCGACGGCTTTGTGATCCCGGTGAAGAAGGACCGGATCGAGGACTACCGACGGATCGCCCAGGAGTCGGCCGTCCTGTTCAAGGAGTATGGCGCCCTCGCGGTGGTGGAATGCGTCGCCGAGGATGTTCCCTATGGCGAGCTGACCTCGTTCCCGCGCGCGGTGCAGCTGACGGAGGACGAGATCGTCGTCTTCTCGTGGATCGTCTATCCGTCGCGCGAAGTGCGCGACGCCTCGAACAAGCGGATGGTCGAGGATCCGCGGATGAAGGCGGCGATGGAGAACATGCCGATCGACGGCAAGCGCATGATCTTCGGCGGCTTCACGACCCTGGTCGAGGCCTGAAGTCTAGGCCACGCCGGTTTCCTTCCAGCGCTGCACCGCTTCGACGGAGCTGGCGTAGGCCTCCTGGCGCGAGGCGCTCCAGTAGCGCAGGGCTTCGAGCGGAATCTTCCGGCCGCTGACGGCGCAGAGCACGTAGCGCCCCGGCTTGAGCACGGCGAAATCGCCGTCGCCGTAATGCAGCTTGGCGATGTCGGCGCCGGGGAATTCGGGATCGTGGGCGTTCATGACGTCTATATTTAGCGCGCCCAGCGTGTTCGGAACAGGCGGTTCAGAACAGGTCGCCTTGCGCTGGGGTGGGCGACTTGACGCGGGGCCTCGCCGGTTTCGCGGCCGCGCCGGGCGGATCGGACGCGCCGTCGATCACCGCCTGGCGGGTCACCTGGTCGCCGAACTTGATCGCGACGCTCTCGCCGCTGGCCAGCGCCGCCCCGGCGCGAACCAGCGAGCCGTCCTCGCGCGTCACCCGGGCGAAGCCGCGCTGCAGCGGCCGGTCGGGGTCCACCGAGACGTAGAGCTTGGCGAGCGACTCCAACCGTTCGGACAGCCGCTCCAGCTTGCGCATGGCCGCCGGCTGTAGCCTTTGGGCGACGGCGTCGAGCCGCTGCTTCTGCACCGTCTGCGGCCGCTGCAGCAGCAGCGGAGAGAGCCGGCTCGACACCCGCACCAGGTCGCGTTCGTGCAGGGCGGCGTTGCGCGCCAGGCCCGCGGCCAGCCGGCCCGAGACGATGTCGAAGCGCTGCTCGGCCAGCCGCACCAGGTCCGGTACGCGCTGCAGCGCGCGGTCGGCGTGGGCGATGCGGCTGCGCCGGTCCTCGACGGTGCGGCCGCCGCACCGGTGCATGCGCCCGCCGAGGTCGGCGATGGCGGCCTTCAGCTCGGCCAGGACCGGGGTGGCCATCTCCGCCGCCGCCGTCGGCGTCGGGGCCCGGCGGTCCGACACGAAGTCGATCAGGGTGGTGTCGGTCTCGTGGCCGACGGCGCTGATCAGCGGGATGCCGCAGTCGGCGACCGTGCGCGCCAGCCCCTCGTCGTTGAACGGCCAGAGATCCTCCACCGAGCCGCCGCCGCGGGCGACGATCAGCACGTCGGGCCTGGCGACCGGCCCGGCCGGATCCAGGGCGCAGAAGCCGCGGATGGCGGCGGAGACCTGGGCGGCGGCGGCGTCGCCCTGCACCACCACCGGCCAGACCACCACGTGGCAGGGCCAGCGGTCGCGGATGCGGTGCAGGATATCGCGGATCACCGCCCCGGTCGGGCTGGTGATCACCCCGACCACCCGCGGCATGGCCGGCAGCGGCCGCTTGCGCGCGGCCTCGAACAGGCCCTCGGCGGCGAGGCGGACTTTCAGCCGTTCCAGCTGGGCCAGCAGCGCCCCGACGCCTGCGGCCTCCATGGTCTCGATGACGATCTGGTAGCGCGACCCCGCCGGATAGGAGGTGATCTTGCCGGTGACGATCACCTCCAGCCCCTGTTCGGGCCGGACCGAAAGGCCGCGCACGCTGCCTTTCCAGACCACCCCGTCGATCGCCGCCCGCTCGTCCTTCAGCGTCAGGTAGACGTGGCCGTTGGAGTGGTTGGTGACTTTCGACAGCTCGCCGCGCAGGCGGACGAAGCCATAGGCGTCTTCCAGCGTGCGCTTCAGCGCGAAGGCCAGCTCCGAGACGGAATAGGGCCGCGCATTGCCGCTCGATTCGGTCGCGGGGGCGGTGTCGTTCATGGACGGAAGGTAGCGGCTCGGGGTTGGAAACCCAATGGCCGGCGAGACGGCCGCACGCCCGGTTTTCGCGCAGCGAAGGATCAGGATGGGGCTGCAGCTAAGCGGCGATGGCGATTGAGGTCGCTTCGGCTAACGCGTCGAAAACCCAATCCCTATATTGTCGCTCAAGATGAAAGTCGCGCTCATCCAGACCCGCACCCCCGCGACGCCCGAGGCGGGGCGCGACCATGTGCTGCCGCTGATCCGCCAGGCCGCGGCCGCGGGCGCCCAGCTGATCGCCACGCCCGAGGGGACCAACGTCCTGCAGAAGGACCGCGACCAGCTGGCGCCGCTGCTGCGCACGCTGGAGGACGACCTCGTCGTTCAGGCCCTGCAACAGGCCGCCCGCGAGCACGCCGTCGCCATCCTGGTCGGCTCGGCCCTGGTGCGGCGCGATGACGGCAAGTTCGCCAACCGCCAGGCGCTGATCACCGCGCAGGGCGAGATCGCCGCCACCTATGACAAGCTGCACATGTTCGACGTGCAGCTGCCGAACGGCGAAACCGCGCAGGAGTCGGCGACCTACGAGCCGGGCGACCGGGCGGTCACCGCCGAGATCTGCGGGACAAGGCTTGGCCTGACCATCTGCTACGACATCCGCTTTCCGGCCCTGTACCGGGCGCTGGCGCTGGCGGGCGCCGAGGTGCTGACGGTTCCCGCCGCCTTCACCCGCGCGACGGGCCAGGCCCACTGGGAGGTGCTGTTGCGCGCCCGGGCGATCGAGACCGGCAGCTTCGTGCTCGCCCCCGCCCAGGGCGGCTTCCACGAGGATGGCCGTGGCACCTATGGCCACTCGATGGTGATCGGACCCTGGGGCGAGGTGCTGGGACGCCTTGACCATGACGAGCCGGGCGTGCTTCTCGCCGATCTCGATCTGGCGGCGGTCGGCAAGGCCCGCCGGGCGATACCTGCGCTCCTCAACGCGCGTCAGTTCCAGGGACCATGATCCGCTACGCCCTCATCTGCGACCACGCCCACGAGTTCGAAGGTTGGTTCGGCTCGTCGAGCGACTTCGACGACCAGCAGGCGCGCGGCCTGATGGAATGCCCGGTCTGCGCCTCCAAGGCGGTCCGCAAGCAGATCATGGCCCCGGCGGTCGCCGGGACCCGCCGGACGGTGCAGGACGAGGGCCGCGCGTCCCAGGCGATGATGCTGGAGGCGATGGGCCGGATCCGCAAACACGTCGAGGAGAATTTCGACGACGTCGGCGACACCTTCGCCAAGGAGGCGCGCGCCATCCACGAGGGCAAGTCGGAGGTGCGCGGCATCTATGGCCAGGCCACCCCGGCCGAGGTTCGCGACTTGGTCGAGGACGGCGTCCCGGTCGCCCCGCTGCCGCCGGAACCGCCGAAGAAGACCGAGCTGAACTGAGGATGCTCCCCTCAGGGGGAGCTCCCGCGGAGCGGGTGAGAGGGCTTCCACTCGGATGCCTGCCGCAGGCGTCATCTGCTTCTCAGCGGAAGCCCCCTCCGACCCTTCGGGCCACCTCCCCCTGAAGGGGAGGATTTTTAGAAGGTCGTGCGCATCCCCACCGACAGCACGTAGCCGGAGCCCTTCACCGCGCCGGCCAGGTTGGTCCGCGTCTCGGCCGGCGTGCCGGCGTTGAACACGTCGCTGCGGTCGATTCGGCTCTTCTTGAAGTTGATGTAGGCCAGGCCGGCGTCGAGCTTCATCTGCGGGGTCACATTGGCGGTGGCGCCGATGGCGTAGAGCCAGCGGTCGCCGTCGGGCACCCGCGCCGTGCGGCCAAGGTTCGGGGTCGGCGTTGGGTCGTATTGCACGCCGGCGCGGAGCGTCAGCGCCGGGCTCGTCGCATAGTCCAGGCCCACCCCGCCGGTGGTGACGTCCTTGTACTGCTGTTCGATGGTCTGCAGGCCGGTCGCCGTGCGGATGTGAATGGCGTCGAACTCGCCCCAGCCGATGCGCTGCACCTGGCCATCGAGGGTGAGCCGGTCGGTCAGGGCGTAGCGGGCTCCGAGGGTGGCGATCCACGGCGTGGTGAAGGTCGCCGCGGCGGCGATCGTGCGATTGGCCGCGGCCGGCAGCGGCGGCAGCAGGCCGCTGACCGTGACGCTGCCGTCGAGCTTGTGCTCGATCTTCGACTTGTAGCTGGCGCCCAGGGTCAGCCGATCGAAATGCGCCTGGCCGCCGACCGCCCAGCCCCAGTCCCAGCCGTCGCCGTGCAGCTGAGTGGCCCCGTCCGGCAGTAGCGGCGAAAGATTCGGGAAAGCGCTGGACAGGCTGGCGTCGGTGCGTTCGGCGTTGGCCGCGACGCCGAGGTCCAGCCAGTCGGTCACCCGCACCGCGCCGGTGAGCTGCAGATCGATGGTGCGCAGGTCCGAGGTCAGGCCGTCGTAGCGGGTCCACGCCCTCGGCTCATACTTGGTGGTGAAGTTGAAAGGCGCTGAGGCGGAGAAGCCGATGGCGAAGCGGTCGCCGATCGGCGCGGCGATGGCGAAGTTCGGCAGCAGCCCCGGCTCGATCGGCTTGAAGGCGCGCGGCTGCCCCTGGATCGGCACGGTCACCCCGCCGGGGTAGGTGATGGTCGAGCCGGTGTCGGTCACGCTGCCGTCGACAATGACGCCATGGAGGCCGAGGTAGGCCTCGCGGCCGGAGCGGGCGATCGACGCCGGGTTCCACCACAGCGAGGCGACGCCGGTGTCGGCGACCTCGCCGGAATAGGCGCGGCCGGTTCCGCGGACCGATTGTTCCTGCAGATAGAAGCCGCCGGCGTGGGCCTGCGAAGAAGCGGCCGCCACAGCCACGCCTGCGAGCGCCAAGGCTCGGGTCCTGCGCATGGGGCCTCCCGGAGTCTTTGTTGCTTACCCGACAGAACAACGGCGGCGACTTCCGGTTGCTCGACGACGACCTCACGCCGTCGTGGATGCCCCCGGGCGCTGGGATCAGATAGGCTCGGGGAGACTTGTGTGGCGCCGGCGCCACACTAAATGAGCTCCAGGCCCGGTTGCGCTTGCTCAAGGCGGCCGGGGACGATCCGCCTCAAGAGGGGACTCATGAACATTGATCTCTATTCGGACCGCGCCAAACAGGCGATTCAGTCCGCCCAGGGCCTGGCGCTCGCCAGGCGTCATCAACAGCTCGCCCCGGAGCACCTGCTGAAGGTGTTGCTGGAGGAAAAGGACGGCCTGACCCGGACGCTGATCCAGAGCGCCGGCGGCCGGCCCGACGAGGCCGACCGGGCGGTCGACGCCGCGCTCGGCAAGATCCCAAAGGTCGAGGGCGGCTCCGGCCAGCTCTACATGAAACCCGAGACGGCCCGCGTCTTCGCCGACGCCGAGGAGGGCGCGAAGGCGGCCGGCGACGCCTTCGTCACCACCGAGAGGCTGTTGATCGCCATCGCCAAGGACGGCGGCGAGGCGGCCAGCGTGCTGAAGACCGCCGGCGTCACCGCCAAGGGCCTGGAAGAGGCCGCCACGGCCGTCCGCAAGGGCCGCACGGCCGACTCCGCCTCGGCCGAGGAAGGCTATGACGCCCTGAAGCGCTACGCCCGCGACCTGACCCAGGCCGCCCGCGACGGCAAGCTCGACCCGGTGATCGGCCGCGACGAGGAGATCCGCCGCACCATCCAGGTGCTGGCGCGCCGGACCAAGAACAACCCGGTGCTGATCGGCGAGCCCGGCGTCGGCAAGACCGCCATCGTCGAAGGCCTCGCGCTGCGCGTCATAAACGGCGACGTGCCCGAGAGCCTGAAGGACAAGAAGCTGCTGTCCCTCGACATGGGCTCGCTGATCGCCGGGGCGAAATACCGCGGCGAATTCGAGGAGCGGCTGAAGGCGGTGCTGAACGAGGTGATCGCCGCCGAGGGCTCGATCATCCTGTTCATCGACGAGATGCACACCCTGGTCGGCGCCGGCAAGTCGGAGGGGGCGATGGACGCTTCCAACCTCTTGAAGCCCGCGCTCGCCAGGGGCGAGCTGCACTGCGTAGGCGCCACCACGCTCGACGAATACCGCAAGCACGTCGAGAAGGACGCCGCCCTGGCGCGGCGCTTCCAGCCGGTGTTCGTCCAGGAGCCGACGGTGGAGGACACCATCTCCATCCTGCGCGGCCTGAAGGAGAAGTATGAGGTGCACCACGGGGTGCGCATCTCCGACAGCGCGATCGTCGCCGCCGCCACCCTGTCCAACCGCTACATCGCCGACCGCTTCCTGCCCGACAAGGCGATCGACCTGGTCGACGAGGCGGCGAGCCGGGTGCGGATGGCGGTCGACAGCAAGCCCGAGGAGCTGGACGAGATCGACCGGCGCATCGTGCAGCTGAAGATCGAGCGCGAGGCGCTGTCGAAGGAGACCGACGCCGCCTCCAAGGCGCGCCTCGAAAAGCTCGAGGAGGAGCTCGACGACCTCGAAGGCCAGTCGGCGGAGATGACCGCGCGCTGGCGGGCGGAGAAGGACAAGGTCGGCCAGGCCGCCCAGGCCCGCGAGGCCCTGGACCGGCTGCGCGCCGAGCTGGTCACAGCCCAGCGTCGCGGCGACCTGCAGCGCGCCTCGGAGATCGCCTACGGCGAGATCCCGCAGCTGGAGCGTCGCCTGGCCGAGGAGGAGGCCAAGGCCGAGACGGACGCCATCTCGCCGGAAGTGGTCGACGCCGAACAGATCGCCGCGGTGGTCTCCCGCTGGACCGGGGTGCCGGTCGAGAAGATGCTGGAAGGCGAGCGCGAGAAGCTGCTGGCCATGGAGGACAACCTGCGTCAGCGGGTGGTCGGCCAGGAAGAGGCGCTCCTTGCGGTGTCCGACGCCGTACGGCGTGCGCGGGCCGGATTGCACGATCCGAACCGGCCGATCGGCTCCTTCCTGTTCCTCGGCCCCACCGGGGTCGGCAAGACCGAGCTGACCAAGGCGCTGGCCGAGTTCATGTTCGACGACGAGCATGCCATCACCCGCCTCGACATGAGCGAGTACATGGAGAAGCACTCGGTCAGCCGGATGATCGGCGCGCCGCCCGGCTACGTCGGCTACGACGAGGGCGGGGCGCTGACCGAGGCCGTGCGCCGCCGGCCCTATCAGGTCGTGCTGTTCGACGAGATCGAGAAGGCCCACCCGGACGTCTTCAACATCCTGCTGCAGGTGCTGGACGATGGCCGGCTCACCGACGGCCAGGGCCGCACGGTCGACTTCCGCAACACCCTGATCATCATGACCTCCAACATGGGGGCGGAGTATCTGGCGAGCCTGGCGGACGGCGACGACGTGGAGACCGCGCGGCCGGCGGTCATGGAGGCGGTCCGCCACCACTTCCGACCCGAGTTCCTCAACCGGATCGACGAGATCATCCTTTTCAAGCGGCTGGGCCGTAGCGAGATGGACGACATCGTCCGCATCCAGCTGAAGCGTGTCGAGAAGCTGCTGGCCGACCGGCGGATGACGCTGTCGCTGGACGAGGTGGCCCTGCACTGGCTGGCCGAGCGCGGCTATGACCCGGTCTATGGGGCGCGGCCGCTGAAGCGGGTGATCCAGAAGGAGCTGGTCGACCCGATCGCCCGCAAGCTGCTGGCGGGCGAGCTGGCCGACGGCCAGGTCATCGAGGTCGGCGCCACCGGCGAGGGCCTGGCGATCGACCGCGCCAAGGTGCACTGAGGACTAGATGCTCGCGATGCATCTTCCGCGTGTCATCCCGGAAAGTGCGTAGCGCTTATCCGGGACCCATGCACACGGCGGATCGAGGGGGTGGCGTCCGCACTGCCGCGACCTCTCGGAGAGCTTGGCGTTCATGGGTCCCGGTGTTCGCTTCGCGAAACCGGGATGACAGCCGGGGGACGGCGCTCCCTACAGCGCCAGCGGGGTCACCTTGCCGCCCTGGGTGACCACCCGCTTCATCAGCGCCATCCCCGCGCCCTCGCCGGTCGCCGGCTTGGCGATGGTGATGGCGTACCAGGCGCCGTCCGGCAGGCCGGAGAAGCTGAAGCGGCTGTCGGCGTCGCAGGTGGTCCGCCGCACGAAGGCCGAATAGTCGCCGGCCGGCGCCGACGGCGTGCGTGCGCGCACCGTTTCGGCCGGCTCGGCGGCGGACTCGCTGGAGCCGTAGAGCACGTGCATCCGCCGCCGCGTCCACGGCGTCTCCGGCGTCAGGATCACCGTGGCGTGGGCGCAGCTGAAGCGCGTCTTGCCCTGCCGGTAGGCCAGGTGGCCGGCGACGCCGCCACGGCCGGTCTCGGCCGACCAGGCGAAGTCCTCGGCCCGGAAGCTGGAGGGAGCGGGCGGATGTGCGCCGCCGGGCGGCGGCGGGCCGAGCGTGGGCGCGCAGCCGGCCACGACGGCGGCGGCGGCGAGGACGGAAAACATCGGGGCGCGCGACATGTGCCTCACCATAGGAGCTTCTGCTCCTGTCGAAACCGCCATTTGCGGCGGAGAGATGGCGAAAACGCAACGGCCACGCTTATTCCATCCCCGGCTTGCCGCGCATCGCCTTGACGCCGGCCCGGCGGACCTTGCCCTCCAGCCGGCGTTTCTTCGACGCCAGGGTCGGCCGCGTTTTCTTGCGCTTCGGCGGCGGCGGCTCGGCCGCCTTGCGGATCAGGGCGACCAGCCGCTCCTGCGCATCGGCCCGGTTCATCTCCTGCGACCGGTGGCTCTGGGCGGTGATCACCAGCACCCCCTCCTGCGTCAGCCGGGAGCCGGCCAGCTGGTAGAGCCGGGCGCGCACCGCCTCCGGCAGGGCGGGCGAGAGGCGGACGTCGAAGCGCAGCTCGACCGCGTTGGAGGTCTTGTTGACGTGCTGGCCGCCGGGTCCGGAGGCGCGGATGGCCTTCCAGCTGAGCTCGCTTTCGGCGAGCGAGATGGCGGATGTGACCTCGATCATCGCCGTTCAACTGCCATGCTTCGCGCGTCGATGCGACGTCTCACGACCGGGCGCGCGGCGCCCGACCCTTGACCTCGGGGCAAAAAAACGCTTGAGAGCCCGCGCTTTGTCGCGCGCGCGTCGCGTCGCCGTGCGGCCTATTTTCGGTTCAGGAGAACAACCATGCGCGTCTACTACGACCGCGACGCTGATATTTCCCGCATCCTGGACAAGAAGATCGCCATCGTAGGCTACGGCTCCCAGGGTCGCGCGCACGCGCTGAACCTGGTCGACTCCGGCGCCAAGAACGTCGCCGTCGCCCTGAAGGCCGGCTCGGCCACCGCCAAGAAGGTGGAAGCCGACGGCCTGAAGGTGATGACCGTCGCCGAAGCCGCCGCCTGGGCCGACGTGCTGATGGTGCTGGCTCCCGACGAGCATCAGGCCAAGATCTACAAGGAAGAAATTCACGACAACCTGCGCGACGGCGCCGCCCTGCTGTTCGCCCACGGCCTCAACGTCCACTTCGGCCTGATCGAGCCGAAGGCGAGCGTCGACGTGCTGATGGTTGCGCCCAAGGGCCCTGGCCACACCGTGCGCGGCGAGTACCAGAAGGGCGGCGGCGTGCCCTGCCTGATCGCCATCCATCAGGACTCCACCGGCGGCGCCATGGACCTGGGCCTGGCCT
>Ga0105248_10001117_pt1 | contig 29839 bp, 31 predicted proteins | sample KBSS34metaG_FD_81524 | JGI IMG/M metagenome (GOLD analysis project Ga0105248, IMG submission 81524) | Switchgrass rhizosphere microbial communities from Kellogg Biological Station, Michigan, USA - KBS S3-4 metaG | ecosystem: Host-associated > Plants > Roots > Rhizosphere > Soil | place... | reverse complement strand
ATGTTGCCCGGGCTGCTAGGCTCCACGCTGCTGATCTGCAGCTGTGCATCGCGGCTCCCGAGCTTGCCGGCTGCGCCGCGGGTGGAGATGCCCGCTGAGGCGACGCGGCCGTGCGGGCTTTATCGGCTGCCGGAGAATCCAAAGACCGCCGACCTGGAGGTTGGTTATGCGACTCGCGGGGCTGAAATCGTAGCCTGCGATGCCGCGCGGGCTCTGGCTGTGCAAACCCACGCGGCGGAGCATGCGCTCGCCGATCAGCTCACGGGGAAGGGACGTCCGCCCGCCCGTTGAGCTCTCGCACGTAGTCGCCGATGTCCTTCGGCCAGGGGGCGGTGAGCTCGTCGAACCGCGCCCGATCCCCGGCGAACAACGCCCGCGTCGCCTCTTCGTACCCAGGGAAATTGCCGGCGAGAGTGGTCATGACCCGATAGGCCACCTCCTGCGCCTGGCGGAGCGAATCCGACGCGCCGGTCTCACGCCGCGCCTGATCGACCAGCCGGCGCAGGGCCGCCGAGGCGCCGCCGGGTTGGCTGGAAAGCCAATCCCAGTGGCGAGGCAGCAGCGTGACTTCACGGGCTGTGACGCCGAGCTTTGGCCGGCCGCGGGTGGGCTTTGGCGGCGAAGGCGCCACGCGCTCGAGCACCTCCGACAATGACCCGCGCAGATCGAGATCGACCACGCGCCCCGTCGAGCCGTCGATAACAAGAGCGCCGGTCCCGTCGGTCGCATGCGCGGTTGCCGCGACCGTCGCCAGATCCCCTCGCCTCAAAAGGCGATCACCGAGGAAGACCGCGAACTCCACTCAACGTCGCTCTTCGCAATTCAATTTCACCCGGGCGAATTAGCAGTTCCGTCTCGCTGTAGCTAGCCCGTCTTTTCTCACAAGGAGCGTCTATGCCCGGCCAAACACCATCTCACGGCCGTCCTGGCCTCGCTGACAGCATCGAGACCTGGATGGCGCAACGAAACGCCGACGTTCAGCGCCTGGCTGCTGGCGCGCACGCTGTAGGCCAACAGGTCTGGAGCGATGGCAACCGGCTTAACCAATACGTCTCGGCGGCGCGACCGAGCGATGTCGCCGCGCTGGGGGTTCGCGCCATGCAGAAGGCGACAGCCACCGGCGACCGCGTCGCCGCGGGGGCAAGCGACGCGGTTGCGCGGCAAATCGCGGCGATGTCCCCCGCTGCAAGGCGCATTGCGTCCGGCGCAGGTGACGCGAGCCTCGCGGGGCTCAATGGCGCTCAGGACGCTTTCACATTCGGTTTAGGTGATCGGGCATACGCGGGGGTCCGCGCTCTCGCAGACGCCGCAGACGGCGCTGACTTAGGTCGCGCCTATTCACGCCACTATGCCGGCACTCAGGCGCTGGATGCGTATGATGAAGGTCATCATCCGATTGCACGGGGCGTAGGTGAAGTTGCCGGAACAGCGGCCCAGATCGGTTTGCTCGGTGCAGGCGAAGGTGGCGTAGCTGCCTTGAAGGGACTGGCTCAGGCTCGCCGAATTCCACAAGCGTCCAGATTGCTGGCTCGAGAAGGCGCTGCGCTCGCTGGAGGCGGCGCGACCGCGGGCTTCGGTGGTCAGGCCGTCGGCGATTTCGCGACAGGCAGACATAGCTCGCCCGCGGATTACGCCGCAGCTACGCTGGGCGGCGTCGCTGGCGTCGGTGCCACCATTCTGTCGCGCGGACGGGCAAGCGCGGGAGGCGCCGCCGATGGCGCCGTCACGTCGGTCGCTCAAGACCTGCTAAACGGGCGGCCGGTCTCGATGGACAATGCCCGCCAGGCTGCCGTCCTCGGAGCCACGGTTGGAAGCTTGGCCGGTGGCGCCGGCCGCGCATGGTCGAACAGTCTTTCGCGTTCGGCCAAGGGTCAGCTTGGCGAAGGACTCTCCAAGGTGCGGACCGTCGCGCGCGGCGACATGCCTCTCGCCGATGGCAGCGTTCGTCTACCTCTTGTAGGAGGTGGCTTCACGATCCCCGACCATCTGACGGAAGGAGGTGAGATCGCTGAGGCAAAGTTTGGAAACTACGCCCGCCTTAGTCCGCGACAGCGGCAGGCCTACCAACAACCCCTGCCAAACTATCGGGTGGACCATTTCTTGCCTCGCGACATCGGAGCGATGTTCGGCGCGCCTGCGAATTCGGCGGCTTTGGGGTTGTATCGGCCAACCGAAAATTTCAGTCCCTTGCGGTGAAATGGAATGAGTTCTTGATTTGTTCCGGTCCATCTGTAGGAATCCGCGCCTCTTACATGGGAGGCGAAAATGGGCTGGATGGCTTCGTGGATCGCGGTGCAACGGGCCGGCAAGAGTGAAATCCTGCAACACCTGGGGCTGGCGGAGCTCGGAGAGGAGGTGCTTCCGGGAACGCGCGCAGCCCCGTTTTGCTGTCGAGAATTTCCCGACGGCTGGCTGGTGATCTTCAGCGAGAATTTCGATTGGGCCAGCCCGAAGAGGCTTCTCGACCTCTCGCGCCTCGGATTCGCTATCGCCTGCCAGTTCGAGGACAAGGTGGAGATGACGAGCGCTCTGACGGCGGCGCGCGATGGCGTCGAGCTTTGGCGCGTATTCCACGACAATACCCAGTCGATCTTCCGCCTGGATGTGAGCGGCGAGCCGCCAGCTGCGCTGGCGGCGATCCGGGACAAGGCCTTCGAGGAGCAGCGGGCTAATGGTGGCGAGGATTCCAGCACCGATTTCGTGCAGGACGTGCCCCTTGAGTTGGGCAGGGTTGTCTGCGGGTTCCATGCCGAGGAGGTTGATGCGCCGTTCACAGCTCTTCGGAAGGCGAGTGCGTCTGGGATAGGCGGTGAGGGCAAGCGGCGGGGCTTGCTCGGGAAGCTGCTTTCGTTAGGGCGTGGCTGACGGCACGCGATAAAAAAAGCCCGCAACATCCGCTGCGGGCTTTTCTCTTAGGTGGTGCCACGACAGGGATTCGAACCCTGGACCTCAGCCCTACCAAGCCCGTCCAAGCCTTTTCCGATTGTACGCTATTGTACGATTTACTAAGCAAAATCATCGACTTAAGTCGCCGACTGTGCGAGGCTCTACGCTGTAATTTTCGTCCTGGCGCTTACCATGCGCTTACCAGCGGAGACGGGTAAGCGGCGCCGGACGCGAGGTCAGCGTCATGTCGGACAAGCGTCAGAAACTCACCCGGAAGATCGTCGAAGCCGTCGAGCCGGGACCCAAGGACCAGTTCCTTTGGGACAGCGAGGTCGTGGGATTCGGCGTCCGCGTCCGCCCCGGCGGCCACCGCGGCTACATCCTGCAGTACCGCTTCGCCGGCCGCGCGCGCCAGTACCAGATCGGCGCCCATGGCTCGCCTTGGACGGTTGAGACTGCGCGCGACCGCGCCAAGGTGCTGCAGGGTCAGGTCGCGGCCGGCGAAGACCCACAGGACTCCAAGCTGGGCTTCCGCAAGGAGCTCACCGTGGCCCAGCTCTGCGACCAGTACCTCGCCGAGGGCTTGGCGACCCGCAAACAGACCTCGATCGATTCCGCTCGCTCGGACATCGACAATCACATCAGGCCGCTCCTGGGCGCCAAGCGCGCAAGCCTGGTCAGCCGCCAGGACGTCGACCAGCTGCTGGCCGATGTGGCGGCCGGGAAAACGCGGCGCACCGCCAAGACCGCCAAGAAGCGCGGCCTGTCGATCGTGCGGGGCGGGAAGGGCGCCGCCAACTCCGCGGTGGTGACGCTGTCAGCGGCCATGGGCTTCGCGGTCGCCCGTGGCGTCCGCCCTGACAACCCGGCCTTTCGGGTGCGGCGCTTCCCCGAGAAGAAGCTCGAGCGCTTCCTGTCGCCGGCCGAGATCGCGCGGCTGGGCGAGGCCCTGGCGGCGGCCGAGGCGGTTGGCGTGGAGTCACCGTCCGCGATCGCGGCGATCCGGCTTCTGGTCCTCACCGGCTGCCGCAAGAACGAAGTCCTCACCTTGAAGCCTGGCTTCGTGGACCGGCACCATCGATGCTTCCGGCTCCCGGACACCAAGACCGGGCACAAGATCGTCCATGTCGGGGCGCCGGCGCTGAAGGTGATCGACGGCATCTGCCCTGAGGGCAGCAACAGCGAATATGTCCTGCCCGGCGACTTCGGGACCGGCCACTTCGTCAATTTGCAGCGGCCCTGGGAGCGCATCCGCGCCGCCGCTGGTCTGGACGACGTCCGCATCTGATCGGCGCGCTGCTGGGGCACCGCAGCGCCAAGACCACCCACCGCTACGCTCACTTGGCCGAGCATCCGGTGAAGGATGCGGCGGCGCGGATTTCGGCGGAGATGTCTCGGCTGCTGGGCGAGGAGGCACCGGCGGTCGATCCGGGATTGCCTGCGACGTCGCTGGTCGCCGGCGCCGGCGAGACCGCGCGGGCCCAATCGCTGCTGGGTCGGGTGAGCGAAACCAAATGGCTGCCAACCGAAGCGGCCGCGGCCTACGTCGGGCTGTCGGTGCCGACGCTGCACACCTATCGATGGGCCGGTACGGGGCCGGTCAGCCGAAAGATCGGCAAGCGCGTCGTCTATGCCCGGGCCGATCTCGACGAATGGATGGTGGGGCGACCAGCCGTGGCCGTCAGCTGACGACGGTTGACCGACGGACCCTCGGCGGCGCCAACTTGCGATGAACCGATGTCGCTTGGGAACTCAGGCGTCCCGAGGGTCGGCACGGCGGGGAGAGAAACGTGGAGATCGGGCCGTATTCCCTGCCAGATGCGAGCGATTCAAAAGACTACGAGGTCTTGATCAAACTCGTGGACGACTGGATCGAGAGTCGTGACCTCAACGTCATTTCCGCAGGCTTCGAGGCCACCGCGAAACGGGCCCAAAGCAACTACGTGTCGGTCATGTTGGACCCCGATTCCACCAACACCGACCATCGACGATATCGCCGCTACCTGGCGCAAAGCGAACGTCTGGCCGAGGCCATGGGTGACGGGACTTCCGCGAAGACCATTCACCTGGTTGCAGACTTTCGGTCGGTCAGAACCGCGCTCGAAACTCTGGACGCCGGTCTTCGATTTTTCAAAGCTGAGCCGGAAGCGCTCGGCGACGATGGAAATCCACGCCGGCCGGAGGCCTTCGCCGCGCAAGTTATAAGGTCATTCGGCTACGAGGTCGGACAGGCGGTCGAGGAACTCGAGGGACGAACGGTTCTGCCGATCGCTCGCACCGACCCGGCTACGCAACAGCGCGCAGCCTATCTCTTATTGTTTGATCTCGTCTCGGAGACGTCAGGAGCCCCTGTGTCGCTCATCGGCCATCTTCTCGAGGTCGAGGCGGAGCGAATTCCGGCGATTGCCGTGGCCTTGGTCGGTGATTTCAGGATCGATGATCTTGAGACCAAAATTTTGGCGTTCGATCCCAGCGCCCTCGAACGGCTGCGCACCTGGTGCGCCGACGAGGTCTATGCCGAGGCGGTAAGTCAAAGCCCATATCCGCGGATGGGAAAATTCAGACTCCGCACAATCCCGAAGATCAAGATTAAGAATCCGACCACGGAATTTCGCCATAAGTTTCGGAAGATAAGTCCTGAGTTCGATATATCGTCTCGTTATATAAAGATGCCGTTTCGAGGTAATGCCGTCGTCGGCTTTTTCGACCTTTTGGGATTTTCTGCGTTTCTGGAAGAGCGCTGGTCAACCTTGGAAGAGCCTGAGAAAATCCTGAAACAACTCAGGTCCGACCTCGTGGATTCCGGCCTGTCGGCACAAGGAGGGTCGTGCTTTCCGGAAGTGAGGACGATCTCCGACTCCATCGTCGCATTCGTGCCGGCCACCGAAGGCACGCTCGAGGTGGTTTGGGCGATGTGCACGATCGCGGACCTCAATCGAAAGCTCGAATATCTGGCCGCGAGATTGGGATTCGGACTTCGAGGCGCCGTCGATCTCGGCGAGGTTTATTGCGACAGCGAGGACGTAACGGGTCCGGCGCTCGCCAGGTGCGTGAAGTTGGAACACTTCGCCAGCTCGATGCGGACGATCATCGGCCCCAACCTCTTGGAGAGTTTCGCCGGCCAAATGGACGAATTGACCAAAACCGGAACCATGACCGAAAAGGTCGACGGCAAGCCGGTGACGATTGGGGTCTTGCCGCCGGCAAACTCGCTTTTCGGGACCATACGCCAGAGCTCCGACGGACTTTGGCGGATTTGCCACCGACCGGACATCACCGAGATGGTGCGTGCCTTGCAAAACGAAGCGCCGACGGCGGCGACCAAAGCAAAGTACGCAGAGTATCTGGAGATCTTCACGGGAAATCGGATCGAGTACACGATGTCGCGCGGGCCACCGTACCCCTCCAAAGCGGCGCTCCGTGAGGCTGCGGAAAGCCTACGACGCCTGTAGGGCCAGCGGCTGGCCATGTTCAGTAGCGGGATCTTCCACACGAAACACGAATAATAGTACGACGCAAAAAGCGAATGTGAGCACGACATAAAAAGCGAATTTTAGCACGACATAAAAAGCGAATTATAGTACCACACAAAAAGCGATCATTCCTGCCGCTTTAAAGCAGCTTCGTATTCGCATTTGTGAGGGCACCGAATATGGCCACGCCACAGGAGCGATTGGCGAATGCCCTGGAAGCCTTGGAAGGGCTGCAGGCGGCCGGCCGCCAGACCGTACGTTCCAAAGACCTCACTCGAGACGCTCGCGAGCTGCTGAGCAAAAACGGCTTCCTGAAGGAGGTCATGAAGGGCTGGTACATACCGGCGCAGCCGGGCCAGCCAGACGGAGAGACCACGGCCTGGTACGCCTCCTATTGGGACTTCGTACGCGAGTATCTCACCGAACGCTTCGGCGACGCCTGGTCGCTCTCGGCCGATCAATCGTTGTTGCTGCAGGCCGGTAACTGGAACGTGCCCACGCAACTCCTCGTGCGCGCCGTCGGTGGGCGCAATCAGGTGACCAATTTCCTGCACGGCACCTCGCTGCTGGACATCAATCGCCCCCCCGCGGCCGAAGGCTCGCTCGTCCAGCTGCAGGGCCTGAGACTCTACGCGATCGAAGCGGCCCTGATCGAAGCCTCTCCGCAGTTCTTCGCCAACCACCCCACCGAGGGCCGTACGCTGCTTGCGCTGCAGCGCGACGCGTCGAGCCTGCTGGAACGGCTGCTCGCCGGCGGTCATACGGTCATCGCCGGTCGTTTGGCCGGCGCCTTCCGCAACGTCGGGCGCGACCGCGAGGCCGAACAGATCCTCCAGGCCATGGCTGCGGCGGGCCATCGGGTTCGGGAGGTCGATCCCTTCACAACGCAATGGCCGGTCCTGGCGTATGTCCGCGAGCCTTCGCCCTACGTGCACCGGATCCGGCTGCTGTGGGAGAAGATGCGTCCCGACATCCCCGAACGCTTTCCCAGGCCGCTCCGACGGCCGAACGACGTCGAGCGCTATTTGAAGGCTGTCGACGACGTCTACGTCACCGACGCCTATCACTCACTGTCGATCGAGGGTTACCGCGTGTCGCGCGAGCTCATCGAACGCGTACGGGGCGGGACCTGGGATCCCGACGGCGACGACGTCGACCGCAAGCATCGCGACGCCATGGCGGCCCGCGGATACTGGCAGGCATTCAACGCCGTGAAGGACAGCGTCCGCGCGGTGCTCTCGAACGAAAATCCCGGCGCGGTCGCCGATCGCGACCACGGCCGCTGGTATCAGGAGCTGTTCGCGCCGAGCGTCGGCGCAGGGCTGATCAAGGCCGCCAACCTCGCGGGGTATCGCAACAGCCCGGTCTACATCCGCAACTCGCGACATACGCCGCTCAACGCCGAGGCTGTCCGCGACGCCATGCCGGTCTTTTTCGAGCTGCTGTCACGGGAAGAGGACCCCGCAGTCCGCGTGGTCCTGGGCCATTTCATCTTCGTCTACATCCATCCCTATCTCGACGGGAACGGCCGCACGGGTCGCTTCCTGATGAACGTCATGATGGCTGCGGGCGGCTACCCGTGGACCGTAATCCCGGTGCAGGCGCGCGACCGCTACATGGCCGCTCTGGAATCGGCGAGCGTTGATCAGGAGATCGCTCCATTCGCGAGTTTCCTCGCCGAGCACGTGGGCAAGGCAGCGCCAGCGGCGGCCTAGACGTCGAGTGGGCGGCGCACTCCGCCGCACTTCACGGGCCGGCGCTCTGCAGGCTGTCCAGATAGCCGTCCGAGCCGCTGAAGTAGTTTTCGGCCGCGGTCATGACGTCGGCCAGGACGTCCAAGTCGAGCTGTTCCTCCGAAATGGGGATCGCCACGCCTTTCTTGTCCACCGGGTAGCGGAAGGCAAAGGAGTTGGGGTCGATCTTGGCGAATTCCGCGACGATCTCCGCCACGATTTCATCCGCGCCGCCCGGGTCGCTCACATGGTAGCCGTCCAACACCTCGGCATACCGCTTCCAAAGTTCACCCAGCGAATGTGTGGACCAATTCGTCTCGACCCCGACCGTATGGCCGAAGTTCGCGATCAGATACTTCAGCGACAGTTCGAGGAACTGCCGGTAGTTAAAAATGATCGGGTAGACGAGGATGTTGCGGTCGAACCGATGCCGCGCTTGAGCGACCATCAGGTCGGCGCCTTTCTTATAGCCGCTCATCATCAGCATCAGCCGACTGCGCTCGTCGGCTTCCACATCGGCGTTGCGATCCCAGCCCGCAGCCCGGGTGAAGGCCTTGTCGCCGGCGCGCGGCCAACGGAACTCGCGATTCAGCAGCGCCTCGAAGTCGATCTTTGCCACGCCGCTCTTCTCCCTTCATCGCGACGGCCGCACCGTTGGCCAACACTCACCACGGTGTGAAATTTCAACCGACGTCCCTGGGTTGTATACTGCCGTTATTTGAGACACGCTCCGTCGGAAGCGGGGGGCGGAACAATGTACTACTTGATGCTGGACGCCGACGCGCCGCCGGGCGCCGTCCTCAGATACGTCCGACGTAACAACAACAAGTCGGTGCTCCAAGCGATCGCAAGCTACGACCCTGCGGAAATGCAATCGATCCCTTGGGCGGCGGCGGCGCCGGCGAGGATCGAAGACCATCCGCTGCGGAACGTCGCCGCACCCGGAAACCCCGTCGATCCCGCAGGCATCTATGATGACTAACCCCGCTCGCTTGAGCCTCCTCGGCGTCGGGATCGCGGCACTCGTGACCGCCGGTTGCAGCACACCCGACGGACGCTTCAAGTCCGCAGTCGGCTTCGACAAATCCACCCCGCTCGCGGTCTATCCGGCCCTCAGCGCCGTGCCGGGAGAGGCCACCGCCAAGATGACGGTGAAAGACCTGCCGGAACGGGCCGGGGCGGCCTACATCACCGCATTGGCCGCCAAAGCGACGTCCATTGAGGACTTCCAGGCGGCCGTCGCGAAACCGGTCTCGGCAAGTGCGCCGCCGTCCTCCGACCGGACCGGCGTCTCCCGCACGCTGCTGCTGACGGTTTCGCCGGGTCCCTTCGCTCCAGACGAGCAGCGGCAGCATCCCGGGGACAGGCTCACCTACATCGAGATGTGGGTGCAGCCGATCAACTTCATCTTCACCGGGATCCCCGCGACCGCCACAACCTGGTCGAGCCAGCCGATCGACACCACCGACGTCAGCACCACAACGAAAGTCGATCCCGAGCTGGACGCCACCCTGCTCGCCGACGTCAAAGGTGCGTTGAAGTCGCCGTTCGCCTTCGACCGAACCAAGGACGTCAAAGGGACGAACGCCGAACCCTACCGGCCGACGACCATCAACCTGCGCGGCGGCGACATCGTCGTCGAAGCCACCGGCGCGCGCGACCTCGATCTCGAGGGCACGGCGATCGTCAAGACGACGATCGCGCCCTTGCAACCCGATGATCCCAACAACCTTGAGACCGTCACGGTCGCTTCGGGCATCGACGTCGGCCACATCGGCAAGTGGGCGAAGGACGCGGACGCGAAGATCGTCACCACGACCGTTCGGCAGTGGAAGCCGGTCTATTTGGTGGCCAAGCTCTATCTTTGGTACGGCGTCCGCCACGTGACGGACGGCGCCGGGACCTACGCCGAAAACGACGACAAGGTCCAATATCTCGACCGAAAGGCGAACGTCAGCTGCGTCGCCGTGCTGGCCCCCGCCGATACGGTGTCACCGACATGGTCGCTCGTCTTTCCAACCCCCTTGGGCCAGACGTCCGCCTTGGTGATCGGGACCGACCAGGGCCCGCGCCAGCTGCATTTTCAGAGCCTGGACGACGCCTATCTCGTGAAGTCCTGGATCGAAGCCGGCCATCTGACGACCTTGGGAACCCGCCCGATCGGGTACGTCGACGACACCGCGGCCGCCAAGACCCTCGTCGCTGTTCCCAAGGGCGCGACGCTGCAGCCGTGGTCAGCGACGGACAAGGTCTCCCGCGCCCCGATCGACCAAAAGACTTGTGACGCGCCGGGGACTCTCGTGGGCGGAATGCCGGCCGGACCCGTACCTCCGGTGGGTCCGGCGTCGCCGGCCAAGACCCCATAGGTCAACGGCCTGTCGAGTTCGGGCGACCGCGGTTGCGCAAGCTGTCCCACTCTCCGACCTCAGGGCCATGTTCATGTCGCGCGCGACCTCGGCGCTGCGAAGGCCTCGCCGCCGCCGGATCGCGTTCAGGATCAGCGAGAGCGTCGATTGGCGTCCCAACAGGTCCTGACGCGGAGTGGCATCCATGTAAGTGACGCGCGACAACCTCTGCTTGTATCGCTTGTCTACACCATCTCTCAATTTGGTGAAGCTGGTTGCCCCATGAGCGGGCAGGCCCGCGTAGGCTTACGCCCTCAACGCCGAGGTCTGGGCGCCGTAGAGCGATGGTGACAAACGTGGAGTCTGAGCCATGAGCGAAGCGACAAGCGTCGAGCCACACCGCCTGCTGCGCACGCCCGAAGCCGGTAGGTGGTTGGGCCTATCGGGACGCACGCTGGAGAAACATCGATCCTACGGGACGGGGCCAACCTATCGGAAGATCGGCGGTCTCGTCGTCTACACCGTGGACGATCTCCAGGCCTGGGCCGATCGCGGCGTTCGATCGTCGACCTCGGGGGTCCGGCCCGACCGCGTCTACCCGGCGCGGCGAATGCAAGCCGGCGCTTGATACGCCAACCCTTCATCGAGGCCGGCGTGACCCGGCCTTTAGCCTTGTCGGACCTCCCGTCATGATCCGCTCAAGATCGGCGTAGTTGAAGCCCGCGGGCCGGCCGACGAGGAAGCTCGGCGCAAAGTGGTCGATGATGTGCTGACCCGGCGTCAGGCCGGCGCGCACCTTCGCCCGAGCTTCACGCAGCTGCGCGCGATCGGGGTCGGCGACGCCATTCGCCTGAAGGACCTTGGTGACCACCTTCTCGCGGCGGGCGTCGCGCGCCTGACCGCGGCAATTCTTGCGGATGTAGGTCGTCAGCGCCTTGGCGAAGAGACCCTGGCAATGGAACGACTCCATCGCGCGCCCGAGCGTCGCGGCGAAGGCGGCGGTCACATTCTTCGTTTCCCGAACCTGGCGGTAGAAGGCCAGCGTCTGGTCCTCCAGCGCCCCAACCTGAATCTGCGCCGGCGGCGCGAAGAAGAGGTAGGCCGGGACCGGCTCACTGAGGCTGACCTCCTTGTAGAGATGCAGACCAAAGCAGAGCGCGAAGACGCACACGAGATTGTTGCCGGTGGCGACGTTGATCGTCCGTAAGGCCGCGATGACTTCGGCCCAGGTGGCGCGCTCGCCGCTCGGGGCCAGAAGCAGGCCTTCGTCGGCCGAGCCGTGGGCGTCGATGTGGAGGATTGGGCGCCATCCTTCGTCAGCGAGCTTCGCGACCTCGGCGAAGGCCGCCATCAATTCAGCCTTGTCCGCCACCACGATCTCCCGGAAGGCCTGCCCCTCGGCGCGGGTCAGGTCTTCCAGGTCTTCAACGATGCGGCGGCTGGGGCCGAGCTCCGCCTCGGGCAGGGAGCGGATCCAGACCACCGCGTTGTTTTGAAGGACATCGGAGATGGTGAGCGCCGTTCCTGATGGCGCGACGTCAGGCGTCTGGGACATGGCGCGCTCCGGGTTCGGTATCGCCGGCAGCGCTTGCGGCGCTGGACTTAGGTCCGGCGCAGAGGCGTTCATTGCCGCGGCCGGGGCAAGATGTACCCGAGATGGGGTCTCGACACCTAAAATCGAAGCTGCGGATGCGACGATTCTGGACGGGTTCGCCCCTCACGCCGCTTACCATGCGCTTACCAGCACGGTTCCGGAAGATCTTCGGGAGGATGGTGGTTCCCTCAACGAGTTGATTTCGTTGAGGGAACCATGGTGCCACGACAGGGATTCGAACCCTGGACCTCAGCCTTACCAAGGATGCGCTCTACCACTGAGCTATCGCGGCGAATGGCGAGGCGGGGGCTATAACGAACGCCGGGGGCCGCGTGAAGCCCCAATCCGCGCCGGCCCCGCTTGACGGGCGGGCCGCAGCGTCGCACCGGATGGGCCCATGACGGCCCCGGAAAAGCCCCGCAATGACGAGCGTTCCGCCCGCGAAGCGAAGCTGGCCCAGGCGCTGCGCGCCAATCTGCGCCGGCGCAAGGCCGGGGACGGCGGCGCCAAGGTTGCCGCTACGGCGCCGAAAACCGTGGACAAGCCCTGAGGCGGCCTTTGCGAAGGCCCCCGCCGCACGCTAGATAACGGCGCTAGGCCCGCCCAAAGCACTTCCCCTGGAAGCGCGGCCGCTTCGAAGGATCTGGATTGGACCGCATCGCCATCATCGGCGGCGCGCGGCTGCAGGGCGAAATCCCGATCAGCGGCGCCAAGAACTCGGCCATCAAACTGATGGCGGCGAGCCTTTTAACGGAAGAGGCCCTGCGGCTGACCAACATGCCGCGGCTGGCCGACACGCGGTTTTTGGGCAGGCTCCTGCAGCGGCTGGGGACCGAGGTGGTCGAAGCCGACGGCGAGGACGGGCCGGAAACGCTCTTGCGCACCCGCGAGATCGTCAGCGCCATCGCCCCCTATGACCTGGTCCGCCAGATGCGGGCCTCGTTCAACGTGTTGGGCCCGCTGCTGGCGCGGACCGGCCAGGCGAAGGTCTCGCTGCCTGGCGGCTGCACCATCGGGGCGCGGCCGGTCGACCTGCACCTGAAGGCGCTGGAGGCGCTGGGCGCGCGGATCGACCTGCACGAAGGCTATGTCTACGCCCAGGCGCCGCGCGGCCTGCAAGGCGGACGCATCGAGTTTCCCAGCATATCGGTGGGCGCCACCGAGCACGCCATGCTGGCCGCCGTGCTGGCGAATGGCGAGACGGTGATGACCAACGCCGCCTGCGAACCCGAGATGATCGACCTGGCCGACTGCCTCAACAAGATGGGGGCCAAGGTGACCGGGGCGGGGACCTCCACGATCCACATCCAGGGCGTCAGCCGGCTGGGCGGGGCCACCCACGCGGTGATGCCTGACCGGATCGAGACCGGGACCTATGCCCTGGCCGCGGCGATGGCGGGCGGCGAAGTCCGGCTGACGCGCACCCGAAGCGACTTCATCCAGGCGATGATCGACAAGATGGTCGAGGCCGGCGTCGAAGTGACGCCGCACAACGACGGCCTGACAATCCGCCGCAACGGCGCCTTGTTGAAGGCCGTCGAATTCGAGACCGATGTCTATCCCGGCTTTCCCACTGACCTGCAGGCGCCCTTCATGGCGCTGATGACCCTCGCTGACGGCGAGAGCGTCATCCGCGAGAACATCTTCGAAAACCGGCTGATGCACGCCCCGGAACTGCGGCGCATGGGCGCCGATATCGTGGTCCAGGGCGGCGAGGCGCGGGTGCGTGGCGTGCCCTCGCTGGAGGGCGCGCAGGTGATGGCCACCGACCTTCGGGCGTCCGTCAGCCTGGTGATCGCGGGCCTAGCGGCGCACGGCGAGACCATGGTCAACCGCGTCTACCACCTCGATCGCGGCTTTGAGCGGCTGGAAGAGAAGCTCGGGGCCTGCGGCGCCCAGATCCGCCGGATCAAGGGCGACGGCGAGGGCGACGAGGACTGACGCTGATGGCTTCGCGCACCGCTCGTCTACGACTACTGGCCCAGGACGCCGACGACCTGGCGGTGATCTCGGCCGCCATGCAGGACGCCGTCGCCAAGGTCGGCGACATCAACTACGAGGCCAAGGCGCATCTGCTGACCATCGCCTTCAACCGCTATTGCTGGGAAGCCGAGGCGCATGTGCGGGTCCGCTCGGCCCTGCAGCTGGGCGGGGTGATGAAGGTGCAGACCCGCAAGATCCGTCGAAATGTCCGCGATGCGGTGCTCGAGGTGCTGGCTGTGAGCTTCGAGGCCGGCGAGGCGCCCGGGGGCACGGTGACCATCAGTTGCGCCGGCGGCGGTGACCTGCGGGCCACCGTCGAATGTGTTGACGCCGTGCTGGCCGACGTCTCCGAGCCCTGGCCGACGCCCAGGACCCCAACGCACGCCGAATAGGCCCGCCGCCATGGCGCTTGACCGCCAGCGCAGCTAAAGAGGCGCGCCATGCGCCGGTTCCACCTCTCCGACCCGAGTTTCGAGGCCGCCTTTGCGGCCTTCGTTGAAGAACGGCGCGAGACGCCGGACGATGTCGATGCGGCCGTGCGCGACATCATCGCCGCCGTGCGCGCCGAGGGGTTGGCGGCCCTGCTGCGGTTCGCCCGCGAATTCGACGGCCTGGACCTCGACGAGACCTCGATCCGCGTCAGCCAGGCGGAGATCGACGCCGGCGCCGAGGCCTGCCCGGCGCCCGTGCGCGAGGCCATCGCCTTCGCCGCGGAGCGGATCCGCAGCTACCACGCCCGCCAGCGACCGGCGGACCTCAGGTTCACCGACGAGGCCGGGGTCGAACTCGGCTGGCGCTGGACGCCCCTGGAGGCGGTGGGAATCTATGTGCCCGGCGGACGCGCGGCCTATCCCTCCACCGTCCTTATGAACGCCGTGCCCGCCGCCGTCGCGGGCGTTGAGCGCATCGCCATGGTCACCCCGCCGGGGCGCCTGCAGCCGGCCGTCCTGGCGGCGGCCAAGACGGCCGGGGTCCGCGAGATCTGGCGCGTCGGGGGGGCTCAGGCGGTGGCGGCGCTGGCCTACGGCGCCGGACCGATCCTGCCTGTCGACAAAATTGTGGGGCCAGGCAACGCCTATGTGACCGCCGCCAAGCGCCGGGTCTATGGCGCGGTAGGCATCGACGCCCTGGCGGGTCCCTCGGAGATCGTCGTGGTGGCGGACGGGGCCAACAACCCCGATTGGATCGCAGCGGACCTGCTGTCGCAAGCCGAGCACGACCCGGCCGCACAAGCCATACTGATCACCGACGACGCTGCGTTCGCCGACAAGGTCGAAGCCGCCGTCGCGGTTCAGCTGACCACGCTCAGCACCGGCCGGGACGCCGCCGCGTCCTGGCGCGACCACGGCGCGATCGTCATCGCCCCGCTCGACCAGGCCCCGCGGCTGGTGGACCGGATCGCGCCCGAGCACGTCGAGTTTGCGCTGGACGATCCCGAGCGGCTCGCCGACCGGGTGCGGCACGCCGGGGCGATCTTCCTGGGCCGCCATGCGCCGGAGGCCATCGGCGACTATGTGGCCGGCTCCAATCACGTGCTGCCCACCAGCCGCGCGGCGCGCTTCTCCTCGGGCCTGTCGCTCTATGACTTCCTCAAGCGCACCTCGATCGTGAAGTGCGACGAGGCCGCCTTTGCCCGATTGGGGCCAGCGACCGTGGCCCTGGCCGAGGCCGAGGGCCTACCCGCTCACGCACGGTCCGCGGCGATTCGCCTGGGGCAAGGTTGAGCGATTGTCGTAATCGCAACTTGATTCGGGTGTAAGGGTGCGGCTCCCCGCCCACTTTCCCGAAAGCTCGACCATGGCCGACGATGCCCCTTCCGCTGGAGCATGGTCCAAGACGCTTGCGCCGTACCGCCAGGCGAAGACCGGGCGCAGCATCCTCGAGATCGTGATCACCGTCGTGCCGCTGCTGGCCATCTGGGCCGTCGCCTGGGCGCTGCACGCGCACGGCTGGTGGTGGGCGTCGCTGCTGCTGACCATCCCGGCGTCGGGGTTCCTGATCCGCCTGTTCATGATCCAGCACGACTGCGGCCACGGCTCGTTCTTCGGGCCGCGGCAGGCCAACGACTGGGTGGGCCGGGTGATCGGCGTCTTCACGCTGACGCCCTACGACTACTGGCGCACGACCCATGCCATGCACCACGCGACCTCCGGCAACCTCGACCGGCGCTGCCATGGCGCGATCGGCATGCTCACGGTCGCCGAATATGACGCCCTGCCGCCGCTGCGCCGGCTCGGCTACCGCCTCTATCGTCATCCCCTGGTGATGTTCGGCCTGGGTCCGGCCTACGTCTTCCTCGCCGAGCAGCGTCTGCCGGTCAGCCTGATGAAGCAGGGCTGGCGGCCCTGGGCCAGCGTGATCGGCAACGCCCTGGGGGTCCTGGCCGGCCTGGGCGGCCTGATCTGGTTGTTCGGCCTCGCGCCGGTGCTGATCGTCAATGTGGTCACCATGCTGCTGGCGGCGACCATGGGCGTCTGGCTCTTCTACGTGCAGCACCAGTTCGAAGGGGCCTACTGGGCCCGCAACGGCGCCTGGAAGCGGGACGACGCCGCCCTGATGGGCAGCTCGCACTATGACCTGCCGCCGGTGCTGCGCTGGTTCACCGCCAACATCGGCATCCATCACGTCCATCACCTGTCGAGCCGTATTCCCTTCTATCATCTGTCCAAGGTGCTGAAGGACCACCCGGAGCTGCACGGCATGAGCCGCATCGGCCTCTGGGAGAGCTTCCGGCTGGCGCGGCTGGCGCTGTGGGACGAGGCGGCCGGCCGGCTGGTCTCCTTCCGCGAGGCGCGCGCCGCCTGATCGCGGGCCCGTCGACGACCTATGAGACGCCCGGCGCCCACGCGCCGGGCGTTTTTCTTTGTCCGGCGCCCCCGCGTTCGCAGGTGCGGGATGACGCGGGGGGCCGGAATGCCATAAAGCGTGGCTGACTCCTCACGTCCGGACCCGATGCCCGACGACCGCGACATGCACCGCCTGCAGACCGTCGAGCTTGACGAAGAGTCGCTCGCAGCGGTTTCGCGCGACCAGGAGCAGGAGCGGCAGATCGCCATCTTCGATCTGCTCGAGGAGAATCACTTCCACCCGGAAGGCGCGGACCAAGGTCCCTACGATCTGCGCATGGGCCTGGTGGAAAACCGCCTGGTGCTGGACGTGCGTGGCCCGGCCTATGAACGCCGGCACATCCTGTCGCTGTCGCCGTTCCGCAGCCTGATCAAAGACTATTTCATGATCTGCGAGAGCTACTATCAGGCGATCCGCAACTCCACGCCGGCGCAGATCGAGGCCTTGGACATGGGCCGGCGCGGCCTGCACAACGAGGCGTCCGAACTCCTGCAGACCCGGTTGTCCGGCAAGATCGAAACCGATCTCGACACGGCGCGCCGGCTCTTCACACTGATCTGCGCCCTGCATTGGCGGGGCTGACGGGCATGGCGGCTGATGTAACCCCCGTGGCGCCGGGCGCCGTCCTGTTCACCTGCAACTTCAACCGCGTCCGCTCCCCCATGGCCGAGGCGCTGTTCAAGCTTATGCTGGGCCGCGGCGTGTTCGTCGACAGCTGCGGGCTGCGGCACGCGCCGCCCGATGCGGACGATCGCGGTGACGCGATCCAGGCCGATCCGTTCGTTCGGGTCGTCATGGCCGAGCTTGGCTATGACCTCTTCCACCACCGGGCCAAGACCTTCGACGAGCTGGAAGACTCATCGTTCGACCTGGTGATCTCGCTGACCACAGAATCCCAGGAGCGCGCGACCGAGCTTGCCCGGGGCCGGGCCGCCGATATCGAGTATTGGCCGACCTCCGATCCGACCTTGGTCGAGGGGTCTCGGGAGGCGCGGCTGGCCGCCTACCGCGAGGTGCGTAACACGCTCGCGCAACGGATCGCCGAGCGGTTCGGCGTGCCGGCCCCGGCGCCCATCGACCTCGCCCCGCGCAATGCGCTATAATTCCATGCTATTGGCGGCTCGCGGCCTCACCTGAGGGGCGCGGGCCGTCATTTTATCTCCGTTTGGGAGCCTGCATGGCCAAAGAAGAACTGTTGGAATTTCCGGGTACGGTCAGCGAAGTCCTGCCCAATGCGACCTTCCGCGTGAAGCTTGAGAACGATCACGAGATCATCGCCCACACCGCGGGCAAGATGCGCAAGAACCGCATCCGCGTGTCGGCCGGCGACAAGGTGCTCGTGGAGATGACGCCCTACGACCTCAGCAAGGGCCGCATCACCTTCCGCGTCCGCTAGACGCTCAAGACGAGGTCCCGTGCCAATGCCGCCCGCCCTGGTGCTGGCCTCCGCGAGCCCCAGGCGGCTTGAGCTTCTCCGACAGATCGGGCTGGAGCCCGACGCCGTTGACGCCTCGGACCTCGACGAATCCCCCCTGAAAGATGAGACGCCCCGCAGGCTCGCCCTGCGGCTGGCGGTCGCCAAGGCGCGCCACGTGGCCGGCCGCCACCCCGGCGGCTATGTCCTGGCGGCCGATACGGTCGTGGCCCTAGGCCGCCGCGTGCTTCCGAAGGCGCAGACGGATGAGGAGGTGCGGTCCTGCCTGGACCTGCTGTCCGGGCGGGCCCATCGGGTGCTGACCGCGCTCTGCGTCGTCACGCCGGCCGGTGAAGCTCGTGAGCGACTGGTGGAGAGCAAGGTGGTCTTCAAGCGGCTGACCGGCGCGGAGGTCGATGGCTACGTCGCGTGCGGGGAGGGCCGGGGCAAGGCTGGCGGCTACGGCATCCAGGGCCGGGCTGGGGCTTTCGTGATCAGCCTGCAAGGCTCCTATTCCGGCGTCGTCGGCCTGCCGCTCTACGAAACCGCGAATCTGCTGGGCGGCCTGGGGTATGGGAAGCCATGAGCGAGCGGCGGATCTATCTCGACGTCGGCATCGGCGAGACCCGTGGCGTGGTGACGCTCGATGGCCGGCCGGAGCGCCTGATCGTTCGGCGCGACGATGACGATCCGCGCCTGGTGCTCGGCGCCCGGCTGGTGGCGCGCGTGGCGAGCCTGGAGCCGGTGCTGGCGACGGCCTTCCTGGACCTTGGCGCCGGCGCCGAGGCGATCCTTCCGTTCCGGCCGGATGCCAAGCCCGTGCGCGGCCAGGCGCTGACCGTGGAGATTCGCGGCGAGGCCCGGCGCGGCAAGCTGGCGGTGACCAGGAGCCTGGGCGAGGCCGAGGGCGCGCCGCGACTGCTGAGCGCGGCGCCCGGTCTGGGCGATGAACTGCAGGCGTTGGTCCCGGGCGCCAAACTGGTGACGGGCGCGGCGGCCCGCGACGTCGCCGACGACGCTCAGGCGGAGGCCCTGGAGATCCTGCACCCGCTGCCGGGCGGCGGCGGGCTGGCGGTGGAGCCGACGCGCGCGCTCACCGCCATCGACATCGATCTCGGCGCCACCAAGGGCCAGGACGCCAAGCGCGTGACCCGTCAGGCCAATCTGGCGGCGCTCGGCATGGCCGCCCGCCTGCTGCGGCTCAAGGGCCTGGGCGGCATCGTGGTGATCGACCTGGTGGGCCGAGGTCATGATGGCGCCGCCTTGCTGGCCGCGGCCCGCACGGCCTTTGCCCCGGACAATCCTGGCGTCGCGATTGGGCCGGTGGGTCGGTTCGGCACCATGGAGCTATCGCTGCCGCGCCGGACCCAGCCGCTGCTCGAGCGCCTGTGCCGCGAGGACGGAGCGCCGTCCGACCGCACGCTGGCCCAGACGCTCATCCGACGCCTCCAGGCCGAGGCGGCCGCCCAGCCGGGCGCGCGGCTGGTCGCTCACTGCGCGCCGGCGGTGGCCGAGGCCGCCGCGCCGCTGGGCGCCTTGCTGGCCGAGCAGATCGGCGCACGGTTCTCGATCGTCGGCGACGCTGGGCGGCCCCGCGAGCGGCTGGAGGTCAGTGCGCCATGAGCGCCGCCAAGTGCCCGATCTGCGGCAAGCCTTCCGCGCCGGAGCGTCTCCCATTCTGTTCGGCGCGCTGCGCGGACGTTGACCTGAACCGCTGGTTATCCGGGCGCTATGTCGTGCCCGCATCGGATGATGCCGACAGCGTCGCCGATTCTGATGACGACGACTGATCGGCGCCTCGCTGGACTTCGCCGGGAGGCTCTTCTATAGACGCGGCTCCCCGCGCGGCGGTCCTTGCCTGGGTAGCTCAGTTGGTAGAGCAGCGGATTGAAAATCCGCGTGTCGGTGGTTCGAATCCGCCCCCAGGCACCACGCCTTTTCTTCCCCTTCAGTTCGCGCATTCCGCCGCCGGTTCGCGGCCTGGCGCCGCAAGCGACTACAGTCTGAGCGCATCCGGACGTTCGTCGAACATTGAGCTCCAAAGTAGCGCTTGTTCGCGATTGCTGCACTGCAGCGATAATATTCCACCGGAAGTGGAAAAAGCCGCATCACGACCCGGCGCGATTTTGTGCATCGCAATAATCAAACTGGCCGAAAGACTTTTCGCGACCGATGAAAGTGGTCTGCCCCTTGACGCCTGAATGAGGGGTTGCCAAAGGTCGCCGGCCGCAGTCCTAACATTGCGGTAAGACTTTGGGGGTCCCCCGGGATGCCCACAGTCGCCTCGCGTATTCGAAGCGCCAGCCTTCCGGACGAGAAGGCACGCGTAACGGGTCGCGGCGCAGCGACAGCGGCCTGGCGTCCGCCACCGAGCGATCGGTTCAGGACGTCGGGATTGTTTCAACTAGGGTGGAGACGCTCTCGCGCGACGACCCTCCGGCCAATCGTGCTAGACCAATCAGGAACTGGCGACAGATGTTCGACAACAAACTGAAGACCCCTTTCATTGCTCTCCTCGGCGCCATGGCGTTGATGGCGAGTGCGCCGGCGTTCGCCCAGAACGCTGCTCCCGCCGCACCAGCGGCTGCTGCTGCCGCGGCTCCCGCTCCGGCTGCTGCGGCTCCGGCCGCCGCCCCCGCCGCGGATCCCGCGGCTCCGCCCCAGATGCAGGGCGGCGGCAAGCTCAACATCGGCACCATGTTCCTGGCCGCCAAGCCGGTCGTGAAGGTGGTGATGGTGGGCCTGCTCCTCGCCTCGGTGTTCTCCTGGGCGCTGCTGATCACCAAGCTGCTAGAGTTCCGCTCCCTGAACCGCGTTTCGGACAACTTCCTTGAGGCGTTCCGCGGCGCGAAGTCGATCAACGACATGGGCCGCATCGCGGCCGGTGAAGAGTTCGACGGCAACCCGCTGGCCGACATGGCCGCCGCGGCTGCTCAGGAAATCGAGCTCAGCCGTCAGGCTGGTCTGCACGTCGCTGGCGAACATCGCGAGACGACGCTCAACCGGGCCGAACACGCGGTTTCCGCCGTGCAGGCCTCGCTGACCCGCCGCCTCTCCAGTGGCATGCAGTTCCTCGCTTCGGTCGGTTCCAACGGTCCGTTCATCGGCCTGTTCGGCACCGTCTACGGCATCATGGACTCGTTCATCGGGATCGCGAACACCAACACCACCAACCTCGCGGTCGTGGCGCCCGGCATCGCCGAAGCCCTGCTGGCCACGGGCCTTGGCCTGTTCGCCGCCATTCCGTCGGTTATCTTCTACAACTACTTCCAGACCCGCATCTCCGCTTACGGCGCGCGTACGGAAGGCTTTGTGGCTGAACTGATGAACGCGATCTCCCGGCAGCTCGACAAAGGAGCCTAAGCCAGATGGGAGCCAAACTCGGAGGCTCTGGCGGCGGTAAGTACGAGGAAGAAGCGAACAGCAGCATCAACGTCACGCCGTTTGTGGACGTCATGCTGGTTCTGCTGATCATCTTCATGGTGGCCGCTCCTTTGGCCGCCGTGACGGTGAAGGTGCAGCTTCCTCCCGCGGTCGCCAAGCCGGGCACAAACCCGCCGAAGCCGGTCTATATTTCTATCCAGTCCAATGGCCGGATCTTCATTCAGGATTTTCCGTCGGATCTCTCCACCCTTGGCGACGACCTCAGGAGACAGGTCGGCTCGAAGCGTGATCCGACCCACGAGCGGATTTTCATCCGCGCCGATAAGGACGTCATGTACGGCGACTTCATGGGCGTGATGAACATGTTGCAGGACAACCAGTTCTACAGCGTGGCCCTCGTCGGCGAAGATAATAACAAGTGAGGCGGGTGATCCATGTCTGATACATCATCCGCACCATACGCCGGTCGTCACAACCCGTTCGATGATCCGCGGCCGAGGCGCCAAAAGGGCTTCTGGATCGCCATCGTCATCGCGGTCGTGGTCCACGCCGCACTTGCGGTCTATCTCTGGAAGAGCAAGTTCGAGCCGAACTTCAAGGAGTACTCGGACGACGTCACCGACGTTTCGATTATCAAGCCGGTGCCGCCGCCTCCGCCGCCTCCGCCTCCTCCGCCGCCGCCGAACACGCCGCCGCCGCCGCCGCCGAAGCTGCAGCCCAGGCCCCCGGTCGCCGCGCCTGACGTTCCGTCGATCCCGCCTCTGCCGGTTCCCCCGGTCGAGCATCGGATCGAGGAGCCGAAGCCGCCGGCCCCGCCGCCGCCTGAGCCGCCGCGTCCGTCGGTGATCACCAACCCGGACTGGGCCCACAAGCCCAGCGGTGAGGATATCGCCCGGTACTATCCCGAGCGTGCGCAGCGTCTGAGCGTCGAAGGTCGCGCGACCCTCAGCTGCACGGTCAACGCCCGCGGCGGTCTTGACGCCTGCTCGGTCACGTCCGAGGAGCCGGAAAACCAGGACTTCGGGTCTGCGGCGATGAAGCTGAGCAAGCTGTTCAAGATGCGTCCCCAGACAAAGGACGGCGCACCGGTCGACGGAGGCAAGATCAACATTCCGATCCGCTTCCAGCTTCCGAAGGGCTGACGCTCTTCGGAGCGACTAAGAAGATCGAGCCCCGGCGGCGAAAGCCTCCGGGGCTTTTTCTTTGCCCGCCTTCACAGGGCGCGCGCCGCGCCGCATGCTGGGCGCTGTGAAGCGCGGGTCGGCGAGAGGACAGGCGGGGTGAGCGAGGCCGACGATCCAGCGCCGCGCCGCGGGCCGCCGCCGGGGCGGCCAGGCGACGACCTGATGTTCATCGCCATCGCCGTCGCCGCGATCAGCGTGTTCCTCATCTTCAACGCCCTGAATGTCTATCACGAGCGCGGCAGGACCGATCACCCCATCGCCTTCTGGGAGCCTCTGTCCTGGGAGCTCACCAGCGGGGTCTGCTTTGTGGCCATCCTGCCCGCGATCCTGGCGTTCTCGCGTCGGGTGTGGCTGGGCGACAGGCCGCTTGCGCCGAAGCTCGCTCTCCATCTGGTCGCCGCGGTCGCGACATCGCTGGTTCATGTGATCGCCATGGGGGCCCTGCGATGGGCCGTCTATCGTCTCGCGCACGCCCACTACGACCCGCTCTCGCCTCTGGGCGACTGGCCCTATGAGCTGCGCAAGGACCTGTTGGGCTACGCCGCCACCGTCAGTTCCTACCTCGGCTGGCGCTATCAAAGGGCCGTCCCGTCGGCGCCGGATGCTGCCGGGGCCGACGTCCTTGAGGTCCGCGACGGCGCGCGCCGCCACTTCGTGCCCCTGGCCGAGGTGGTCTGGGTGGAGGCGGCCGGCAACTATGTGGAACTGCACCGGGGTGGCGCGGGGCTGCTGCACCGCGCCTCGCTCTCGGCCATGGAGCAGCGCTTGCAGCGCGCGGGCTTCGTGCGCATCCACCGCTCGCGCCTGGTGAGCCGTGACGCCGTCGCCGCCGTGGAGTCCAAATCGACCGGGGATTTTGTCGTTCGTCTGCGCGACGGGCGCGAATTGGCCGGCAGCCGCCGCTATCGCCGTCCGCTGCTCGCCGATTAACTTGATCGCAGGCCAGGGGGCGACTAAAAGCCCCCCTCGCGATGGGCCGGCTTAGCTCAGTTGGTTAGAGCGCTAGATTGTGGATCTAGAGGTCCTCGGTTCGAGCCCGAGAGCTGGTACCATCGCGAATTCCCTTCAGGCTCGTGTCAGGCCCCGGCCGTGCGCCCGCGCAGGAACGGCTGCGGGCTCCAGCGGACCAGGGAGCGCCAGGCCCATTCGAACGGCCCGTAGTGGAACCGTTCCAGCCATGGCTTGCTCCACACCAGAATGAACACCCACACGCCGGCCACCACCGCCAGCTCGCCGAACCGCGACAGCTTGCCGTAGAGCCCCAGGCCGAAGCCGCAGAACACCAGCGTCGTGATGATCGACGTCATCAGGTAGTTGCTGAACGCCATGCGCCCGGCCGCCGCGAGCCGGTTCACCACCGCCGGCGCGGAACCCCCGCGGACCAGCAACAGGATGACGCTCGCATGGGCCAGGCCGATCAGCGGCCGGGAGATCTGTTGCCAGGCCTCCAGGCGGTTGAGCGTGAGCGGTTCGAAGCCTGACCGCTGAATCGCCCAGGCGAGCCACGCCGTGAACGGGACGGCCAGCAGATAGCCCACCGCGATGGTCGTCAGATAGGTCCGCGTGGACCACTTCAGGGTGAAGAACCCGGCCTGGAACAACGCCATGCCGAGGAACATCTGGCCGATCGCCTCGGGGATCTCGCTGGTGGGCATCAGGAGCATCTGGATCAGGCTGGCGACCTTGGCCCGGGCCCGCAGCGCATCCATGAAGCCGCCGCCGAAGCCGGCGATCTCCTGGGCCTTCATGGCCAGCGGCGGCGCTACCACCTGAGAGGCGTCCTGCCAGGCCTTCAGGGCCTGCGCCGAGGCGCCGGGCGCGATCGCCGCGGCGTGCAGGCGAGTCAGCTCGGCGGCTTCGAACAGGTTGAGGCCCAACAGCGCCGCCAGCACCACCACCCCGATGACGACCAGGGTGCGGATCTTGAGCTTGCGGAACGGGAAGATCACCAGCCCGGCCAGGGCATAGGTCACCAGGATGTCGCCCCACCACAGCAGGTAGGCGTGGACCATGCCGATCACCAGCAGCCAGAACATCCGCCGATAGTGGGTCTGCGCCGGCCCGATCCGCTCGCCCTCGGCGCGCTGGGCGATCAGCACGGTGCTGGCGCCGAACAGCATGGTGAAAAGCGCGCGCATCTTCCCGTCGGTCAGGACGTTGTTGATCGCCCAGGTCCAGAAATCCGCACCGGTCGCCCCGCCCGCGTAGGTCGGATCGATGTAGGCGAAGGACGGCAGCCCCATGCCGACGATGTTCATCAGCAGGATGCCCAGCACCGCGAAGCCGCGCACGGCGTCGATCGAGATATGGCGGTCGCTGTTCGTGGACGATCCCACACTGGACATTCACACCCCCCGTTTTGTTCGTTGCGGCGAGCATGGCCGCGCCTCGCGAGGTGTCAACGTGGCGCGGCTCCGCCACGGCTGGCCCAGGCGCCGGGGCGTGCTAAACCTGGGGTCGATTCCGGCTGCCGCGGCGGCCAACGGCCATGGAGATCGCCCGGTGAAGCTGCCCTGGATCGGCCTCGTCTGCGCCCTGGCGCTCGCCGCCTGCGACCGCCCCGCGGCCCCGCCCAAGCCGGCGGCGCCCGCGGCCCCCATCGGCGTCGAGCGCGCCGGGCCGGTGACCTGGAACGCCACGACCGGTGGCTTCGAAATGGCCGGCCAGCCGCTCAAGACCCTGAAGCTCTGGACCTTCGACGGCTCCACCGACGGCTATACAGCGGTGCACAGCAAGATCGAGCCCGCCGCCGGGCAGGGCCTGCAGGTGACGGTCGCCGACCCCACCATCCGCTCGCCCAAGGGCCTGAAGGTCATCGGCAGCGAGTATTCCATGGTCCTGGTGCGCCTGACCCGCACCGCGCCGGCGCAGGCCTGGGACGGCGCGCTCTACTACTCGACGCCGAAGCATTCCGAGGAGGTCGCCTTCTTCGGCAAGCCGACCTCGGGCGCCAATCCGGCGGTCGGTGAGACCACCACCCTGGTCTACGACATGAGCCGCCAGACCGTGGGCGCGCCTGACTGGATTCAGTCGACCATCGACCAGATCCGCTTCGACCTGGAAGACAAACCGGGCGGCGTGTTCGTAATCCGCCAGATCGCCATCGTGCAGAATCCCAACCCCGCGCCGGAGCCGAAGGCCGAACCCGCCGCGCCTGCGCCCGCGTCGGCCGCGACCCCGAAACACTGACCGCGCTGCACTTAGGGGGCGTTACGGCGTGGTCTTCAGTTCGGTCATCTTCATCTTCTATTTCCTGCCGGTCTTCCTGCTCGGCTACTACGTGTCGGGCTGGCGGGCGGGCGCGCTGCTGCTCGGCAGCGCGGTGTTCTACGTCTGGGGCGAGGGCGCCTACGTCTTCCTGCTGCTGGGCCTGATCCTGCTCAACTATGCGGGCTCACGCTGGCTCGACGCCACGCCTGACAAACGCCGAAGGCTGGCGATCCTGGCGGCGCTCATCGTCGCCGACTTCGCGGTGCTGGGCTTCTTCAAATATTCCGAGTTCCTGGCACACAACCTGAACCAGCTTGCGCCTGGGCTGCACCTGCCGGAGCGCCATCAGGCGCTGCCGCTGGGCATTTCCTTCTTCACCTTCCAGCTGGTCAGCTACGGGATCGACGTCTACCGCGGCTCGGTGAAGGTCGAGCGCGACCTCACCCGCTTCGCCGCCTACATCCTGATGTTCCCGCACCTCATCGCCGGGCCGATCGTCCGCTACGCCGATATCCGCGACGAGATGCACGGCGAGCGCCGCAAGTCCGGCCACGTGGGTCTGGGCTTCCAGTACTTCATCGTCGGCCTCTGCCAGAAGGTGCTGGTCGCCAACACCGTGGCCCCGCTCGCCGACCATGGCTTCGGGCTGGACGCCGCCCACCTCGACGCGACGGCCGCCTGGCTCGGCGTCTGGGCCTACACCCTGCAAATCTACTTCGACTTCTGCGGCTATTCGAACATGGCCATAGGCTTGGCCTTCATGCTGGGCTTCACCTTCCCGAAGAACTTCGACTACCCCTACGTTTCCCAGTCGATCACCGAGTTCTGGCGGCGCTGGCACATGAGCCTGTCGTCGTGGTTCCGTGACTACGTCTACATCCCGCTGGGCGGCAATCGGAACGGGCTGGCGCAGACCGTGCGCAATCTGCTGATCGTCTTCTTCCTCACCGGCCTGTGGCACGGGGCGGCCTGGCGGTTCATCGTCTGGGGCCTCTATCACGGCGCGTTTCTGATGCTGGAGCGGTTCGGCTTCGGCCGGCTGCTGGAACGGCTCCCGCGCGTGGTTCGCCATGCCTATGCAATCCTAGTGGTCATGATCGGCTGGGTGTTCTTCCGCGCCGACAGCCTGCCCCAGGCCCTGGACTATCTGGGGCAAATGGCCAGCGTCGGTCGGTTCGGCGGGCCCGACGCGGCCCTGTCGATCCTGTTGAACGCCCAGACGCTCGCCGCGCTCGGCTTTGGCTCGGTGCTGGCGATGCCGCTGCTGCCGGCCCTGATGGCCCGCCTGCGCGCCCCGCGCGCCGAGCCGCCGCGCCCCGACCTGCCCAGCCGGCTCGAGACCCGCAGCGTCCACGCCTTGCCGATCCCCCTGCTGGCCGCCGGCTTCGTGCTGTCCATCGCCATACTGGTGGGCTCCACCCTCAACCCCTTCCTCTATTTCAGGTTCTGACGCGTGCTTGCCTCACGTCTCCACTGGCGGCTGCTGATCGGGACCATCCTGGTCCTGATGGCCGCGGCGTGGCTGGCGCCCCTGGTGGTCCGCGCGCCGGACATTCAGGAGAACAGGGTGCTGGCGGGCAAGCCGCCATGGCCGCTGCGCCTGGTGGGCGTGCGCGCGTCGCGCAAGGCGGCCGACGCCTATGTGGCCGATCACTTTCCTGCCCGGCCGCATCTGATCGGCCTCCTCAACCGGGTGCGTATGCTGGCGGGCGTCAGCGGTTCGAACCGGGTGATCATCGGGCGTGACGGCTGGCTGTTCTTCGACGACGACACCCACCTGGGCGCCGCGCGCGGCGACCCGCCCATGGTCGGGCCGGAAATCCGCCAGTGGTTGATGAACCTGGCCGGGCGCACCGAGATGCTGAAGGCGCGCGGCGTCCCCTACCTGATCATCGCGCCGCCCGCGAAGGAGACCATCTACCCGCAGCATGGTCCGGCCTGGTACCGCGGTCCCAGCCCGGGCCGCCCGGCCATCACCTTGCCGAAGCTCGCCCAGGCCAGTGGGGCAGGCGAGGTGCTCTACCTCTATCCAGCCGTCGCCGCGGTCACGGCCGCCGGCCAGATGACCTACACCCTGCACGACACCCACTGGGACGGCTACGGCGCCTACGCCGGCTACGCCGCCCTGATGACCCGCCTGCACGCCATGGGCCTGACGGAAGGTCCGCGGCCGCTCTCCGATTTCCTGCGCATCGACATGCCGCGCCGCTCCGGGCCAAGGGATCTCGCCCTGATGCTGGGCGTCTCCAGCTTCGTCGATCTGCAATACCCCAACTTCGACACCCGACCCGGCGAACCGCCGATCACCCGCACCTACCTCACCGCCAAGACCGACTGGACCGCGCCCCAGGTCGTCGACACCGGCCACCCCGGCAAGCCGGTCCTGCTGATGAACCGCGACAGCTTCTCCAACGAGATGCTGGCGTTCCTGTTCTCCCACTTCAGCCGGATCATTCTCGTTCACAACCAGGACGGCTTCTGGCGGCCCGACATGATCGAGCGCTTCAAGCCGGATATCGTCCTGCTGGAGGTGATCGAGCCCGGCTTGCGGGTGGCGCTGGGCGAAGGCCCGGTCCCCTCGAAGGATGCGGTGGCCCGCATCGATCATGTTCTGGGAACGATCGCACCATCAAGCGCGGCGCCCGTCATGCCGAACCTCGCCGCGCCCGATTCGAAGACCCTGGCGGCGGTCAACGGGGCCGCCCGCACCGACAACTGCCACATCGAGTCTGCCGTCATCACGCCAGGCGCCAGAGGGGAGGCGACCTTCTCGGTCTCGGGCTGGCTCTCGGAGCTTGGAACCCAGGTCACCTCGCCGGACGGGGTCGTGGCGCTTGCCGGCCCGACCGGGGTGTTCTCCGCCCCGATGAAGATGGACAAGCCCCGGCCCGACGTGGCGGCCTTCTACAAGAACCCCAATGCGGCCCCGAGCGGCTTCGCCGGAACCTTCTTCGTCAGGAAGCTGCCGGCGGGCGCCTACAGGGCCATGGCATATCGCCGCGCGGGGACCGGCTGGATCGCCTGCGAAGGCAAGGATTCCCTCTCAGCGCCCTGACCTGAGGGCGCCGCAGGGGCGGGCATTAGAAAAATCTTCCCCGACCTCAGCTTTCCGCCCATCGACAAGGGCCGATCTTGCCGGGTAAATGCCCTCAATCACGGCCTGCCTCTCAAATGAGCGGTTCCGGCCGCGTTTTGGCGTGCGCTTAAGAGGACCAGGATGGGGTTCCCCCCGAAGCAAGGACTGTACGATCCGACGAACGAGCATGACTCGTGCGGCGTGGGCTTTGTGGCCAATATCAAAGGCCGCAAATCGCACGAGGTGATCGACTGCGGCCTGCAGATCCTGGTGAACCTCGATCACCGCGGCGCCGTGGGCGCGGACCCCCTGGTCGGCGACGGCGCGGGCATCCTGGTTCAGATCCCCGACGCCCTGCTGCGCGCCTGGGCCGGCAAGGAGGGCGTGAGCCTGCCCGCCGCCGGCGAATACGCGGTGGCCATGTGCTTCCTGCCGCAGGACAAGCTGGCCCGCGAAATGGCCATGGCCCAGCTCGAACACTTCCTGACGGTCGAGAAGCAGCCGCTGATCGGCTGGCGCGACGTGCCGACAGACACCACCGGCCTCGGCGACGCCGTGCTGGCCCAGATGCCGGTGATCCGCCAGGCGATCATCGGCCGCGGCCCGAACGTCAAGGACCAGGACGCCCATGAGCGCAAGCTGCTGGCGATCCGCAAGCAGACCCAGAACCCGCTCAGGGAACTAGCCGCCAAGAAGAACCTGCCGGGCCT